>Ga0164295_10005274_pt1 | contig 10213 bp, 10 predicted proteins | sample GEODES006metaG_FD_111798 | JGI IMG/M metagenome (GOLD analysis project Ga0164295, IMG submission 111798) | Oligotrophic lake water microbial communities from Sparkling Lake, Wisconsin, USA - GEODES006 metaG | ecosystem: Environmental > Aquatic > Freshwater > Lake | place: USA: Sparkling Lake... | reverse complement strand
ACTCGTTCATACCAATATTCACGACTTCTGACATAAATTTATAATTTATGGACACAATAAATAAAAGAAGTCGGGGATCTTATCGTCTCACCTGAATTCTTACCTTGATTGTTCAATTTGTCTCCTTAAATATTGTACATAATTCTTAGGCAAAGTGCTGTATTCGCCAAGGATTTACACCAATTAAATAAACACAAAAAAATCAATTGAATAACAAATAAATTGGCTTATTTTTCTAACTTTATATGGTTAATTGCTAATGAAATACCAATTTGTTAAACAGCATAGTGAAGAAGACTGTGGTGCAGCTTGTTTAGCGGCAATTGCCAAATATTATGGTCAAACATTTACCATTAGTCATATTCGGGAAGCCGTCGGAACAGGGCAATTTGGAACTACTTTATTAGGATTAAAAAGAGGAGCAGAAATTCTGGGTTTTAAAGCCAATCCAGTGAAAACTTCTCCAGAAATATTAGATAAAATTAATGAAGCACCTTTACCCGCGATTATTCATTGGCAAGGCAATCATTGGGTGATTTTATATGGTAAAAAAGGTAAAAAATTTCTGATTGCAGATCCAGCAGTGGGAATGCGTTATCTTTCTAAAGAAGATATAAAAGCAGCTTGGACAGATTGGTTATTATTATTATTAGAACCAGACCCCCTTCGGTTTTTTGCTCAAAAGCAAGATAAAGAAGGTGGTTTTTGGCGTTTCTTCCGACGAGTTTGGATTTATCGTGGTATTTTATTCCAAGCTTTACCTCTTAATTTAGTATTGGGTTTACTGTCTTTAACTTCTCCTTTTCTGCTGCAAATTCTCACCGATGATGTATTAGTTAGAGGTGACATAAAATTATTAACTACAGTAGTCATTGCTGTAGTAGTTATGAATATTATTTCTACTAGCCTTTCATTTGTCCAGTCTAACTTAATTGCTCATTTTGCTCAACGAATGCAATTAAGTCTAGTTTTGGAATTTGGGCGGCAAATTCTGCGTTTACCATTAACTTATTATGAAACTCGTCGCAGTGGTGAAGTTGTCAGTCGGCTGCGAGATATTGACCAGATTAATCAATTAATTGCTCAAGTTGTTATTGGGTTACCCAGTCAATTTTTTATTGCCATAATTTCCTTGGGTTTCATGTTTTTCTATAGCTGGAAACTTACCTTGGTAGCTTTATTAATTTCTGTGGTCATGACCACATCTACCTTTATTTTCCAGCCCACATTACAACAAAAAACTAATGAACTCTTAATTACAGAAGCGGAAACCCAAGGGGTTTTAGTGGAAACCTTTAAAGGTGCATTAACTCTCAAAACAACCGCATCAAGAAGACAATTTTGGGATGAATTACAAAATCGTTTTAATCGTCTAGCTAGGCTAACATTTCAGACGATGCAAATTGGAATTATTAATAATACCTTCTCAGGTTTTGTTTCTGGTATTGGTGGCGTAGTTTTACTCTGGTTTGGTGGCTATTTAGTAATTAACCCGGCTGAAAATATCAGTGTTGGGCAATTACTAGCATTTAATTCAATGAATGGTAATTTTATATCTTTAATTAGTACAGTTATTAATTTTGTTGATGAATTTACCCGGGCTAAAACTGCTACTCGAAGGCTGACAGAAGTTATTGATGCTACTCCAGAAGAAGAAGATAATAGTAAAAAGCCATTTGTAGAAATCTCTAGTAATGCTAATATTATTTGTACAAATTTAACCTTTCATTATCCTGGTCGAATTGATTTATTAGAAGATTTTTCTTTAACGATTCCTGGAGGTAAGAATATTGCTCTAATTGGTAAATCTGGCTGTGGTAAAAGCACCTTAGCTAAATTAATTTCTAGTTTATATCAATTGCAATCTGGTAATATCCAGATTGGGATTTATAATCTCCAAGACCTTTCTTTAGAATGTCTCCGTCAACAAATAGTTCTTGTTCCTCAAGATGCTCATTTTTGGAATCGTTCTATTATTGATAATTTCCGATTAGGAGCGCCTTATGTTAGTTTTGAGCAGATTGTTCAAGCTTGTAAAATTTCTGGTGCTGATGAATTTATAAGTAAGTTACCTGAGACATATCAAACTATTTTAGGTGAATTTGGTGCTAATATTTCTGGTGGACAAAGACAAAAATTAGCCATAGCTAGAGCCATTGTTACAGATCCAGCAATTCTCATTTTAGATGAATCTACTGGTGGACTAGATCCAGTGAGTGAAGCCCAAGTTTTAGACCAACTCTTTCAACATCGTCAAGGAAAAACAACGATTTTAATTACTCATAGACCCAAGGTAATTAATCGGGCTGATTGGATTGTTTTAATAGATAAAGGTAGGTTAAAATTAGTAGGTTCTTTGGAATATTTACGTAGCAAAACAGGAGACCATTTAGATTTTGTAATTCCTTAGTTATTATTATTTATTGCTTTTGATAATTATGCTTTACACTCATAATCAAGAATTCGATTCTCTCAGTGACAATGATAATTCACTTCCACCTATAAATCGGTGGACATCCTTAGCAGGTGTATTTCTGATTGGGACTGTTATTGCTAGTATTGCTTTATCCTCATGGGTAAAATATAATGTAACAATCAAAGCTGCTGCTCTTGTTCGTCCCATAGGTGAAACTCGTGTAGTCCAACCCAAGATAGAAGGGACTATTAAAAGTATTTTAGTCAAAGAAAATCAAATTGTTAAGCAAGGGGAAATAATTGCTATCTTAGATACTGATCAATTGCTAATTAAGAAAAGCCAATTAGAAGAAGGTATCAAACAAAGTAAATTACAAATAATGCAAATTTATGCTCAAAATGGGATTTTAAATAATCAAATAATGTCCGAAAAAAGAGTCGTAGAAAGAATTATCGCTGCTGCTAGAGAGGATTTGTTAAGAAATCAAAGAGAATATCAAGAACGAAGAATTAATACCGAAAATGAATTAATGACAGCGGAGGTAAATATTGAAAAAGAATTAGTAGATTTAGAAAAGGCTGAAGTTGATTTAGAGTTTGCCAAAGTAGATCGGGATCGTTATGAGAAATTATCAAAAATTGGTGCAATTGGCAACCGAGAATTTGAGCAAAAACAGCTAGTTGTCAAACAAATAAGTTTAACATTAGAATCGGCAAAAAAAGCTGTTGATATCGCTCAAATAAAAATAAAATCTAATAAAGCTGCCATTAATCCCACTACAGCCATGGTGAAAATGGCAGAACAACGTATTGCTCAAGAAATTGCCAAAGGTGAAGCCAATATAGCAGTTTTAAATAAAGAAAGAGAAATCTTAATTCAGCGATTATTAGAAATACAAACTCAAATTAAACAATCACAAAAAGAACTTCAACAACTCGAAAATCAACGCAAAAACAGTATTATTCTTTCCACAAGTAATGGAATTATATTTAAACTAAATTTACGCAATTCTGGTCAATTTGTGCGGGCTGGTGAATCTATTGCTGAAGTTGTCCCTAATAATGCTCCTTTAGTAATTAAAGCCATGATTCCCACAGCAGAAATTAACAAAATTGCGATTAATCAAAAAGTCCAACTTCGTGTTGATGCTTGTCCCTATCCTGATTATGGAACTGCGAAAGGGATTGTTAAAAACATCGCTCCAGATGCAATTACACCTCAAAACAAAGATCCAAATACTACGAATTCTTCTGGTATTAGCTATTTTGAAGCCACAATTCAACCGGAAAGCTACTCATTTGGAAATAATGGTCGTCAGTGTCTACTGCAATCAGGAATGAACGCTACAGCCGAAATTATTTCTAAGGAAGAAACAGCATTACAATTTATGTTGAGAAAAGCCAGATTAATTACTGATTTATGAGTAGCAATTAAGTGTAGCAATCCTATTTGAGTTGTGATAGCGTGCAGATCCCCGACTTCTCAGAGAAGTCGGGGATCTGGTTGTTCGTATTTTTTATTCCCATTTACCAGAATTAGAACATCTTTACAATAGCTTTAAGTTTTTAATGCCAGATAAATGCTCCTCCTTTCACAAAAACCTTATGTCAATCTGGCACTTTTATTGGCAAGTATTTTCTATTACTTAATATCTCCTATAGTACCAGGCAATATATCTGTCACGACTCTTATTAAACCTAAATTATTGTTAAATAAACATATTTATTATGATCATACATCAACTTCATAATCTCAGTATTTTCTAATAAATTTCATGGAATTAGCGTGACACCCCCCATAGACAATAAGTTATAACTAAGAGAATCTAGGAAAAATTCAGAGGGAACAGGGAACTGGCAACTTTCTAACAGGAAAAACTCATGTTTAGAAACATGAGATTGAAATAATGACACTGTTTTTTTTGGTGCTTACACATCTTTTAAAAACATCTTTTTTTTTGACAGAAGCTCTAAACTGGTGCAAATGAGTGTTTCTTATCTGTTCCATTCTTTTGTAATTAATGGTATGAGATAGGAATCAAGACTTATCAGGAGTATACCTATTGGGACAATTATTGGATATGCAACAAGTTTCATCGGAAAAAACAATTTTAAAATTCATCGTTATTGATGATCACGAATCAGTTTTAAATGGAACAGTGGAAATATTAAGGAAAAACTATCCTAGTGCTGAATTTAATTCGGCTACAAATGCTAGTTATGCTTTTGAGCAAGTTATTAGTTACCAACCTGACTTAGTAGTTATGGATCTTTCCATACCAGAAAAACCGGAAATGATAGCGAGGGTTGATACAGGTATTCAACTTTTGAAGGTTTTAATGGAAAATTATTCCCATTTAAATCTTGTTATTCAAAGCGCCCATGTCAGGACATTAATCCGCATTCGTCCTTATATTGATAATCACAAGGGAGGCTTTACTATTGTTGATAAAAGTCTTTCTAGCCAAGAAATGTTAACTAGGGTTGATTGGGCATTACAAGGATTAACTCACACAAAAGATATTAAAGGAATTCATTCGGGTTTAGATGTGAAAACGGAGTGGTTAAAGGTTCTAAACTTAGCCTTTGAAGCAGGATTACAAGATAAAGCAATTGCTGAAAATATGTGCATTTCTGAACGCATGGTGCGTCATTATTGGAGTAAATTACAGGACGCTTTAAATATTTATCCAGAAGCAGGCAAAAATATTCGCATTCAAACAGAAATTAAAGCTAGATCTGAAGGATTAATTGATTAATCAACTAACAAACAAATAAAGTTAGTAAAATCAATAATTTGTTTTCCATAATTAAGGTTTTGAGAGTGAGATAAAAGCTTATGCAAACTCAAATTTGGAAAAAACTACAACCAGAAAATTATTTTGGTTATGGAGAAAAGTTATCAGAAAATATCATGACTATTTTGAGTCTAGTCTTGATTAGTCATTTTTTGTTAACTAGGAATTCTTCAGTTGCCTTAATACCAGCAATTTTTTTGATGGTTATTAATTGCATCAGTATCATAGCTTTATATCAATATCACCAAACAATTAAAGCTGGGATTAAATCTCGCCAAAACATGATTGAAACTAAATTTGAAACAATTCATAATGGACCATTACAAAGTCTGGCTAGAGTTTTAAAGCTAGTTAAAGGGCAAGAATTACCAATTAATAACTTGCTACCTTTAATAGAAAAAGAACTTGAAGAACTAAATCAAGAATTACGAGGAATATCTAATTTTTGGCAACAAGAAACTCTTAATCAAGATACTAGCCTTTATCTAGGAAATAGTCTAGTCATAGATTTGCAAAACCCTTTACCTGAAATCCTTTATCAAGTTTATAGCCACACCTTAGAACGAGATTTTCCTGGCTTTAAAACCCTGAAACTAAAAATTCACAATTTTGAAACTATTAATGAAAGCAATTTGAGTATTGAAAATAAGCGCAGACTTTGCAGATTCTTAGAAGAAGCCTTATGTAATGTTGGTAAACACGCTACAGGAATCACATATTTGAAAGTTACTTATTCTGCTTCTAAAGAATATGCTACTCTGAGCATTATGGATAATGGTTTAGGAATTAACTCATCAAAAGAAGGTTGGGGAACAAAACAATTTAAAAATTTAGCCCAACAAATTAAAGGTAAATTTAGGCGAGTTTCCCTTTATCCTCAAGGTACTCTTTGTGAATTATCTTGGCCTTTAGCAAATTCTTTTTGGTGGCAATAAAAACTAGGAAAATTAGAAAATATTGATATTTTACTTTTTCTCAAATAGCTGACTGTGCCAATACTGTGCCAAGATAGAGAATCAACAACTATATTGAGCAAAAGGACAGCTAAAAAACGCCGTGCAGATTACATTTTTAGGGACTAGTTCCGGTGTACCTACAAGATCACGCAACGTTTCCAGCGTGGCACTGAGGTTACCACAACGAGCAGAATTGTGGTTATTTGACTGTGGGGAAGGAACTCAGCATCAAATTTTGCGGAGTGATTTAAAAGTTAGCCAACTATCCCGAATTTTTGTCACCCATATGCACGGTGATCATATTTTTGGCTTAATGGGATTGCTTGCCAGTTGCGGTTTAGCAGGTAATGTAGACAAAATTGATATTTATGGTCCATCGGGATTAAACGAATACCTACAAGCCGCTTCCCGTTACTCTCATACCCATTTTTCTTACCCCATTAAAGTGCATACTGTGCAGTCGGGGGTAGTTTATGAAGATGATGAATTTACAGTTAGCTGTAGTCTTTTACATCACCGCATTCCTGCTTTTGGCTACCGAGTAGCAGAAAAAGATAGAACCGGACGCTTTGATATAGACAAAGCCAAAGCCTTAGAAATTCCTTCAGGTCCAATTTATGGACAACTCAAGCGCGGTGAAACAGTCACCCTGGCAGACGGAAGAGTAATTAATGGCAGTGAATTATGTGGTTCCACGGAAATTGGTCGGAAAATTGCCTATTGTACAGATACAGTTTATTGTGATGGTGCAGTACAATTAGCACAGGATGCAGATGTGTTAATTCATGAAGCAACGTTTGCTCATCAAGATTCAGAAATGGCTTTTCAGCGGTTACATTCTACAACCACAATGGCAGCGCAAACAGCATACATTGCCGGAGTTCGCAAACTGATTATGACACATTTTAGCCCCCGCTATGCTCCAGGTAATACCATTGAATTAAAAGACTTACTTAAAGAAGCAAAAGCAATTTTTCCGAAAACAATTATGGCTCATGATTTTATGGTTTATGATGTTCCTCGCAGACGAGAAATTGAATCCAGTGTGAGTGCCTAATTTCACTATAATTTTCATCTATTCCCAATTTATCACCCTTTAATATATGAGCAATATTCCCCAAATTGGCCAACCTGCACCAGATTTTTCGACCCCAGACCAAAACAATAATTTAGTTAATATTGCTGATCTAAATCAGTGGATAGTTCTCTATTTTTACCCTAAAGATAATACACCTGGCTGCACCACAGAAGCTCAAGACTTTACAGAATTATTCTCAGAATTTACCACAGTAGGCGCGAAAATTATCGGCGTTAGTCCCGACTCTGCCACATCTCATTGTAAATTTATTGACAAACATAATTTATCAATTACCCTATTAACTGATCCTGAACATCAATTAATAGAAGCTTATGGTGCATGGCGTTTAAAGAAGTTTATGGGTAAAGAATATATGGGGGTTGCTCGTTCAACCTTCCTAATTTCACCTGATAAAAGCATCGCCTACGCTTGGCCGAATGTCAAAACAAAAGGTCATGCTGAAGCTGTACTTAAAAAAATCAAGGAATTAGCAGCTATTTAAACTTTTATCGAACAGGAGTCAGGAGTCAGGAGTTAGAATAAATGCAACCTGCGAGAACATTTGAAGATTTAATAGTTTGGCAAAAAGCACATCAATTTGTGTTAGAAGTATATCAGATAACTGGGAATTTTTCTAAATCCGAAATATATGGACTTGCTTCTCAATTTAGACGCGCATCAATTTCTATTCCTGCAAATATCGCTGAGGGCTTTAAGAAAAAAGGAGATTTAGATAAAGTAAGATTTATGAATATTGCACAAGCTTCTCTGGAAGAATGTAGATACTATCTTATTCTCACAAAAGATTTAGGATATGCTAATACATCAGAATCAATGTTAAAACTACAAGAAGTTAGTAGATTATTAGATAGTTATGCAAAAGCTATTCTCAACAATTCTACCTCCTAACTCCTAACTCCTAACTCCTAACTCCTAACTCCTGACTCCTGACATCCTATTATTTGTATTATGGTTCAGTTCATCCAAGCACAAAATATAGGCATTGCCTATTTAGAAGAAAGATTTAGTTTAGAACAAACCGACAGTGAAGCGTTCTTTCCTGAATGGTGGGAACATTTGCCAGAAATTTCTGATTTAGAAAAGCAATATCTAGACAGAGTAAAATTTCATTTTCTCCGATTGGTTAAACATCCTCCTTTATCAGAAGAAACGGTAAAGTTAGTAGTTTTATCTCCTTTACTCAGTTTAGCTGGATTTTATGATGAACCTTTCTTTATTAGAAGTGAATCATCAATAGAAATTGCCGTCGAAGATGCAGAAGAACTTATCAGAGACAGAATTGATGTTTTAATTATCCAGCAACAATTATGGTTATTGGTAATTGAATCTAAAAAAACTGCTTTTTCCCTTGCACAAGCCATACCTCAAGCACTTACTTATATGCTGGCTAATCCTCATCCTGATTATCCTGTATATTCATTAGTCATTAATGGAGAAGATTTTCAATTTATCAAACTGCTGCAAAAAGATCAACCTAGATATGCTTTGTCAGACAGATTTACTTTGTATCGTCGAGAAAACGAACTTTATCAAGTTTTCCGAATCTTAAAAAAACTAAGTCAAATTTTGAATTAACTCTGAATTAATTATGTCCAGTCGTCCTATTTATCTCGATTGTCATGCTACTACCCCCGTTGATGAAAGGGTAATGGCTGCTATGATTCCCTATTTTACCGAAAAGTTTGGTAATGCGGCGAGTATTAGCCATATTTACGGTTGGGAATCGGAAGCTGCTGTTAGACAAACACGGGAAATTTTAGCAAAAGCAATTAACGCTACCCCTGAAGAAATTGTTTTTACCAGTGGTGCAACGGAAGCAAATAATTTAGCTATTAAAGGTATTGCTGAAGCTTATTTCCAAAAAGGTCAGCATATTGTGACTATTGCCACGGAACATAAAGCAGTTTTAGATCCTTGCGAATATTTAAAAAGTCTTGGTTTTGATATTACAATTTTGCCAGTACAAAAAGATGGATTAATTGATTTAAATCAGTTAGCAAAAGCTTTGCGTCATGATACAATTTTAGTATCTGTAATGGCTGCAAATAATGAAATTGGGGTTTTACAACCAATAGCTGAAATTGGAGAAATGTGCCGTCAAAGGCAAATTATTTTGCACACAGACGCAGCCCAAGCTATTGGTAAAATCCCTTTAGATGTAGAAGAGATGAATATTGATTTAATGTCTCTCACAGCCCATAAAGTCTATGGACCAAAGGGAATTGGGGCTTTATATGTCCGCAGACGTAACCCTAGAGTTAAACTTGCTTCCCAACAACATGGGGGAGGACATGAAAGAGGAATGCGTTCTGGGACTTTATACACACCGCAAATTGTCGGTTTTGGTAAAGCTGTAGAAATTGCTAATTCAGAACAAGAAACCGAAAATCAACGATTAACAGCATTAAGAGCAAGATTGTGGCAACAGTTATCTACTGTCGGGGGAATTCATGTAAACGGACATCCTCAAAACCGATTAGCAGGAAACTTAAATATTAGTGTGGAAGGTGTAGATGGTGCAGCACTTTCTTTAGGGTTACAATCAACAGTAGCTGTATCTTCGGGTTCTGCTTGTTCTTCTAATAATGTTGCCCCTTCCTATGTATTGAAAGCATTGGGACATTCGGATAAATTAGCTTATGCTTCCATGCGATTTGGGATGGGGAGATTTAATACAGTTGAGGAAATTGATCAAGTTGCCAACCAAGTAATTTCCACCATTCAAGGTTTAAGAAGTGCTTCAGTAGTTAGTTGTCAACAGTAGTTTCTCTTTTGGGGAGAGCAATTTTGGGAACAGGGCCTGTTTACTATTTCCTGCAAGTTGTTACCCTGTTGGTTTTGATGTTAGCTGCTAATACCAGTTATGCAGATTTTCCCAGACTGTGTTATTTTTTAGCCAGAGATGGATTTTTACCCCGCCAATTGTCTCTATTAGGCGATCGCTT
>Ga0164295_10005273_pt1 | contig 10214 bp, 8 predicted proteins | sample GEODES006metaG_FD_111798 | JGI IMG/M metagenome (GOLD analysis project Ga0164295, IMG submission 111798) | Oligotrophic lake water microbial communities from Sparkling Lake, Wisconsin, USA - GEODES006 metaG | ecosystem: Environmental > Aquatic > Freshwater > Lake | place: USA: Sparkling Lake... | reverse complement strand
TTTTGATTCCACTTTAAATGATTTTGTATCGGGAGAATTAGAACATGCTATTGTAAGTTGCTGGAAGGAGACGAAACCAGATATATTATTTTTAGAAGGACAATCGGCTTTAAGAAATCCAAGCGGTCCATGCGGATTAGAATTATTGATTTCAGGCAATGCAAAACATGTGGTTTTAATTTTTGCACCTAAAAGAAAATACTTTGACAACGAAGCGCATTGGGGAGCGATACCTTCTGTCGCATCTGAAATCGAGCTGATTGAAAAGTTAGGTTCGAAAGTGATTGCGGTTGCTATTAATACCGAAAACTGCACAGACGAAGAAGCCTTTGCATATCAAAAAGAATATACTGCAAGCTTAGGCATGCCAGTATTGTTACCTATACAAGAAGGTGTGGCGCCGATCATCCCAATACTTAAAGCCTTAACAAAGTAGTCTTATGAAAATAGTAGCAGTAAGGGCGTACTTGAAAAAAATGGCTTTAAAAAAGCCATATACTATCGCCTACAATACTTTCTCAGATGTGTCTTTGGCATTTTTAGAAATAGAATTGGCCAATGGCATGATTGGATATGGCTCTGGCAGTCCTGCAGAAGAAGTCGTTGGGGAAACAACCCAACAGACAGTTACTAATTTGAATACTTCTTTTGTATCAAATTTAGTTGGAAGAGATATTCGCCATTTTCAACAAATCATATTTGAATCCAATGTACAATTTCCACATTTGCCAGGCACATTGGCTGCTATCGATATTGCTTTACACGATGCTTTTGGAAAATACTTAGGCGTATCTGTTGCTTCTTTTTACGGACAAAAAATGAATGCGCTGCCTACTTCCATGACGATTGGAATAAAAGGATTAGATGAAACAATCAAAGAAGCAAAGGAATATGCTGCAATGGGCTTTAAAGTGTTTAAAGTGAAAACAGGCATGGATGTGAAAGAAGATATAGAACGCATCGCTGCATTGTATGCTGTATTTGGCGCAGATTATACCATACGTGTGGATGCCAATCAAGGCTATGATTTAGACCAATTGAAATTATTCTTAGAAGCAACAGCTGCTTATCCTTTAGAATTAATTGAACAGCCATTGCCGGTTGGTCAGGAGCAAGATTTATTGCAGTTATCCGCGAAAGAAAGAAAAACTTTAACAGCCGATGAAGTATTAAAGGATCCTCAAGCAGCATTAAAATTAGCTGCAGGCGTTCAGCCTTTTGGCATCTACAATATTAAATTGATGAAATGTGGTGGATTGCTTGGTGCAAAAGACATTGCAACGATAGCACAGCATGCAGGCATTGATTTATTTTGGGGTTGTAATGACGAAAGTATTATTAGCATCACAGCTGCATTGCATATGGCATACGCTTGTCCGAATACAAAATACATCGACTTGGATGGCAGCTTTGACTTAATGGAAGATATAGTAACAGGAGGATTTGAAGTGAAAGATGGATGTTTAGTCATTAACAATGACGCTGGTTTTGGTTTTACAAAAATTTAAAATGGAATCGTGCAGGTAAATAATATAAATCATTCAAACAATCAGTTACAACCTAAATTAGGACTGAGAGCGGCAAGCTTTTTAGTGATCAGTGTTATGATTGGCTCGGGCGTCTTTAAAAAAATCGCTCCAATGGCGCAAGAGTTGGGTACACCTTGGTTGATCTTACTATGTTGGTTGATAGCAGGCATAGTGAGTCTTGCTGGTGCGCTATGTACTGCTGAGTTAGTAAGTATGTATCCTAGTTCTGGTGGGGAGTATAATTATTTTCAAAAAATTTATGGTCGATTTTTTTCTTTTTTATATGGATGGGCCAGTTTCGCAGTGATTAAAACAGCAGGAATTAGTGCCTTGGCCTATATTTTTGCCCAGTCTTTAAATAGTTTATTTCCATTGCCTGTATTGGATTCAGATATTTCTTTTTTTGGACTCCATCTATTTGAAAATTTATCTATCAAACTTCTAGCTGCTTTATTAATTACGTTGTTAACCATCTTAAATTATAGAGGTGTGCAATTTGCAGAAAAATTAAGTAGCATATTGACTTATGCTATGTTACTCGCTATTGGATTCTTTTTAGTAGTTGGATTTGGTGCTGAGCAAGGCAGTATGGCGAACCTTACGACTGCAGCGAAAGGAGCCACTGCAGATTTGAATGGCTGGACACTCATGAAAGCCATGTTTTTAGCAAGCTTAGGGGCATTTTGGGGCTATGATGGCTGGAATAATATTGCGTTCATTGGGGAGGAAATTAAACAGCCTAGACGTAACCTGCCTTTAGCATTGGGCTTAGGCACACTTGGGGTGATGGCGGTATACGTTATGATCAATTTCGTTTTTTTATATGTCATGCCCATCGATTTTTTCATACAACTCAATGCAACACCAAATAAAATAGCTGCAGTAGAAATTGCTGGACAACTTAGTGGAACAGTTGGCATGGCATTAGTTGCATGCATAATTTTAGTAACTACCCTAAATTCTACCAATAGTAGCATTTTAATGTCGGCACGTATGTTGTATGCGATGGCTAGGGATAAGACATTTTTTAAACAAGCGGAATCGGTGCATCCAACATACAATACACCAGACAAAGCATTGTTTATTCAAGCAGCTTGGGCAATACTCTTGATTTTCCCTGGAAGTTTTGACCAATTAACAGATATGCTCGTTTTTGCAGCATTTCTTTTTTATGCAGCAACTGCAGTAGGACTCCTTTATTTGCGCGTAAAAGCGCCAAATGCAGAAAGAACTTATAAAGTCATTGGCTATCCAATAGTCCCAATTTTATTTTTACTTTTCTGTGTTACCATTTGTTTGATGACATTGATCAACCAGCCTTATGAAGCATTCATGGGATTGGTTTTAATTGCATCTGGTTTGCCAGTTTATTGGTGGCTGGGAAGGGCAAAATAACGATTTGTGATATTGTCTTTTTCCTTTTCTAGGTATTGAAGATAGGACTCCGCAATAGGGGATAATTTTTTTTCTTTCAACCAAATGAGTCGCCAAGTTGTTTCAATAGGAAGTCCCTTTGTTGGGATAATTTTTAGTAATCCACTTTCGATTTCGTTTCTAATTCCAATGATTGGCATAATTGACACGCCTAATCCAGCAATGACTGCTTGTTTCACCGCTTCATTAGATGTTAGCTCAATCTTCTTTTTAGTTTTAATTTTATTTTTTGAAATAAAATTTTCCATAACAAGTCTTGTTCTTGAACCTTCTTCTCTAAATATAAAAGTGACATCAATTTGGGTTTTGTCTACTTTTAAGGGGGTATTGATAACGCTATTTCCAACCAGGAATAGTTCGTTTTTAATTAAATCAAAACTTTCAAATTTGTTATTGTCTGGATCATGTGAAATCAAAGCAAAATCTATTTCATATTGCATTAAACTACTCATTACTTTGCTGTAATTTGTCACATCCATAGTTAAATCAACTCCGCTATTTTGTTTTAAGTAATCAGATAAAAAATAAGGCATGATATATTTCCCTGTGGATACAATTGCAATTTTCAGATGCCCTGCAAGTTTATTTTTATAAATCTGCGATTTATAATTGATATTATCAATTTCGTTTATGATACTTTCTGCAGCTATGGCAATTTCTTTACCAAGTCCAGTTACCTGGATTTTTTTATTGATGATTTCAATCAATGGATAGTCAAATTGATCCTGAAAATTCTTTAATTGGATAGAGATAGCAGGCTGAGTTAAATTTAATTTTTCTGCTGTCTTTGTGATGCTTAAAGTTTCAGTGACAATTAAGTAGATCCTTAGTTGATGCAGCGTATAATTCATAAAAACAATTTATAGCAAATATAATTAAGATAAATAAAAATTTATCTTAAAATTATGTGAATTTTGTTGTTATAAGCAAAAAAATACGGTTTAATTTTTAAGGCATTCATGATTACAACTAATATATCAGATGCGGTGAATGCCCTCAATCAAGGCGACCTGGTTGCTATTCCTACCGAAACGGTCTATGGTTTGGCAGGTAGTGCTTTCAATGAGCATGCAATTGATAAAATATTTATATTAAAAAATAGACCCACTTGTAATCCCCTCATACTGCACACACATTCAATCGAGGAGGTTTTAAAATTTGTGCAACAGGTTCCACCTGCTGCAATGAAACTGGCTAAAGCTTTTTGGCCTGGCCCATTGACCTTGCTTTTACCAAAAAAGTCCAACATACCACCTAGTATTACCTCAGGTAGCCATTTGGTGGCAGTGAGGATACCAAATCATCCTGTGACTTTAGCTTTATTAAAGCAATTGGATTTTCCCTTAGTGGCACCTAGTGCAAATCCATATACCCGTATTAGCCCAACTAATTCAAAAATGGTGCATGATTATTTTGGAGATGATCTGCCAGTTATCTTAGAAGGAGATATTTGTTCAAAAGGGATAGAGTCTACTATTGTTGGTTTTCATGATAACGTACCTATCATTTATAGGCAAGGGGCCATTAGTGTGGATGCAATTGAATTTATAGCTGGTAAGTCAAGGGTGCAAGCAACCATCAAAGAGAAAGTGACTACCCCCGGCATGTCCCCAATGCATTATGCTCCAATAACAAAATTGATTATTGTCGAATGCATGCAAGATTTTATTGATCAAAATACAACACTAAATATTGGCATACTTACACTTGGTAAAAAGGATTTCAATCAATCAAATACGACTTGCATTCATTTATCTTTGACAGCAGACCTAGAGGAAGCAGCTACTAACTTGTATAAGTCTATGTATGATTTAGATGCAATGGCACTAGACTGCATCATCATTGAGCTATTCCCTGAAATTGGTATTGGAAAATCCTTGAATGATAGGATTTATCGCGCAAGTTTAAAATAAATTGACTTTTAGTTTACATTTAGCTATTATTGTACATTAAATCACTTGAGTATGAAATACCTTTTTTCTTTTTTATTTGTCAATATTTTTTTATTTACATCTAATATATCTGTTGCTCAATCAGCGAAAACAAAAACTGTTCAAATTGCAGTTGATAAATTAAAAGCTGCAATGATTTCAGGTGTTCGTGCAGAATTGGAAATGATTACATCGGATCAGCTTAGTTATGGACATTCTGGAGGACATGTTGAAGGAAAATCTGAATTCATTGAAAAAATAGTTACAGGAAAATCAGATTTTGTTTCTATTGATATCACAGATCAAACAATCAATATGAATGGAAAAACTGCAATAATAAGACATCATTTAAATGCAGTAACCAATGATAACGGCAAGCCTGCTAATGTAAAACTAATCGTCTTATTGGTTTTCTTAAAAGAGCAGGGTCAATGGAAGATGCTTGCAAGACAAGCCGTCAAAGCTTAGAATTTTTGGATATAAATTGACCGGTATCGTTTGCGTAAAAGGAACTTCCTTGCTAATATTTTTATCTGCTCAAATGGACATATTTCTTTAAATTTAGTATTCAATGAAACGATTACTAACTACTTGTATTGCAAGTATGATTTGCTTGCATGGTATGACCAATGTTCATCCCAATTTTAAAGACTCAGTAAATAGACCATTAAGTATTGCTAAACAAATTGCTGCTACTGCAATGCAATTATGGCCTGATTCTTTTGCAGTGAAGCCTGGTGAAAAAGCAAGTTGGACTTATGACCAAGCTTTTATTTTACGTGGTATCGATCAACTATGGAATGCAACAGGAGATGCACAATATTTTCAGTACATGCAACTTGCAATGGACTATTATGTGCAAGAGGATGGGTCTATCTATCATTATAAGCCAGAAGACTTTAATATAGATCATTTGAACAAGGGCAAAATTTTATTGACTTTATATCAGGTTACTGGGAAAGAAAAATATAAAAAAGCAATTGATCAATTACACAATCAATTATTGAACCACCCAAGAAATACTTTAGGTGGTTTATACAAGGGTGCTGCATTTTATGCACAATGGGCTTCTGTATTTCATGATACGCTTGCTTATAATGATATTACTAGGCAATTTGTTTTAGCTGAAAAATACACAAGAGACGATCAGTCAGGTTTGTTATATCATGCATGGGATGAAAGCAAATCTCCACATATATGGGCAGGGGCAATGGGATTGTATGGAATGGCTTTAGTGGATGCATTGGACTATTATCCTGTGAATCATCCAGGAAAAGATGTATTGATTCAGATCCTTCAGAGATGGTCTACTGCAATTCTTAAAGTGCAGGATCCAAAAGATGGCCTATGGTTTGATATTTTAGATGCGCCAAATGATCCTCGAAATTATAAAGAAGCATCTGCATCAAGCATGTTTACACTTACCTTATTAAAAGCAATCCGTAAGGGCTATATAAGTGAAGCTTATTTAAATCAAGCAAAAAAAGCATACACAGGTTTACTAACTAATTTTATAACCAACGAAAAGGGACAACTTAATTTAAAGGGAACAGTGCGTGTATCTGGACTAGGGGGCAATACTTATAAAGTGGAAAGCTTAGACGACTATTTTAAACAGCCTGTGGTGGTGAATGATCCAGAAGGGATGGGCGCATTTTTACAAGCTTCAGTAGAGGCAGCATTCAATCAAGAGAAAATGACGCGCTCCTTGAATGCAAAGCCTCCTGTGGTTTTATTGGACGCCTTTTATAACAATGAAATTAAAAAAGATCCATATGGCCGTGATACAAGATGGCACTATGCTTGGGAAGATATTTCAAATGGTGGTTTTGGCATGATTGGGAAACAATTTGAGTCTAAGGGGGCTCAATTACAAACAAGCTTGACAGCGCCAACAGCCAAAACCCTGAATAAGGCAGCTGTATATTTAATTGTAGATCCAGATAATTTAAAAGACAATCCCGCACCTAATTATATGAATGCAACAGATGCCTTGGTAATTAGCAACTGGGTGAAAGATGGGGGCGTTTTGGTATTGTTTGCCAACGACTCTACCAATTGTGATTTAGCTCATTTTAATGTTTTATCAGAAAAATTCGGCATTCAGTTTACGAACGAATCTATTAATATGGTTAAAGGTGTAGAATATGAAATGGGTGCAGCTTATCCGGTTGAACCAAATGAAGTATTAAAGTTCGGAACTAAAATATTTGTAAAGGACATAAGTGCAATCAAATTAACAGGAGCAGCAAAAGCAATCGCAGTTGTAAATGAACAAGTTGTTGCTGCCATTGCAAAGTATGGCAAAGGAAAAGTGATTGCAATTGGTGATCCTTGGTTGTATAATGAATATGTAGATGGCAGGAAATTGCCTAAAAGTTTTAAAAATTTTGAAGCCATGCAACAAGTAGTTAACTGGACATTATCAAATTAGCATGATTCAATTCCATAAAAGTAGATTCAATAAAATATGAGTACATCAGTTCTAAATAAAACAATTGCAAAAAAAGAGGCAGGCCTTATTATACCAACGACTGAAAAAGTGATTCAGTTTGGTACTGGTGTATTATTAAGGGGGTTACCTGATTATTTTATCCACCGTGCCAATCAACAAAATATTTTTAATGGTAGTGTTGTCGTCATTAAATCTACAAGCACAGGAGGCGTAGATGAATTTACGGATCAAGATGCTTTGTTTACGCATTGTGTTCGTGGAGTGTACAATGGAAAAAATATTGACGAATGTTTTATCAACAGTTCCATAAGCCGTGTAATAGTTGCCAAGGCAGCATGGAATCAAATTTTGGATCTAGCAAAGTCTGTAGATATTGAAATTATTATTTCTAATACCACCGAGGCTGGAATGATTTTAGACCTAAAGGATACCATCTCAAATGATGCGCCAAATTCATTTCCAGGAAAATTACTGGCATTATTATTTGAGCGATGGAAGCATTTTAATGGGGATATCAATAAAGGATGGGTCATACTGCCTACCGAGCTAATACCGGATAATGGTATTTTATTAAAAAGCCTTGTAAATCAGTTGGCATCAATTTTAGATTTACCAGCTGAGTTTATAACATGGATGAATCGTGCAAATGATTTTTGCAACACTTTGGTTGACAGGATTGTACCCGGCAAAGTGAGTGAGGGGGAAATGCAAAAATTTCAAACTCAATTAGGATATACCGACAATTTATTAATTACAAGTGAACCTTTTGCTTTGTGGGCGATTGAGTCTAATAATGCTTCAACGATTGAAAAACTTTCTTTTGCGAAAATTGATGATAGAATTGTGATAGCAGCTAGTATCGTAAAATTTAGAGAACTTAAATTAAGATTACTAAATGGCACACATACTTTTACTTGTGCAATGGCCATTCTATCTGGTTTTGAAACTGTGATAGAAGCAATGCGTGACCCATCATTTAATCAATGTATACAAAGTTTAATTCATGAAGAGCTTGCACCTTGTGTAGTCAATGATGCGATTACAAAAGACGAATCCACTCAATTCTCGAATAAGGTTTTAGAACGTTTTTCTAATCCATATATTGAACATAAGTGGATTAGCATTTCGCTGAACTTTGAAGAAAAAATGAAAATGCGTAATAGTTATTTAATGGAAACATACGCACAAAATCATACAGAGCCTGCAAAGTACATGAGTATGGGATTTGCAGCATTCTGTGTATATATGGAACAAGCCCATCAAAAAGCAATATTGGTTGAGGATTATTGTAAGGACAGTACATTTGCAGCGGCTGTGCATCATTGGATAGATGCAATTAAAGAAAAAGGAATGAAAAATACATTAACAGTATAAAAATTGAAATGATAATGAAACCTTTCTTAGACGAAAACTTTTTATTAAAAACAAAGACGGCCCAAAGACTCTATCATGAGTATGCGCAAAGCATGCCTTTGATAGATTATCATTGTCATCTTTCCCCACAGCAAATTGCAGAAAATGTTCAGTTTAAAAATATTACTGACGCATGGTTGTCGGGGGATCATTATAAATGGAGGGCCATGCGAACCAATGGGGTGGATGAATCCTATTGCACTGGCAATAAGTCGGATGAAGATAAATTCATGAAGTGGGCTGAAACCGTTCCCTATACTATGCGCAATCCTTTATATCATTGGACACATTTAGAATTACAAAGGTATTTTGGTATAAACGAAATCTTAAATCCAACAACTGCAAAAGGAATTTATGATGCCACATCTGCGATGTTGCAAGATCCAAGTTATTCCACACAGGGATTGATTCAAAAAATGAATGTACGTGTGATCTGCACTACAGATGACCCAATTGATTCCTTAGAATACCACCAACAAATTAAGGATAGCAATTTTGGTGTGAAAGTTTTCCCAGCTTATCGTCCAGATAAAGCCATGGAAGTCAACAACGCCGCTAATTTTAAGTTGTATGTAAGGAAAGTAGAGGAAGTGACGAATACAAACATCCATCATTTTGCAGACTACCTTGCTGCATTGAAAAGCAGACATGACTTTTTTGCTACTATGGGTTGTAATGTAAGTGATCATGGATTGGAAGAAATTTATGCGGAGGAATTTTCAGCAACTGAGATCGAAGCCATTTTTGTAAAAGCAAATGGAGGCATTGCGTTAACTATCACAGAACAACGCAAGTTTAAATCATGTATGTTATTGCAATTTGCTGAATGGGATTGGGAAAAAGGATGGATCCAACAATACCATTTAGGTGCATTACGTAATAACAATACACGTATGTTACAACAACTAGGGCCAGATACCGGATGGGATAGTATTGGAGATTTTGCACAAGCAGCTGCATTGGCTAAATTTTTAAATAAACTGGATAGTGGAAATAAATTAGCTAAGACAATTATTTACAATTTGAATCCTGCAGATAATGAATTGATGGGTACGATGATTGGGAATTTTAACGATGGGAGCGTTGCCGGGAAAATTCAATTTGGTAGTGCATGGTGGTTCTTAGACCAGAAAGATGGAATGGAGAGACAAATCAATGCCTTAAGTAGTTTGGGGCTATTAAGTAGATTTGTAGGCATGTTAACCGATTCAAGAAGCTTCTTGTCTTATCCTAGACACGAATATTATAGAAGAATAGTTTGTAATCTATTTGGAAATGAAATAGAAGAAGGCGAACTTCCTAATGATATTGCTTGGATAGGCAAAATTATTCAAGACATTTGTTTTAACAATGCGAATCAATATTTTGGCTGGGAGGCTAAGTAGTTAAGAATCCGCTTAGATTTATATATTTGCTTACTATGAAGAAAGTTTTTTGTTTTGGAGAATTATT
>Ga0164295_10005272_pt1 | contig 10215 bp, 5 predicted proteins | sample GEODES006metaG_FD_111798 | JGI IMG/M metagenome (GOLD analysis project Ga0164295, IMG submission 111798) | Oligotrophic lake water microbial communities from Sparkling Lake, Wisconsin, USA - GEODES006 metaG | ecosystem: Environmental > Aquatic > Freshwater > Lake | place: USA: Sparkling Lake... | reverse complement strand
GCGCCAGCGCCAGCGCCAGCGCCAGCGCCAGTGAAGGAGGATCCGCTCGCGAAGATGATGAATGCCAATCTCAACCTCTCGGCCACGCCCGCACCACCCGTAGTCAAGCCGGCAGCGCCGACGCCGATGGGGGCGATGAAGGCCTGCGCGCCGTCAGCAGCGCCTGCGGGCGCCATGGGTGGCCTCGCGAGTGGCATGAGCATGCCACCAATGGGAGGTATGGGCGGCATCGGCGGCATCGGCGGCATCGGCGGCATCGGCGGCATCGGCGGCATCGGCGCACCGATGAGCATGGGCGGCATGGGCGCACCGATGGGCTTGGGCGGCATGGGCGGCGCGCCTCGGCCCGCAACGGTCGGTGGCTTGGCCAACACAGGCCTCTCCGCAGGAATGCCGGGCGGTGGGATGCCGGGCGCTATGGGCCGTCCGCCGATGGGCATGGGCGGTGGGATGCCGGGCGCAATGGGAGGTGCGCCAATGGGCATGGGCGGTGCTGCGCCGATGGGCGGGTTTCCGATGGGCGGCGCGCCAATGGGCATGGGCGGCATGGGCGGTTTTCCGATGGGCAAGTAGAGGCACGCACGCTCATCGGATCAACGGGCGCCTCCTCAGGCAGCTCGCGGCAGGCCCCCGCTCCCGGTATGTGGGGAAACGAGAAACCATTCCCTCTGGAGAGCACGTGAATGCTGTAGACGATGTGTGAGGGGACTAGCGCTGTCTACGTGTTGTAGGGTGTGAATATCTTTATGGCTGTTTCTCAGCTCTCCGTCTGCTTACGTGTGTGTGATAAGGGGGTCCAGGGGTCCCCGAGCCAATGGTAACCGCACACGTATGTATGCCGGTCCGGTGTCTTGGGTGTCGACTTATAAAAATTGACTGTGAATTTCACATGAATGAAGGGCAGAAATCCATGCTATGTATCCCGAGTTTCAGGTTTCGGTGGTCACGGCGGACACAACGTACGGTTGCGCCTTCACCATCAGCTGCATCATCATCAGCTCTATTTGCGTCGGATACGCTGTCGCAATCGCCATCGCAATCACCTTCGCGGCCTTCACCGGCAGAGCAGCAGCCACCTGCTGCAGTCACTCAACCGCTGCCGCCACTGAGGCCAACGCTGCTGCAGCCACCCCCATTGCAACCACCGCCATTGCAACCACCGCCATTGCAACCACCGCCGCTGCAGGCACAGCTATTGCAACCTCCACCGCTGCACCCACCTCTGCTGCAACCACCGCCGCTACCAGCCGGTGCACAGCCACCGCCATCTCTCCAACCGCCTCCCATTCCGTCCGCGGCCCATCCGCCGCCGCTTGGGCCACGCCCGCCCGCGACGCTCGCTCCGCTCAATGGCACGTCCACGTGGAAGGCGAAGCAGCAGCAGGAGGAGCGTGCTGAGCGTGAGAAGGCGCATGCGGCGCAAGCGGCGCAGCTCGCGCAGCTGCACGCGTACTCGCTGCATTGCTTTCAGGTGCATGCGCATGGGCGTGCGCTCGGGAACGGCGCAAGCGGCGGCGGGAGCGGCGCTGGAGGCGAAGGTGCTCGGAGCGGCGGGGCCGTCCCTGGCGCGCCCGACGCCGCTGATGTGCACCGCCTACTTGGCGCCGCACGGCTGGCGGTGCTGCTTTATCTCAAAGCGGGCGAGGCAAACCAACGGCAGGTGCTGTGCGTGACGAGCCTCGATGAGGAGCAGATCGTGCTCAAGACGTGCGCCACGGACAGCATGGGCGAGGCGTACACGGAGCACATGACTGGTTTGATCGCGCAGCGGCTCGGTCTCGCGACACCAGTCGTGCGCATCACGCGGCGCGTTGGTCCGCTACTCGAGGTGCTCACGTCACTCAATTCGGTTGGGCAGGTGGTGGCGCTGCCCTCTCAATCGCTGCAGCCATCACTTTGGGCACCGCCGCAGCTAGCCTCGCCCTATGTGTACGCCATGTGGGCCGCAAAGGGGAAGACGTTGCTTGAGCTGCGCCCTGAGGAGCGATGCCGACTGAGCCCGCATCTGCTGCTGCCGGCCTTTGGACGGCAGGCGGCATTCGATGCGCTCATCAACAACTGGGACCGCTGGCCTCTTCCTACCCTTTGGCAGAAGAGCCGCGAATGGCTCCGGCTGCCCGAGGAGGAGCTCCAGGCGAAATGTCGGCCGTTGCGGCTCGTAGGCTCAGCGTCGGTGTTCGAGGCCGAACGTGCGCTCCTGGCGGCCGATGAGCTTCTCCGCGGATGCGGTTGCAACCTTGGGAACGTACTCATCCATCCCCTCATGCACATCGTCACGAGCATCGACACGTGCATCATCTGCGGCGCACCTGTGGACTACGCCGACAAGCTAGCCGCGATGGTCGATGAGGTTGTGGGTGCTCTCGACGATGGACGTGCAGATGTGCCGATGCGCGGCATGCTCGCCGTGCTGGCCGCGGCCCTCTGGCTTGATGGACCAGCGGGCGAGGAGGCCAACATGCACCTGGGGGGGTGCGGCGCGGCCGAGCAGCGGGCGCTGCTGCAGCGGGGCTTCGTTGAAGGTTTGGTGGCCGCCGCTGAGATGGCCGAGGCCGACGTTTTCGAAGCCCTCGAGGCGCGGACACTCGCCGATGCGGAGCTACGAGGAGGCGACGTACCCCTGCCAGCGCCTGACGAGGTGATCGCTAAGCACCTGAGCGACGCGCGCAGGCTCGTCGAGCGCAACGTTGCAGTGTGCCGTGCGCGGTACTCACGGCTGCGCCAAGTGCTGGAGAAGCGCGGGCGCGCCCAGTTTCAAGTTGCCAGCCCAGGGGTCGTACTCGCAAATCGGTAACGACCGTCCACCCAGAGTGACAACAGAGTTTGCCGACCATCCTCACGTCAGTGGGCCACCGGAGGTCACGAGGTCAGGAGCACGCGACGACCCGTAAGGACTCTAGGAGCGGCACGGCGGTCCACGCTCGGCCGAGGTCTCAGCCGCCCGACCCGCGCGGACCGACTGAGGCGCAGAGAGCCGCACTCCGTAGAATTCCGTAAGTGACCGTCGCGTAAGTGCCCGTTACAGTAACGCACGTGCCCGAAGTCCGAACCGGCAGCGACCACAGGTACAACCACAGCCGCGGTACACACGTGGCGCGCACCGGGCCGCGGCACCGGAGGCATACACCGGCTTGTACAGCGACGTAGCTATTGACACTGTGCGTACGGTTAACTACGGTAGTACGCCACACCCGACCGACACGGCCGCCCCGGCCGCGCGGGCGCCGGCCGTTGCATGGGAACACGGTACCGCGCGGCACGACGACCGGAATCGAAAACGTACTCGAGGAATGCATGCCTGCGTCTCCGCCGCTTGCTCGAAACACAAATGTAGGGCAGCACTGTACTCTCCTCCCGCCGCTCGCTGGCTCCACTGAGCGATGCGCGCGCGCTTCACTTGAGTTTCAAGTCGGCATAGACAAGGCCGTGATCGCTGGGCCAAGAGGGCGTTGGCACGACCATGTCCTCCACGTAGCTCTTAGTGCCCGTGTTGTCCTTGCCCGCGTCGACGAGCTCGAATGCCGACGCGGTGAAGAGGATGTGATCCTTGGGATTGAAATCGCCGAGCGACTTTTTGTCGGCCGCCTTGCATGCCTTCTGCAGCTGCGGCTGAAGGAAGGTGCGCGCAATCGAAGTGGTGAGGCAGGCGCTCATCGGCATGTCGCCAAAGCTGGAGTTATAGCCGAGCTCCTTGTAGAACTTGACGAACTCATCGACGTCCTGCTGCTTTCCTGGCTTGCCCTTCAGGTACGTGTTCGCGTCGAGCCCGAAGACGAGCGGCGCGGGTGCGTGCTTTTGGACAATTGCGTGTACCGCTGTGAGCGCGGGAAGCGTCGCCAGACCGTCGGTATCGCCGTGGAAGCTTGCGAAGATGATCGGACGGCCAGTGCGCTTCTCGACGGCCGAGACGACGAAGAGGTCGCCGGCGCTGAGCGAAGCACCACCCTTGGGCACCTCCGCGAGCACCTCGGCCGTCAGGTCGCGCAGCGAAGCGGGGTCGAAGCGGCTCTTAGACAGGCACACGAGCGAGTTCTGGTCGGCCTTGCTCGGTGTCTTGGGCACAGCGATCACGTACTCGGCCTGGAAGGCGGCGGGCAGCGACTTTTGCATCATCGAGGTGCGCACCTCCTGCAAGAAGAGCACGTCCGTTTGCGCGTACGTCGTCTGCAGGATCTCGACCTGCTTCGACTCCTTTCCTAAGGTGAGCGCTTGCAAGATGCTTCTCTTCAGAGCAACCCACTTGCCATCGGGCGTGAGCGTCTGGAGCATGTGCACGAGGATCGCGTCGAAGACGGCCAGACAGACTGTCTGCAGCCGCACCGAGATGGCCTCCTCCTCCTCAGTCAGCGCAGGGTACTTGGAGCGCGGGATCTTCGTCAGGAGCTCGCAAGGCAACTTGTCCGAGGGCGGCGCGCCCTTATGGCCAGGCACAGTGATGCGCTCCTCGAACATGAACTTCTTCCACAGCGGCCACCACTTCTCGACAGTGGGCATGTCTTCGAAAGAGCTCGAGATTACCGATGGGCGATGCGCGCTGCTGTCCTCGCCGCCCTTCAGGACGTCGATTGTGTTGGTCATGCGATCAGGCATCGACATGAGCCGCTTGTCGCCCAGACCCTTGTCCTTGATGAAACCACTCACGATGGGTCGCTTGGCAAGATCCTCCCACGCTTTGGTGCACGGCTCGGAGCCCTCGAAGCCGGCCTTCGTCATGAGCTCGTCGAGCTCCCTGTACATCGCATCCGTGAAGACATTCTGCACGGGCTCGTCAAAGGTGCCTGGATCCGAGATGAGACGCTCAACATCCTCCATCAGCGTCGAGTAGGCCTTGTCCGGGTGAGTCAGCCAATACTCAAAAGGATTGTTGTTGATGGCTGCCATATTCCAAGAGAGCGTCGTCAGCTTGCCCATGCTGGCCGCCTCCTTGACAAGCAAGCTGCCGATCGCCGCGATGGGGTTGGCTGGACGGTCGCGCAGGACCTTCTTGAGGACCAAAGTGAGCTTCTCCTGCAAGGCGTGCTCGGCCAGGTAAGCGACCAGCGGGGTTGGCGCCACGGACATACTTCTCGTTGTGAAGGGCGGAGGACGGTGGTCTGCTTTTGGAACTTGTCGAGTTGGGTCACCTAAGAAGCGTCCAACAGAATCTCACTGAGGCTCGGATCTCTACATGTACATGTACATGTGCCTCCTTTAGGGTACATGTATCGGTTTACACAAGTCAGAACCATTTCACCTTCAATTACTCCAAGGAAACAGTTCAATATGAAATTCATACTTCAGGACGCAGCAACGGACGTTTTCAGCGCTTTCCCACCAACGGTGAGTGCGCGTTGCCCGTCGCCATGGCGGAGCTGGACCTGTGGAACCGCATTCAGAAACAGAATCAGGAGGTGCAGCTCGAGTGGAGGGAGTACGAGGTGCGCAAGGCCAAGGCGCAGCATGAGGCAGCACTCCGCCACGAGGAGACGCAGCTCGTACAGGAGCGGCAGCAGCGGCAGCCCCGGCAGCTACCACAGGCGCCGCCCGCGGGTCCACCGCGCCGCCTCACTGAAGGCTCGCTGCGCGAGCAGGCCGCGGAGCAAGAGCGCTTCTCGCACCTCGAGCACTCGCTTCTGCGCGGCGCGCTGGGCCCCGACGGTCATCCACAGCGCGCCTCCAAGCCGAAGCTCACACACCCCGAGCGCGTCAACTCGGCACACAAGGAGAACCGCGGTAAGATCTCGCTGCTGCCGCCGTCGACTGCTGCGTCATGTGCGCCGTCGCGGCGCGGCGCGGCGGCGCCCTCTGAGAGCGGCTTTACGACAGCAAGCGAGCGGCTGCGCAGGCCCGTGCACTACTCGCACCTTATGTCCAAGGGGCCGACGAGCCAGATGGACGACTTCCTCAACCCAGTCGATGGCATCCGAGGAGCGATGCGACGCGCGGGCGTCGAGCCCAAAAACCACCTGAGCGAGCAGAAGAAGCTGCTTGCGGACATGGCGGCCCAGAAGCAGCAGCAGCAGCAGATGGAAGAGGAGATGCGCGAGCGTGCCACCGAGCAACGGCAGCGGCTGCGCGAACAGGCGCTTGCGCAGGGGGCCACGCGAGGCGCCTCGGCGGGCCGGCGGGCCAACAAGATGCCCGAGCCGCCACCGACGGCTTCGCACCCGCACGAGCCCGGACACGTGCCGCAGTACCTGCAGCGGCGAAAGGCCGAATGGGCGTCCTCGGCGGCGGAGTTGGAGGCGCGGCGTAAGGCGGAGGCGGAGTGCCCGCCCGGCCTGCGCATCGTTGGCGACGAGGAGAAGGCGCGTATCTTGGACAAGCTCGCCGAAGAGCGGGCCAAGACGGCGGTGGAGCTGCGCCAGATGCCCTTCGTCATCAAGACCCAGGCGTCGCAGCAGAAAAAGGACCGTCTCGAGGCGCGCCTGGAGGAGATTGACGGCGCCGTCCAGGCGTACAGCAAGGACAAAGTGTTCGTCCCTGCCGATATGTGAGGCTCACGGAAGCTCTCGAACGCTGAAGTTTGATAAGGCGCAGCAAAGGGCAGCAGTGGCCGGGTGGGTCGGGCGGCACTTCAAGGCGCAGATGAGAATGAGCATCATGGCACGCATGAATGCGAGCGACGTGATGGGGGGAGAAGACCGTTCCGGTCGCTGTGTCGGGCTGCACTGCGTCGCCTGAGGACGCGCTCCGCCCCGAGACACACTGTTCTCTCTCGGTCTCGCCGCCGCCTCTCAATCTCTCGCTCGGCTCTCGCGGTGGCTGCTGGCTCTCCCCCGCCCGAGGGCGTCGTTGTCCGTACACGTCAGTCAGCTGTGGCGAGTGTGTCGTGTGTAGGTGTTTGGCTAGCATCGTAATATCACTATTGGCTCACAGAGACAACCATCAGCCTAATCCTGCACATGCTTTAGAAATAATACCCAAACGCGCCCTTCTAGGTCGCAAGGAGAGGCTGTGACTCCCGGCCTATGCAACGTCCACGTTTTGCAGGCAAATGCAACGTCTCCGCCTCCGCAATGCAGGAGAGCGAGAGAGCAACCTGTGCGGCGCCAAACCCAGACCGCCGCTTACGCGAGGTGTTGCTGGACGCTGGTGCGCTGTGAACCGACGATGATGTTGGTACGTCCTCTTCGTCGATGATGGCTGCAATGGCTTCGAGTGCGTCGTTGAGCTTGCTGGGCATGCGAGTCATGAAGAGCGGTGTTTCTTGCTCGTCAATCTCGACGGGGGTCTCACCTTGCTCGTCAACCTCCTCTGCCATGATCGACTCAACCTTTCGTTTTCTCTGCGTTTGGAAAGGTGTGAAACGGCGCGCGGCGGCTGTTTGAGATGGCTGTGAAAAGGGGGTCCAGGGGTCCCGAGCTAGTTGTAACCGCACACGTATGTACGCCGGTCCGGTGTCTTGGGTGTCGAATTATAAACATTGGCTGTGAAACCACAAGAACGCTCGTCCGAGGCACCCGAGCTAGCTCTATCTACCGAGTGCGCACAGGACTACTCGAGAGTCGATTACAGGTTACCGGCCGTAAATTAAAGTTAACTACGTAGTAGTAGTAACACTTAACGGTCTCGTTGCCAGCTGCAAGTTGTGGCGGCTCGTTGCCAGCTGGGCTGAGATTCGACGGACACAACGGACGCAACGGACGCGCTGTCTTCCTGCTCGTCGACGGCTGTACCAGAGCGACCGCTCTGGTACAGCGCGTCCCCGTCCTCTTCTTGTCCTTCAGCGGGCTCACTGCGTCGCCCCGGAGAGTAGGGTGCTACATCGCGGATGGATGCCCACACGCCTCCCGCTCCTCCGTCGAGCAGGCGCACATCGCGGAGGGACAAAACCATCTCTTCAGACTGTTGGGCTGTACTTGCAGGCTCTGGGGAGTCCGGAAGCGTCTCCAAATGATCAACATCAAAGTCGTCGGCCTGGACTGGAAGGTCGATAGGGGCTCGCGGTGATGACAACCGCGGGGGCTCCCGATGACTCGGAATCCGGGACGCGTTGTCGATCCCTTCGTGTGGTTCTGGAGCGTCATAGAGTAGGCGCACGTCGCGGAGGGAGGCATCGTCGTCATCAAGGTCCTCAACTTCAAGGCGCTCATTCTCAGTCGCCGGCACCGCGTCACGCGCCGCTGCCTGGGTGGAGTCAACTGCATCCACTTGGCAGCGAGTGGGCGTCGGACGGCGCGCCCAAAACGAGCTCTTGCGTGAGAGCCCTGCCGTCGGCGCGCCCACAGCCGCACCTTGAACGATATCGCCGGAATGCCGTGGTTGTTCAAGCTTCTTCTTGCGATCGAGAGCATCCTGCTCTGCGGCCGTCGTCGGGAAGACGGTCCGCTCGCTCACACTGCGCCGCTTCACGTACCAGCATACACCAATCGAGAGGACGACACTGGCAAACACCAGGCTCGTCACCCAAATAGCAGCAGTCTCACCGGTGCCACCGTTTGCCGAGACCGAGGCTACAGCGGCGCTGACATTCCAAGCGCCGATACTGGGCATGTACACTTTTCGCGCGCCCTCGCCCGGGAACCTTGGGCCATTGCAAGAGCTCGCTTGGCCACGCCAGCAACCATCGCCGCAGCAGCCTCCTCCAATGGGCGGCCCAAACTGCCAGACGACACATGTGGGGTCCAAGCAGCAACTCTCCCTGCAAACATCCGCCGTCGTCGCGTATACATCTCGCTGCAGTCCGGTGCAGCTCCCTTCTAGCGCCGCCCAGCCACAAGGTGAAGGTGGCGGCGGGGACGGGGGCGGTGGGTTCGGCAACGGCGGTGAAGCTGGCGGTCGACGAGGCGGCGGCGGACTTGGAGGCACGCTCGGAGGCTTCGGTGGCGGCGGTGGAGACGGCGGCCTTGGAGGGCTCGGTGGCGGATGCGAAGGGGGCGGGCGCCTAGGCGGAGGAGGCATTGGCGGAGGACTTGCCTGCCTGCAAGATCCATCGTCGCGCGTCGCGCTCGAGTCGTAGTTCACCGCCGATGGCGACATGCATCCCCGTCTAGAGAAGCGACAGCCGCCGCTGTCCAATGTTGCGGCAGGCACATAGTTGAGTGCGCTGGAGTTTGTGCACCCACGCACCGGTGGCGGTATGCAAGAGCCATTGTTAACGTTTGCGAGCGGATTATAATTGATACTGAGCGGCAAGGTGCATCCTCGCACGATGGCGATGCACGTCCCGTCGTCGACAGCTGCCGCCGCCACGTAGTTGAGCGCACGCGAGTTCGTGCAGCCCACGGTCGGCACACGCGCCAGCGCCTGAAACGGCTCCACGGCCACAGCAATCGTACCCATGCTCTGTACTGTCACCCTCAGCGTTGCAGAGAGTGCAAGTACCCCGACGTTCCTTAGAGTATTGGCAGCGGCCTGAGCAGCCGTCAAAGATGCCATAGCAACCTTCACGACGACGACTACGGACGCCGGCGTCACCTCGAGCGTGATATCGTGAGTGGGAGACACACCGAGCTGGTTGGCGAAGGCAGCGCGGAAGGCTGTGGAGTTGAAAGACTCGACGGTTCCGGCGAGAGTCAAGTTGGCCGTGAGGACGGGCCTACATGAACCTTGCTGGGCAGTGCCACTGAGGCATGCAGGCGTCACGACTACGCACGTGCCGTCGTTTTGAGTTGCATCGCTATTGTAGTTCTGGGCCTTAGAGTTTGTGCAGCCCAAGATGGGGTACGTGCAGCCACCATGGCGCGTGGCTGACGGGTTGAAGGTGGGCGACACTGGATCCATGCAGCCATAGACCACGGGCCGGAAATCGCAGGTGCCCGAGTCCACTGTCGCACTGGCGATAAAGTTGGTAGCCGACGCATTCGTACAGGCTCTGAACGCAAAGGTACAGCTCCGATCACCTCGGATGGCGCTCGAGTCGTAGTTCAAAGCTCTTGGGTTCATGCAGCCCCTGCCACTTACGTAGCCACCCCCGCAGGCGCAGCAGGCCAAGCCAGCGTGCACGCCGTCCGAATTCGCCCAGTCTGCGAAGGTCCCATAGCTCGCCAACCAACCTGGTCCGTACGTGCCGCCAAAACAGAGCTGGTTGTACGAGTGTGTTATGCAATCGATGTTGGAAGACGTCAGGAACCCCGCAAGGTCGGTGCACGGGGGTGGAGGGGCCAAGGGTGGCGGTGGCGAGGGCGAGGGCGGCGGAGGCGAGGGCGACGGCGGCGGTGGCGAGGGTGAAGGGGGGGGCGAGGGGGGCGGAGGAGCAGAGGGGGAGGGCGGCGGGGGCGGGGGCTGGGGGGG
>Ga0164295_10005270_pt1 | contig 10215 bp, 10 predicted proteins | sample GEODES006metaG_FD_111798 | JGI IMG/M metagenome (GOLD analysis project Ga0164295, IMG submission 111798) | Oligotrophic lake water microbial communities from Sparkling Lake, Wisconsin, USA - GEODES006 metaG | ecosystem: Environmental > Aquatic > Freshwater > Lake | place: USA: Sparkling Lake... | reverse complement strand
GTTCCTCCCTCTAATATCCACCATCCAATAGTCATATAGAATCATTCATTCATTCACCCTTTTTTTATGGATCCCATCTATCTATCTATCTATCTATCTATCTTATTTGTTACATTTTGTACAGGATCCCAGGAATATCACGGTAAATAGAATGTCCAATAGAAATCCAGTGATACTAAATGCGTATAATACCCATTCGATTTCGGTCTTTTCCTCTATAGAATGAAAATAAAATATCAATAATCCGAAAAAGGGAATGGCCAATATATCACCTATATGACTAAACGTCTTCATATCCATATTATAATATTGTGCGAAAATAACGAATGTCGTTTTGCTACTATCTAGTAGTCCGAATACATAATATTTATTCTATAGGATGGACCATTTTCTCATGTGTTTTATTCTATCGTAAATATAAATGAAAATAATAAAATCCGCGAAGGATGCATTGAAATTCTGTATACCTTTTATAAACGCAAATCCGGCGACGACGGCGACGACGAATCTTCTACCGACTCCATTCACTCCTACGAATGAAAAGGGACCGTGGGAAATGTCGGAACGCGCATTAAACACTACATTAAAGTATCTATATGACAAATTGCACCATTCTTGTTATTTGCTTTGTTCGAATGGAGAAACGTCGACTTTAGTCAAATTGGAATCCACGACATCTTCCCCCGATTTCAAGAAAGTATTGGAAACGGAATTGAACCGAATTGCGGAAAATTCCACCATTACAGAAAGACAGCGAGAAACCATCCGCGATTTCATTACCGATAAAGACGGTGCCATATCCAATAGATTACGTATATTACAATGTATCGTAAAAAAGATCAAGGAAGATGCGACGACATCGAATGAATACGAGACGTTTTTCGGTGATATACCCCTCCCCTCCGGTGTATATGTCATGAATTTGACGGATGCGGTCCTTTTACGAAAAGACGGTACATATCCGTTCCCCATCTATCGTGGAAAAGCGCCTACAATGGAATCCGAATACAAAGGTCCGTTTCTCCCTATATTCAGTCTTTCGGGAAATGTGCAATATCACGATATCCCCATTCCGAATTACGACGACGTTTCTTACATTTTAGGAAAAGCGTCCTATCGGATTGCCGATTTTCAAACGGAATGGGAACAAAAGAATATTGCAAAAGCCGTATTCCGTGGAGGTCCTAGTGGATGCGGGTACACGGCAGAAACGAATCAACGTATAAAACTCGCGAGTCTTCCCGCCAATGCGGATTTGGATGTGGGAATCGTCGGCGATAAACGCACGATTGATTCGAATTCGATCCGGTTTGATCCTATCCATGGAATCGGAATGTTAAATACGGGTATTCGTCCTATAGGACGATTGAATTATGTGGATCAGAGCAAATACAAATATATAATCCACGTGGACGGAAATGTAAATGCATATAGATTGCTCACCATCATGGCGACGGGATCGCTCATACTCCGTGTAAAGAGTGCATATACGGCGTGGTTCGACCATCTTATTCGTCCGGGGGAGCATTATATCGAGATCGCGTCGGATTTATCGGATTTACAGGAACGCGTCGAGTGGTGTAAAATCCACGACGACGAATGTCGGGCGATGGCGCAACGGGCGCGCAATTTTGCATCTATAGGACTAACGCCTGAATATCTTCGTGGGGCATTTCAATCGATTGTTTTATCCTATGGTTCAAAACCGGGACCCATACCTGATAGTCTTATAGGACAATCATCTCGTGGGAAAGTGAAAAAGACGAGAAAAGTGAAACCTGTATTGGCATCTCCTGGATCTCCTGGATCTCCTGGATCTCCTGGATCTCCTGGATTCTATATAAAAGGTATATCCGAAAAATGTAAAAAAGGATTTATACAGGATAAGAAGGATAAGACACGATGTGTGAAAAAGAGCACGACATCCTCCGCGACAAAGAAGAAGGGTCATCCTATTTCGATTGATAAAATACGGGAAATGATGAAAAAACGCAAAGAATGCGTCCAGAAATATCGCATAAAACATCAAAATGATAAAACGAAAAAAGTAGCAAAAGTAGAAAAAGTTCCTAAAGTAGCAAAAGTAGCAAAAGCGCCAAAGGGACCGAAGGTACCGGTTCAAGAGGCGCCTCCGGCGCCACAACCACAAGAAGATACATCTATTATATCCAGCGTGACAAACAGCGTGACAAACATGTTCAAGGGAGTCCTATAGAAAAATATATCGTGGTAATATAAATGCCATATACCAAAACGAGAAAGAAGAGGTATAATACAGATCTATGTGACGATAAAATGACATTTCAAGATTGTGAACTCGCTATATTACGTAATGCGGTAGATGAAACCGAGAAAATGGTGGGTACAAAAATCGCAAATAGTGAAGACGTGAAACGTATGATTGTTATTTTAGAGAACTTTCTCATCCAGAAAAAACTCATTTGTTATGGAGGAACGGCCATCAACAATATTCTTCCTAAATATGCACAATTTTATAATCGCGATGTGGAAATCCCCGATTACGATTTTTTTTCTGCAAATGCCCTAGAAGATGCGAAAGAACTCGCCGATATTTATTATGAATCGGGATACATGGAAGTAGAGGCCAAAGCAGGAATGCATAATGGCACATTCAAGGTCTATGTCAATTTCATTCCAATGGCGGATATTACACAACTGGATCCTGTCATATATGACAATTTGTTGAAAGACTCTATCACGATCGCGGGGATCAAATATGCATCCCCCGATTATTTGCGAATGGCCATGTATTTAGAATTGTCGCGACCTGCGGGGGATGTATCACGCTGGGAAAAAGTCCTTAAACGGCTCACACTTCTCAATGAACATTATCCTATAAAGATCCCCTTCCAATGTAATCGCGTCGATTTCGAACGAAAAATGAAAATATCGGATAAATTACGGGAGACGATTTATCTATCTATCCGCGATTCATTTATCGAACAGGGCGTCATTTTTTTCGGGGGATACGCCACGTCTCTCTATTTAGATACCTATATGACCAATGGTAAAGGGGATCGCAATCGAAATCCTCGAATAAATCCCGATTTCGATGTATTATGTGAAGATGTGGAAAAATGCGCATTGATCACAAAGGAGAAATTGACATCGAATGGAATACGTAATATCACGACGATTGCACATGCATCTATAGGAGAATTGATCCCCATGCATATTGAAATACAAGTCAATAAGACTCCTGTGGCATTTATTTATAAACCCATTGCATGTCATAACTATAATACCATATACATTGATCATAAAGAGGTCAATGTCGCAACGATCGATACCATGTTGAGTTTTTATCTTGCCTTTATTTATGCAAATAAGCCGTATTATACAAAAGATCGAATATTGTGCATGTCGAAATATTTATTTGAGATAGAACAACGGAATCGATTAGAGCAAAAGGGATTACTTAAACGATTTAGCATAAAATGTTATGGCAATCAACCTACATTGGAAGATATTCGCGCGGAGAAAACGGAAATGTTCCAGAAATTGGCGGATAAAAAGGGGACGAAAGAATATGAAGAATGGTTTTTGAAATATAATCCGGGAGTGGATAATAATGGAAATCCGAAAAAACCGATCGAAGAAATGATTGAAATGTCGAAAAGATTGTCGCTTTTGCCGAAAATAACCAGTTTGAAATATTCGGAAAATCTATTGAAACAACAAAAAATGGAGAAACGTTTGAATAAAGAATCCGATAAAAAGGAATCCGAAAAAGAAGAATCCGATAAAAAAGAAGAAAAAGAAGAAGAGGAAGAGAAAAAGGAATCTGAAAAAAAGGAAAAAGAAAAGAAGAAACCAAAACGATATCCTACAAAACGAAACAAATATCGAAAAAGAAAAACAAGAAAATCGAATAAATATCAACCACTTTTCAAATCCTCAAGAAGTAACTTTTATTTTTAACAATACAAATACATGGTGAGATCGCAAAATTGATTTTTCCAAATGATTCATTATAATATCCATCCATCCTATAATGAATCCAGTATCGACCCAAGCGAACAACGTCATTGAACAACTAAAAAAGATCCATCCAAATTGTACTATAGAAAATATATCGGAAGAAACGACATATGACGGTTTCGGAGAATACGGTCCAGAACTAGAGAATCGCACATTGAATATAACTCTATATGACAATAACATGGTGATAAATCGCGTATATGACTATTCGCATGTCATCGGCACGGATTATCCGGACGAATACATTTTACTAAAACATACATGGTACTATAGATGAATATGTAAAATGAAATATAATAAAGATTCAGCGCAATATTCTAGTAGTAATATGCCCATCAAAGTAAGCGTTTCATCCATAGATAAAGCCACGTTCGATATTGTAATCGCGCATTACAATTCCAATAAACTGCCAGATGAAGAGAATTTGGAAGAGTTAGATAGATGCGAAGGAGGGTTTCAAATAAAAATCCCCCATATGAAATCTGAAGTATGTGACGCCAACGAAAAAATAAAACAATTGCGATGGCATAGAGGTTCGCTCGTTTCGTATGGCGGGTATCCGGCTTTTACAGAGAAAGAAGAATTGCGATTATATGAAGCATTAGTATATGCGTTAAATGGGAATGTAATATTGGAAAAATAAGGTAGGTGGAAAGAAACAATGTAAAAACGTAAAGTCATATAGAGAATATATGTCGGATCCACCCTCTGATTTATTCTATATGACAAAAGCGTCGGAATTGGCCAATAAAAGTATCGAAAAGGGGGGAGGACCGTTTGGATGTGTCATTGTAAAAGACGGGGAAATAGTGGGAGAAGGGCATAATCATGTCCGTATATTGAACGATCCGATTATGCACGCAGAAGTGGTGGCTATACGAGATGCGTGCCGGAATATGAATACTCACGATTTATCGGGGTGTGTCATATACACAAGTTGCGAACCGTGTCCGATGTGTTTAGGTGCGATTTATTGGGCGCGTATTTCGTCCATTTTTTATGGAAATACCCGGAAAGATGCAAAGGAGATCGGATTTTCGGACGATTTCATTTACGACGAATTGGCGAAACCCGTCGAAGAACGCATGATCCGGATACGGGAATGTGGTCGAGAAGAATGTCAACGTGAATTCGTCAAGTGGCAGGAGATGGCCGATAAGGCGGAGTATTAATGGTCCGTTTGATAATATCCTATAGGATATTATCAATGATGTTACCCGTCTATATTTCACTCAAATAACGCAAACTATTCTCTATCGACCAAAAGGTCGAAGCAAAAAGAATACTTTTCAGGATATTTCCATATATATTCATATATCCATCGTCGTTATAGATGGACAAGAACGACAACCGTTTAAATACGAGTGTATTTACAATAGGTAGAGTATACATGAAAAAGAGAATTGCCAGCATGATGGGTCGCTGGAATCGGTCAAATAGATGATCATTCGACGCGTCGATTTCTTTCTCGATTTCATACTCGCGCATTTTCTTTTCCGTGCGAGTTTCATACTCTTGAATGTAATCGTCGGTTCTTCTCGGTTTAGGGATATAATTCGGTTGAATCGCACTATCCTGGGAATATTGTGTGGTATCTACCGGAATATCACGGGAAGGTAGATGTTGCGACGGCATTTGTTGCATCATGGCCATCTGTTCCGGTGTTAATCCCATAGATGATTGTCTATGTGACATATCCTGGGGAGAAGATCCTAAAGATACCGGCGGGGGGTACGATTGCGATTGGTTTTGTGAAGGCGGTTGGGCAATCGGCATCGGCATATTTGCATTCACTTGGGAGGGGATTCCATACGGATTCGGATGAACATGGAGGGGGGCCATATGTGCATCGTCTTGACGGGAGGATGGTTGGGGTATCGACGAATAAGAATCGGGGAGATCTGCAATTCGTGTGGTTTTGATTGATTCCATGGATATAGTATATCGCCGAATATTAAGGGGTGATTTTTTACGCCGGGATTATCTATTTATCCTAATATCCCTTTCTGCAATTCCTCTTCTTTAGAAGAAATCTCGATCGTTTTTTTATTCGAATTGCATTTATCGGGATGGAGAGAATATTCATAACATTGTTCGCCGTATTTATACGTTTTTCCATCGAGTTCACTAATAACCGGTCCGTTAAAGACGATACAGTCGCGCTCATTACACACTTTTCGGAAAAGTGATGCTAGTCCGAGACCGAGTAATATAGAAATAAGGATTCTTCCTAATTCGGTATTTAGTAATCTTTTGAAATTCATATATTATTATATTATAGGATATTATCTAAAAATAATATAAAGAATATATACTATATGATAATGTGTAAGGTGCCCCCATGCGGGTTCTTACTAAAGTTTAATGGAGGAGTTTGGTATATGACTAACTGTGTATATTATTGACACGGCACTTTTAGCTCAGTTGGTTAGAGCATTGGTCTTATGAGCCAAAGGTCATGAGTTCGAGCCTCATATAGTGCATACCATCCCGATCCGAATATAAAAGGTACAGTATCCTACAGCAATTCCTAAAAATAATGATGAATTGGATACTAGCAATATAAAAAAATATCGACATCAAGACCAAGCAGTATCCTACAGCAGTTTTCAAAGACGCATCCAGAGGATACTAGTAGGGATGACCCATCAGAACTTATATATTTTCATACAGCAACCACTTAATTCAATTTTTATTGAAAACGGTCGATAACATCGAACAAACAGAAATTAGGGGACGCCAAAGCGTGTCTAAGATTATTTTTGTCGGTGACTACGGTATAATGAATCCTGCTTTAAGGGATGATTTATTTTTCGACCAATGAACCTATTCGATATACGATGCAGGCATTATATGTCATAAAAAGCATCGCCTTCGTCATCGAGGTCGATATATCATAGGTTGTTTGAAAATAGCACTTTATTATAGTACCCATATCATATCATATGGTTTTTTTGTGTAAATATAAATAATTCGGTTTTTTATTACATTAAATTAATTAATTAATTAATTAAAGGGATGGAGGGGGGGGGAGAGTGCTTCATTAGCATAGTTGGCAGTGCATCAGGCTGTTAACTTGAAGGTCGATGGTTCGAATCCATCATGAAGCGATAATAACGATAACAATCTATTCATGTTTTCTTATAGAAAACATGAAATTATTAGTATATATATTTATACCATGTATCTATTCTACCTAATAAAACATATTCAATATATTTATGTTTTACATTACAAAACAATTTGATCTTTTTTGAAAGTTGTACACATCCTGAATCTTGTATTTTAGGTTTCGATTCTAATAGACGAATGATATTCTGATATTTTATTATATCGATTGGATTGATTATTATAATATTGCCATTTCTAATAATATACCTTTTATCATAAGATAAAATATGTTTTACAATCTCAAAAGGTATATTTTGGAATATTTCTTTCATTTTTACGTTATAACTAAAAAAAGTTTATATGTTTTTCGATTTTACATTTTTTTTTCATTTTGTCATATAGAATCAATCCTACGATTGATCGATTGATTGATCGATTGATTGATCGACCAATTTCATTCCCCACCCCCATCCTACGAATATCTCCAAATGCATGCAGAAATATCGTCATAATCGGGGATACGAACTTTGCAGACAGGCATATCGAATGGTTTGCATGTGTCATGATCGACATTAATCCATTCTTGTTTCCATCTAGTTTCCGCAAACTCGACCAATTCATCCGCGGTTTTTGAATGGCATAATATGGCGAAATCCTCCGCTATTTTATCATTCATGATGTCAAATACGCCATCACTTGCAATGACAATCTGGAGATCGTTCGATACAGGAAAATGAAAAGTCCGAATTTCGGGATTGTATCCCGTATATCCATGATGTCCGATAGATTGAGTCATGGAAAGGCCGAGTTCCATAGTATTGTATGCAAACAATTGCGACTGTTTATAGAATTTTACCCTTTTACAAGGTGCCATAGAAATACATTCGGGAGTATTTACAAAAAGAGTATAACTGTCATTCGTAATGTATTTTATTCCATCGATTCTATTTGACATACGCAATTTTTCTGCGGGATCGTCGATTTTATGAGGCGTATTTTCCGCCACCAATTTACCGTTATCAAAGATTCGCATTCCTGAATCGCCGATCCCGAAATATTCCACTCGAATCTCCTTTCCATTTTTTTCGCGATATATACGGACAATTTGCAATGTACTTCCGGCAATATAATTATAGGATTCATATTTGATATGTTCGTCGATATAGGCGATCGGATCTTTCGCCATTACAAGCGCATCTTTGTCGAGTGCATCAAATTGGCGTTGGAAACTGTAATCGGAAACCCTATGCGAATTTACGATTTTACTTCCATGGCCATCCGCATTAATCATCCAGTCGAAATCTTCCATGTCATCATCTGTACCCGATGCAATATGTGTTCCGATAAAGGCGGAATCTTGTTTGCAATCGAGTTGTTTGATGGCACATGTCATGGACGATACTTTTGCAAGGACATTTTCGGTTATAAACTGCATGTTGGTTTAAAATAATACGACGATATTATTTTAAAATGGTATTTCAATTTTGAGTCTATAGGACAAGACGGGAGATATCCTATAGGATAATATTACAAGGGGTGGGGGGTTATGAGGGTATTAATGTTGTACGGGAATCTTGGAAATGAGACTTTCATCAGAAGGACATTCCATTTGTTTTTGTTTTATGGAAAAGCACGTTCCCGTTTTATCTTTATACTGAATCTTGTTTATATTCTCAGGGGTAGGATAAACGTATATTTTACGTTCATCGGAGACAAAGATATATACCAAAAATATACCAATGGCTAAACTAAGAATAAATGCGGGAATATTAATAAATTTCATCAACATTTTTCTTATAAATTAATCAAATATATTAGAATAACTCATTTTTTCGATTTACCCTTTTTACCACTCTTCTTCTTTTTATCTCCCGCTCCAGTCCCTCCCCCCTTTTGAACTTGAGGACAAGAATCTAGCCAATCGTCATTCGGAGGTATCAACGATTTTTCTTGAACTTCATCCGCAGACATTTTAAATACGAAATTATTGGGTTTATCAGTAGGCTCAATGATTCCGCTATTAGTGTTCGCACTCTGACGTTTCGCGTCGAGTTTCGCCTTCATACGATCTATATGACTACTCTTTGACGTCATTCGCGAAAATGCATTCATATCGAACTTTGCCCCTTTTTTCCCACCCATTCCCTTCATGATATTTTTAAACATATCATTCATCTTATCCGCCCCGCCCATTTCTTTCATTTTTCCAATAAGATCGCCCGCTTCTTTCATCAATTCTTCTTGCGAAATATCCCCGTTTTTCATTTTCGAATCCAGTTTCGAACTCACGGTTTTCAAAAGTCCCAACATTTTCGCCGGATTTTTCATCAACTTTTTCAATACATCTTCGGTCGTCGCAGGAGTCTCATTATCGTCTTGAAACGATTTCATCAAATCATCCGTCAATTCCTCCGCCAATTCTTTTGCTAAACTTCCTATTTTACCATTGAATAGACCTTTTATATGATCGTGTAAATCTTCCGGATTGGGAATAGACCCGTCTCCCATACTTGATCCCATTCCCCTGAAAAACTCGCTCGCATCGGCCAGATTCGGTGCTTCTTCGTCCTCCTGATCTCCGTGATCTCCCTGATCTCCCTCATTATTCGCATCTTTTTCTGTATTCTTTGAAGACGCGGAGGATTCAAACTGTTTGAAAAAATCGCCTAAACCAAGAATTGTTTCGTTCAATTTCGACTGCAATTCCGTTTCATCGATCCCGTCAAATAAATTCGTCGAATCGCCGAAATCCGTTTTATTCTTGACACACGAAAGTACGGTGACCAATACCAACTGTAAATATTTCCATATTGTTTGTTTTATAGTAGGTGTAATATTCTCACAATGAAACAACATTTTAAATTCCACATTTGGTAAAAAAAGAGTATTTACTTCCCCCGTATTTTCAAAGATTTCTTCATTTTGATATAGGATATCAAAGAATCGTTCAGGGTAAACTTTCATACAGAATTCGAATAATTCTTCGTATTCACGGACACTTGCCGATTTATCGGTCCATTTCGACCATAGATAATTATATTCGGGGAAAGTGATGGAAAGATCATTCGTGAAATCCGTAATGACATTGATGAAATTTGCCGG
>Ga0164295_10005268_pt1 | contig 10217 bp, 12 predicted proteins | sample GEODES006metaG_FD_111798 | JGI IMG/M metagenome (GOLD analysis project Ga0164295, IMG submission 111798) | Oligotrophic lake water microbial communities from Sparkling Lake, Wisconsin, USA - GEODES006 metaG | ecosystem: Environmental > Aquatic > Freshwater > Lake | place: USA: Sparkling Lake... | reverse complement strand
GTTCTGTAGTTGGTCCTGCTCCTGTAGTTGGTCTTTTTCTTGTAGTTGGTCCTGCTCTTACTGTATTTACTATACGTGGAGGTGTTATATCTGATGATTGAAATCCTTCTTTTGGATAACATACAAATGAGGGTAAATTTTTAGACATTTATATACTATAAATTAGAAATTTTTAATTACGAATATTATAATTACAAAGTAAGTAACCATTGTCATGTTGATTTAATTCAAAATAAATATCAGGAGTTAAATAAGTTGTATATGTTGATTTATGATCAATTGTAATTTTTGAAGTCATCTCATTTTTAATATTTTTACTATCTAATGTTATAATTTTTATTTTATCAATTTCTGAATATTTAATTAAATCAGTTTGCGAAATTAAAATACCTTGATTATTTTTTTTAATTTTTCTAATAATAGATAATTTTCCTTGCATATTTTTTAAAACAATTTCAAAAATAAAAAACTGTGAATCATCTTCATTATTTGTATACATACATTTTGAATTTTTATTTTTTATTACAGAAAGATTAAGTTCACTCATTAATATTAAGATATAAATAAAAAAACGAGATTATGAAAAATATTTCATAATTTCTAAACACTTTTAAATTATTAATTTGGTGGGGATACACAAATTTTATTATAGTCCATTCCTATGAATGAACAATTACATACAGTAAAACCGAGTGAATTTTGAGAGAATTCAATAAATAAATTATCGTCTTTTTGAATATAGGAGGTGTTATCATGATTTAAATTTCCATCCATTTCATATGTATTAATATCTACATATGGTACTTTTGAAACACATAAACTAAACTCTTTTATATTAGAAAAGTTAATTTTATCTTTTAGAAATATGAGATTAGAGTGTTTATTGTTTTCTAAATTTCTAAATATTTTTTTTTCATCAGATTTTAATACAATAATTAATTCAAATAAAAATTTTTGAATTTGACTATTAGGATCTGAATAAGAATGCCATGATTTAGAATATTTAATTGGAATCGGTTCAGTTATAGTTCCTAACATTTTATACTTATAATAATAAAGTAAATATTTTTTATAAATATTTATAAATTTAATTTCAAAGTTATTTTAAATGAATAATAAAAAGTCTATTAATGATGATAAAAATTGTTTAACTTGTCACATTGTAGGATTAAATCCTTTTTCAAAGAAAGAACTTATAGATAATTTAAATAAAAAAATATTTAATCCAATTGATTTAGATGAAATCAATAATGAAGTAATAAAAGATAAATCAATGGATTTAATGTTTAATAATTATCAAAAATTTAAAGATACTAAAAATGATAAATTTAAAGATTTAGATAAGAAAATGACTAATTATTGGGAAAATAAATTTTTAGAATTATTAGGAGAAAAAATTAAAATAGATAAAAAGAATATTTTAATTGGTAAAAATAATCATTATAAAAATATTAATAGAAAAGTTGATTTAAATACAATAAATAAGTTTTTAATTAAAAATAATGATGATGAAGTAAAAAACGTAATTAAATATAATTTAGAAAATCATAAAGATGAAATTATTGAAGGTAAATTTCCAATTGAATATATCGATTTTGATTTTTTATCAAAGAAAAAAGTATTATTAACAACCGCATATAAAAAAGCTGGTTATTTAGAAAAAGATTATGAACAAGTTAAAAATATTTTAAAATTATTAGAAGATAAATTAAGTGATATTCAAGGTTTATGGATAGCAATGAAAGAACAATATAATCTAGGATCTAAAATTCATCCACCAAAAAATGATAAATTAGTAGCATATGTTGATCCAAATTTAGCATTAATAGAATCATTTAATTTTGAAAAAGATGAAGTATCAAAAAATTATAATGGTAAAGAAATAAAATTGAAAGAATTAAAACCTCAAATATTAGATAAGTTAAAAACTAAAAGATTTTTATATTTAGTTGATAAAAATACTTTTATACCTCATGAAAAAGGGGCTAATCAAAAATTTTTTAGTCAATCTCCTGTAGTCATATTGCAAAAAGAAAAAATCAAGAGTGTTTATGAACACATTTTACCTCAAACTTAATTAATATATATATAAACACATTTTTTAATAAATATTTAATGGACGATATTAAAATATTTAATGAAAAACCTTTTTACATTTTATTAATTGAGCCTGGAAAAATTAGTCATTTAGATTGGAATAATCCAGATTATGTACAAACATTATCTAATATGCCATTTGTTAAAAGTTTTTCAGTTGAATCAAATAATTTTTTTAATAAACTTTATGAATTATTAAAAATGAATGAAGAATTAGATAAAACTCATTTAGTTACAGAAATTATATCAGAACAACCAGGATGTGTATATGAATTAATTTTTATTGATACTTTAAATAGAACAACAAAATTACATCATAATGAATTAGCATCATTATTAAATTTAAATGAAGAAAAAGTTAATGGTAATGCTATAATTGTTAAAACTGATACACCAACTTTAACAGATGATATGATTTTCACAGATATGACATCAAGTGAATTATATAAAGTATTATATGAAAGAGGATTTGGAACAATAGTTTCTTGGGATGAAGAATGGAGAGAAGAAAATATTTATGGAGATATGGAAACTTATGCTCAAAGATTTTTTGAAGGAGAATCATTTAAGAAAATGGAAATTGGATTTTTAAAACACAATTTAAATATTTGGTATTTACCTTCAGAATATGGTACAAAAGATGTTTGTGGTGATTTAATAACAAGTAAAATAGAAAAATGTTTCATATTTACAATGTTAACAGAAACAATCAGATCAAATATTACAAAGGATGAAATATTAAAAATTTTTGCATTATCAAAAGTATTAGAATTACCATATACACCAGAAAGTAAATGGTATGATGAACAAACAGATAATTATGGAAGAAAAATAGTAAAAAATAAATATAAAGTTTTAGATAATGTTTATCAAGAAAAAATCTTGTCAAAATAAAAATCTAAATTATATATAATGAATAATAAAGAAAAATTTGATTTAAAAGAAGATTTTAATTTAGAAGACGAATTAAAAAATTTTGACCAAATGGGGTCATCAATTGATAAATTAGATAAAAAATATAGTGATAGAGAAATGTTTAAAGATATTAAAACAGAAGGAAGTTGTAAAGATAAAAATTTTAATGTTACTAGTTTTGTATCAGATTTAGAAAAAAAATTAGATAACTTTGACAATATTAAATTTCAACCTAGTTCATCTAATGTAAATTTTGTAAAAACAGAAAAAACAGAAGATAGTATTAAAATTAAAAAGAAAAAAAATGTATTAGAAAAGAAAATTTTAAATTTATTAATAGAAGCAAAAGAGCCATTTATTATTATATTATTATTTATATTATTAAATAATAAAGATTTAATTGAATTAATAAATAATATTCCTTACATTAATTATTTTAATAATGATTACCCATCATTAATTATAAGAGGAGGATTTTTAGGATTAATAATTTATAATCTAAAAAAATATTCAAAATAATTTCTAATTCATTTTAATGGATATAAATATTATTTTGATTATTATTCTTATTATATTAGCATTATATTCGTGTTTAACAACAAATAATATAGAAAATTTTGCAGATTTTCATTCAGAATGTATATTACCTGATCTTTTAAGTAAAGCTGCTGGAAATCACGGAATGAATAGAAATAGCAAAAATTGGGAATATTATTTTCCTTGCGAATATAATTCATGTGAAGCAAGAATTAAACAATTTGAAACAGAAGTAAATGATAAAAAGAAAATTTTTATTATTGATGGTTGTGATTGGCCTGCCTCCAAAATGGCTTTATGGAAATTATTAAAAGAAGTTTATACCAATGATGTTGCTGCTACAATTATGCCACAAACATATTTATTAGATGATCAAGAAGATTTAAAAAAAATTAAAAAGAATTATAATAAAAATTTAAAAATTAAAAAAAATTTTATGTATATTCTTAAAAATTATGCACAAAGACAAGAAGGTTTAAAAATTGTTCAAAATTATGATGATATTATGAGTGGTTATAAAAATGGATTTTATTTAGTACAAGATTATTTATATAATCCATTTTTAATTGAAAATCACAAAATCAATTTTAGATATTACACTTTAATAGTTTGTAGAGAAGGAAAAGTAGAAGGTTATATTCATAAAGATGGATTTGTTTATTACGCACCTAAAGTCTATGATGAAAATAATCCTGATTTTAACATACATATTACAACTGGATATATTGATAGAGCAGTTTATGCTACAAATCCATTAACATTAGATGATTTTAGAAATTATTTAGAAAAACAAAAATCTGGATCTTCAAAAATATGGGACAATAATGTTAATAAATTAATGCATAATGTAATAAAAGCAGTTGCAACTAAAGTGTGTAAAAATGCTAAATTACATAAACATACTTTATTTCAATTATTTGGTTCTGATGTAGCTCCAACTGAAGATTTAGTTGGATATTTAATGGAAATTAATAAAGGTCCTGATTTAGATGCAAAAGATGAACGTGATAAAAAAGTTAAATATACAATGCAACAAGACATATTTAAAGTGATTGATCAAGTAGATGAAAATGGTAAACCTTTTACCAATAATAGATTTGTACGAGTTTTTTAAATAATTATAATATAAAAATAATCTATATTATAATAATGTCAAATTTTATTTTAGATTCTGATGAATATATTCAACAAAAATTAAATAATGAAAAAGATCCCGATTTTGAAACAGATCAAGATCTAGATTATGAAACAGATTCAGATTATGAAACATCTAATGATCTATATAATAATAATAATCCATATTCATTAGATAATACTGATAATGATGATAATACTAATAAATTAGAATATAGTGATGATGATCAAAAATATGGAGATAATGAAAAATATGAACCAGTTAGTGATAATTATTTATTTTTCCCATTAGCAAATAAATTAGTAACACCAATGAAAGATATTGGGTTAACACCAAATATGGTAACATTTTTAAGTACTTGTTGTACTTTATTAGCAGTATATTTTATATACAAAGAAAATTTACCTTATGCTGCAACAGCTTATTTAATTGGATATTTATTAGATTGTGTTGATGGTAAAATGGCAAGAAAATATAATATGGGTTCTCAATATGGTATGGTTCTTGATTTAGTTTCTGATAATGTAACTAATTTTATTTTATTAATAGTTATTGTATATAAATATGGGTATTTTAATTGGTTTGTTCCTTGTATTCTTATTATGACTAGAATGATTTCATTAAGTTATGGATTAAATGAAGCTATTGCTTCTTATAAAGAAACAGGAAATGATAACTTTTTATTAAGAAGACAAATAGAGATTGGAGAAACTGATGATATTTTATTTAATTTATTTTTATTTATAAATGGATTATCTTATAGTTCATATAGACATTTTTTCCCAAACTACGATGAAAAAAAAATTAATAAATGGCTATCAACATTAAAAGAATTTGGTCCAGGAAATTATACATTATTTATTGCTTTCGTAATATTAAATTTACCTAAATCTACAGTTACTTAAAATTAGTAGATTCACTAATATAATTAGTTGATGCACTAATATAATTAGTAGATGCACTAATATAATTAGTAGATTCACTAATATAATTAGTAGAACCAAATCCACCATCACCTCTACTAGTTTTAGATAATTCATTTACAATCTCAATTTTAATTGGTTTCAAATCTGGAGCACAGATTTGAAACAATTTATCACCTGCATTAATTTTAGAAATATTTACTGGATTCATATTTCTTACTTTAGCCATAATAAAACCTCTGTAGCCCGCATCAATTATTCCAACACTATTTGCAAGCATCAAATCAGTTTTACTAATAGAAGACCGAGGATATAAATAATAAGAAGAAGGTAAACCAAACTTATCTTCCATTTGACAAGAAATTAAATGGTCTACCGTTCCAACTTGAAAAGAATTAACTTCAAGAGTATTTGGTACTATCAAATCAATTCCAGAATCTCCCTCGTGGTGAGATGTAAAATTAGAATAATAATTTTTAACTACTTCTGATGCAGTTTCATCAATTTTGATATATAGTTTATTGGACATTAATATAATAAGTTTTGTTAATATATTATTTTATTTGCAATTTTTATTGGTAAAGATTATTTAACAAAAAATTTAAAAATTATAAATTTTTTAGTAAAGATAAAATATTTAATCATCTGTTTCTAAGCCAAGATCATCATCTCCTTTAGATGGAATATCAGTTGTTGTTTCAAAAGAAGTCTCAGGTACAGCTGCTGGGGTAACAGCAGCTGGGGTAACAGCAGCTGGGGTAACAGCAGCTGGGGTAACAACATCTGGGGTAACAACAGGTGCAATAGTACTTGATGCAGCTACAGTAAGAGTACTAGTAAGAAATCTGCTTAATAATAAACTAATTAATGTTGTTAATACAACTAATGTTGTACCCCATGCTACATCAAATGCTGCTAATTTTGCACTATAATGATTAATTGTAGCTACATTTGCTGAATTATATACTCCATATATAATAATACCAAATAATACAGCATTTAAGTAATTACTTTCTTTTACACAGAAATAATATATTCCAAAAGCTACAATAAAATAACCAAGAGTTAAGAATACCCATAATTTTGCTCCGGTTGGCCATTCTCTACCATTTATATTTTTTAAAGTTTGTTCATATGTAGTTTTATATGGTGTTGGTAATACTAATTTCATAGATAAATCAAGCATTACATAAACTAATAAAACTATAAAAAAAAGTTTTATTTCAGTAATTAAATTAAACATTAAATAAATTTAGATTAAATTTTTTAAATAATTAATTTAATTATTAATTTTAAATTAAATATTAATCGCTATCACTATCGTCATCTAAATTTTTTTTCGTTTTAGAATTAAATTTAATAGGTTGTTTTCCTTTTTTAAGAAGTTCTGCTGGTGTAGCATCATCTTCTGAATCTTCTTCTGATTCAGACTCTGGCTCATCATTTTCACTTGTATCAGAATCATCATCATTATTAATTTTATTTGATGGATCAACTTTCGTGATAATTTTTTTCATTTTAGTAGTTGAATCTAAAATATTTTCACCAGGAATACCTTTCTTAGATGATAGATAATTAGAAATTTTTTTAACTAAATCATCTCTATTTGTTTCTAAAGTTTGTTGCGTTTTCTGAAGATCTGATATTTGTTGAACAATAATTGCCCATTCTTTTTTCCATTCTTTAAGAATATTTTCATCTTCTATATTTGATTCATCATCGGATTTTTTAGAAACATTACTTTCATCTTCTTCTTTCTTAATTATTTTTTTTGGAGTTTCAGTCTTACCTTTTATAGTTGTTTTAGGTTCTACTTTTATAGGTTCTTCTTTTTTACTTTTTTTTGGTTCTGTTTTTTTAGTAACAGTAATATCTTCAACTGTTACTGGCTCTTTACCTTTCTTTGTCTTAGTAATTTTAGGAATATCTTCAACTATTACTGGTTCTTTTTTAGAGTCAGATTTTTTAGTAGCTACTTTATCTTCAACAATTACAGGCTCTTCTTTTTTACCTTTCTTTGTCTTAGTAATTTTAGTTGTTTCCTCTTCTACTTGAGTGATTTTACTCTTTTTATCAACAGTAGCTTCAACTATTACTGGTTTCTTTTCTTTATCAACTTCAGATTTTTTAGATGGCATTAAATATTAATTTATATTAAATAATTAGTTATTTTAACAATTTTTTTATAATATATATATATAATGCCTAAAAAAGTATATATTGATGGAGTTTTTGATTTATTTCATAGAGGTCATTTGGAGAGTTTAAAAAAAGCTAAAAATGTATTAGAAGATCCAGATAATACAATATTAATTGTAGGAATTGTAAGTGATATTGATTGTTTATCATATAAACGTCAACCAATTATTAATGAAGAAGATAGAGTTGAAATAATTAAAAATATTAATATTGTTGATGAAATTATATTTCCTTGTCCATTAAATGTTAGTATGGAATTTATTAAAAAACATGATATAGATATTGTTGTTCATGGATTTTCTAATGAAAATGATAGACAGAAACAAAAAATTTTTTTTGAAGAAATAGTTAAAAATAATTGTTTCAAAGAAATAGAATATTATTCTAAGATTTCAACAACTGATATTATTAAAAAAATTAAAATGAATTATTAAATATATTTAAAAGTTATTTATATTTAATAGTTAATGGCTTTAAGAAAATTTTTAACATTTGATGATGTAGGAATGATTCCTAAATTTAATAATATTATATCACGAACACATACAAATATTTTAACAACACTTAACAATAAAATATATAATTATCCATTTGTTCCTGCAAATATGGATACTGTAATTTCTAAAACTATGGTTGATAAAATTACTAAATTAAATGGTATGGTTATTTATCATCGATTTTGTTCTTTAGAAGAAAAATTAGAACTTGTTAAAAATTATCCAAATATTTACATGTCAGTTGGTATTAGTGATGATGAAAGAAAAACAATTAATTTATTATTACAAAATTATGTTGTAAATTATTGTATTGATGTAGCCCATGGGCATTCTGAACAAGTAGCAGATATTATTAAATATATTAAAACAAATTGTAAAGAAGCTTCCGTAATTGCGGGTAATGTTTGTACTTATGAAGGATATAAATATCTGGTAGATGCTGGAGCATCTATAATTAAGACAGGTGTAGGTGCGGGTGCATGTTGTACAACGAGGATGAAAACAGGTTTTGGTATTCCTCAATTTTCAGCAATTCAAGAATGTTATAAAGCAAAATTAGAATTAGAAAAAAAAGGAATTAAAACATGGTTAATTGCTGATGGTGGCATTAAAAATCCAAGAGATGCTGGATTATCTATCGCAGCAGGTGCTGATATGGTTATGATGGGTAATTTATTTGCAAAAACATTTGAAAGTGCAGGAAAAAAATATATTAAGAAAAATGATAAATATGAATTAATTACAGACTTAGATAATTATACAGATGATATTTATTCTCATTATCGAGGACAAGCATCTCATAATTTTATGAAATCATATTACGGAGATAAAAAATTACGAGTACCAGAAGGAGTAGATTTTTATACAAAATGTACTGGACCAGTAGAAGCAGTTATAGATGAATATTCTGGAAGTTTGAAATCATCTTTAACCTATTGTGGTTCAAATAATTTATCTGAATTTAGAAAAAATGTAGAATTTTTTGAGTCTACGTCTAGTTATATGCCAGAAAGCAATTCAAGAGAAAATTAAATTATTCTAAATTTTTTTGTATATTTAATTATATAATGTCAAATATAATTAAATATAAAGTTAATTATGAAAAAATTAAAAAAAATCAATTTGGTGCAGGTAAATGTATGTTAGATTTAAGAATGAATGAAAAACTTAAATTAAAAGATGTAACTGCAAGAATTTCAAGAGGAGCATGTTATTTAATAAGTAATAAAACATATAGATTGGCTCAATTATCTTATAGTGATGTATGGACACTAAATGGTGATGTTTATATTAGTGAAGAGATGCTTTTAAAATATAATCCTGAAACAAAAAGAAATACTGAAAAAGAAGCAAATGATACAACTCTTACTATGTGTACATTAAATGATTTTAATATACCAGAAGATACTAAAATTAGTATTAAGACTCCAAAAGGATTACGTGAACTTGATGCAATTGTAATAAAAGGAGAATGTCATTCAGTTGGTGATACCGGTCAACAAATTTTTGGTATTAATAATATTGCAATTTATAATGGTACAAATTTACTTAGTAAATTAGATGATACAGATATGATTTATGTAAATGAACAAGTAATTTCATCTGCAATATTAAATAAACCACAACCTGAACAACAACCAAGACCATTTCAAAGACCATCACCATTTCAAAGACCAGAACAAGTACCAACACCAGTACAAGTACAAGTACCAGTATCAGGACCACCAGGACCACCAGGACCACCAGGACCACCAGGACCACCAGGATTACAAGGAGAAAGAGGATTACAAGGATTACAAGGATTACAAGGATTACAAGGATTACAAGGAGAAAGAGGATTACAAGGAGAAAGAGGATTACAAGGATTACAAGGAGAAAGAGGATTACAAGGAGAAAGAGGATTACAAGGATTAC
>Ga0164295_10005265_pt1 | contig 10220 bp, 3 predicted proteins | sample GEODES006metaG_FD_111798 | JGI IMG/M metagenome (GOLD analysis project Ga0164295, IMG submission 111798) | Oligotrophic lake water microbial communities from Sparkling Lake, Wisconsin, USA - GEODES006 metaG | ecosystem: Environmental > Aquatic > Freshwater > Lake | place: USA: Sparkling Lake... | reverse complement strand
CCGAACTGCCCAATGGCGCTCTACTGCGACGATAACCCGTTCAACAGGAACAGGTGCAAATTCCCAGCATGCAAACCGAGGCAACCAGGTGATCCTGGGTACGGGATCACAGGCGAGGACTCAAACTGTCCGGACGCGGACTACTGCCAAGACAATCCTAAAAACAGGTGCACTCCCCCACGGTGCAAACCTAGGCTACCGGGCGAGTCTGGATACGGTGTCACCGGCGAGGATCCAAACTGCCCGATGGCGACCTACTGCGACGATAACCCAGATAACCCAAACAACAAGAACAGGTGCAAATTCCCAGCATGCAGTGTTAGGTCACCGGGAGACCCTGGGTACGGGATCACCGGGATGGATGCGAACTGTCCGGAGGCGGACTACTGCCAAGACAACCCTCGGAATATATGCAGACCTCCAGGATGCAGAAATAGGCTACCGGGTCAAGATGGTTATGGTGTTACTGGCATGGATCCGAACTGCCCGATGATGCTCTACTGCGACGATAACCCGGCCAACAGGAACAAGTGCAAACCTCCAGGATGCAGACCTCGGCTCCCCGGTGACGATGGGTACGGGATCACCGGCATGGACGCAAACTGTCCGTGGGCGGACTACTGCCAAGACAACCCTAACAACAGGTGCGTACCTCCGCCAGGAGGTCGGTGCAGACCGAGGCTACCGGGCGAGTCTGGATACGGTGTCACCGGCGAGGATCCGAACTGCCCGATGGCGCTCTACTGCGACGATAACCCAAACAACAAGAAATGCAAACCGCCAGGATGCAGACCTAGGGAACCGGGTGACCCTGGGTACGGGATCACCGGCATGGATGCGAACTGTCCGGTGGAGCCCTACTGCGATGATAATCCTTTCCAGTGCAAACCTCCAGGATGCAGAACTAGGCAACCGGGCCAGCTTGGGTACGGTGTCACCGGCATGGACGAGAACTGCCCGATGGCGAGATACTGCGATGACTACGAGATGTTCATGAACGATAGGCGCAGGAGAACCGGCGTTGACGACGACGATGAAAGGGCCTGCTTTCCCCCGGGATGCAGACCTAGGCAACCGGGCCAGCCTGGGTACGGCATCACCGGCATGGACTCGAATTGCGAATGTGAGGAGTACACGTTCGCAGTTCAAGTCCGCCAAGTGCGCTCACTCCAACTTGGAGTGTGTGCAGACTACTGCCAAGACAATCCTCTAAACAAGTGCAGAGACAACCATCCTGGAGGATGCAAGACTTTGCTACCGGGTCAAGATGGATACGGTGTCACCGGTAGGGATCCTGCTTGCCCGATGGCGACCTACTGCGACGATAACCCAGACAACCTGCCCCACCATCACCCTGCCGGCTATGGTCCCCACGGATACACCCACCGTACCACACGCCTCCGCCGCCGCAGCGTGGTCGAGCTGGCCGTTGCCGATGTTGAGCATAGTCGCTCCATGCGCGCGGCTCGCTGGAACGGCATTGCCAACGCAGAAGTACTATCTGCGGGGCTCATCCATGCTGGTTTCTCAACCTTCATCCAGCCGATCTACTGCTTCGCGTGGAAGTCGAATGCCGACGGCGACGAGATCGCCCAGTTCCTCGCGATGCTTCCCGAGCAGTACATTGTTCCCGGTTCGACTGCGCTGTCCACTTTTGACGAGCGAGTCTTCGCAGCCAAGTACGACGAATCAGTCGACACCCGGACGCATGCGCTCATCGCCTTTGGTCGGATTGAGGATGTCACTTGGGTGCAGAAGGTGCGCACGCAGACGAAGCGGCCCATGGTGATCCTGGGCGTCATGCGCGACGTGCTCGCTCATCGCGTCCAACTCTTCTACAGCGACAATGAGAGGCGCCAGATGGCCGAGAGGTCCTCGACGACATTTGTGAGAGCGATGCTGCATTCGTGGATGCAAAGCAACGAGTACGTACGTGAGACCCAGCTGGAGTACCTGTACAGCTTGAATGCCACGCTTCGCAACCTTCCCATCGACGACGTCTGGAGAGCTCGCAACGTGTCGGCCATCGCTTCCGGTGTCGACGCGCGGAGCACCGTAAGCCCCCTCGCCTCCGTGTACGTGGGTCCCGTAGGAGACCCTCAGAACGTACGCAGGACCTTGTGTGTGTTTGCGCACTCGACCTCGCTTCCGATTCCATGGATGCGGTACGAGACCGCCTTGGAGAGCTCTAGCGCCACCGTGCCGTCCAAGTTCCTCGCGAATGTCGACGAGGACGTCATGGTAGCCCTGCTCGCCAGGGAGCAGAGAGAGTTTTACTACGTCGCTCGCGCTCTCGATGCTTTCGAAGCCTTCGCGGAGGAGTATGGGTGCTTGGAGCAGCCAACAGAGGCGGCCCTGCGAGAACCTAAATATGGCGCGGGGCCGCTCACGCCGAACACTGCCACCGTAACCGCCTCCGACGCGATCGGCAATGTGTCCTCGATCACTGCCATCACCGCCATCTCCCCGATCGCAACGTGGGCCGGAGCCGGCGATGGCAACAAGACGAAGCTTTTCAACGTCACTGCATCGTCTGACTACCCGCTCTATTACTTTCACCACGTGCCGAAAACGGGCGGGACGACGCTCAGCGACTATCTTGGGATGCTCCCCGGCAAGTACATCGTGCCCGGATCGCAACGCTCAGCTGGATTCGATGAAGATGAATTTAGGTTGGCGGAAGATGAGGTAGCTGCGCGAGGAAACGTGATCATCGCGTTCAGTCACATGCAAGTGCGCGCGTTTGTGGACATCATTCGTCCGTCGAAGTTGGCGAACAGGAAGATCGAGATCATCTTTATGATTCGTGATGTCCTTCCTCATCGCGTCTCCTTCTTCCACGAGATGATTGGACCAGAGGCGCACGACCATGATCAGGCAGATCTCGATATGGGCAAGACTCTCGCGCGGCCGTATCCGGACTTTTATACGTGGGCTTCAAAGGACACAGACCCTGCGACGGCGAACTCGAGTTGGCTGACCAATCGTTCAGGTGGGACAGTGGCGGACTTTGCGCCCGTTGCAACTGCTGAGTGCTTGAAGAACCAAAACTGCCGTAACCCAAAGATGGACAGCTTCCAGCTCAGGGCCATCTACAAGTTGAACTTTGCCTGGTCCAACGTCCCCATCCAGGAAATGCACACGCAGCTTCATGCAGAGGAGCCTCTCGACTCGTGCGAACGCTGGCAATCGGACAACACGCAAGATAACGAGGTGCTCTTCCGGCACTGTCCGAATGCCACTGCAGACGTGGGCCTCGCTCTCATCGGGCACATGAGCCTTATGCGCGAGACGCTTTGCCTGATCGACCGCATGCTCGGCGTGCCCGTGCCGTGGAGTGGCGTTGCCCATCAGGGAATGAATTGGCGCTTCAAGAAGCTCCGGCCGATGGATGCCGAGAGCAGCTTCAATAGCTCGTCGGCCAACGAGCTGCTGTCACGTGAGCCACGCGAGCTCATCTTCAACTCGATGACCAAATCGAAGCTCATGGAGGAGGCGGCCGTATACGATTGCGGCCCGCCGCCGAAACCTTCAACTGTGAAGCCCTCGACGCTTCTGCCGCCATGGACCTCTGGCTGGGACCGTAGCTGGTCAGAGAAAGCTCGGCAGATCCGAACTGTGAAGACGATGCAGATCCCAACCGCCCTGGGCCCAGCCAGCACGTGCACCGACGACCCGCTAGTGACGTGCGCCAAGTGGGCCAAATCGGGCGAGTGCGAGAAAATGCCAGTGTTCATGCACGCAAAGTGCGCCTTCTCGTGCGGCTGCCCCGCGGCAACCTCTGCGGCTGTACCTCCGGCTGCTGTGGTCGTAACCCCGTCCTCGCCGACCTTGCCGACGCCGACTTGGCCGACCACGGTCGATGCCCCGACCTTGACCGCACCGATAGCGCCAGCAACGGCAGACGTCGGCTCACCGACGGAGAACGATTCGGCGAGCTTGCCGTGCATGGACGATGCCTCTTTCCCGTGCGCCGCGTGGGCCAAGTCGGGCGAGTGCGATCACATTCCAGTGTTCATGCACGCAAAGTGCGCCTTTTCGTGCGGCTGCCCCGCGGCGCCCGCTGCGGACGAACCACCGGCTGCTGTAGTCTTAACCCCGCCCACGCTCATCTCGCCGACGCCGACTTCGCCGACCACGGTCAATGAGCCGACCTTGACCGTGCCGGACACAGCAGCGCCCGAGGATGGGCTTGCTTTCCACCATTGGCATCCCGACTCTGACGCAGCGGCGCCCGTAGCGGGGCAGCGCCCATGGCAGCGCCAGGCGGAGACGATGCCGGACGTTGAAATCTCGTGCGGCGAGGACAGCGTGGGCAGCATGCAGGAGGTTGACCTCGCCGAGGAGATTGATCCGGCGGATGCGAATACCGTCACGAAAGCGCCCGCTGATGGCTGGGGCAATGATGCCCTCCTCTCGAGATGCGACCCAGAGTCGTGCCTCGTCATGACTACGCTCTGCAGTCTGCGCCCCGAGTGCCAGGGCTGCGGCTCAATTTGCTTTGGAGACTCGACAACAGAGGACGCGTGGCGCACGTGGGCCTTGGATGGATTGGCCGCTGGTCTCTCAGTGTATGGCACGGACCCGATCACCAACGTGAAGAAAGAGAACCGCTCGATGTGGCGCAATGTCAACCTCGCCCTCCGGTGGTCGCAGTTCGAGCCAAAACCAGACGAGTTCGACTGGTCTGCCTTCGACACGCTGCTGCTCGATGTAACGAAGAGCCGCCACTCCCACCTGCCGTTTGCTGTTGGGATCACCTTCCTCTCGGGTCCCAACTACTACCCTCAATGGCTCTTTGAGGCGCCCTTCGAGGTGTCCAAATACTTTGAGGTCTGCAAGAAGCGGCGCGATCCTCTCGACCTGACGGACACTCGTCCGTTTACAACGTGGGCGACCTGCGATGAAGTCGACTATGCGGTGCCTAACTTCCACCACCCCAACTACTTGTCTCGCTACAAGCGCGCACACGAAGCGCTCGCGGCGAAGCTGAATGACATGCGCATGGTCAACAGCGAGCTTCGGATCCTGTACATGCAAGCGTCGCTCGGTGCCGGCTATGAGAACACGCCCGTCACCTTCAACCCGAATCGTACCGAAGCCGACTACATCTGGACAGATGAGGAAGGCAAACCGTCGGCTGTGGATGCGAGGTGGAATCGGTGCGGCAACTGCGGGTTTGATGCGTTTGCACCACCACGCGATGAGTCGTTGGATCTGTTCTGGTGCCCCAGCGGTGCTACCAGGACGGGTCTTGTCGTATCTCGGCGGCCGGAGTTTGAGCAGTACGCCAAGAACATGACCGCCTTCCTCTACAACAGCGTCTACGCGTCGCACATCGAGGACGGCTGGCTGCGGATGATGGTGACGAGCGACGAGCCGAAAACATGGGTGAACCTTGCCAACGGCAGGAATAGCGCGAGCCAGACTGAGAAACGGATGGACGAGATGCAGCTCTTCTCCAACGGCTGGCTCGACGAGTACGCGCCCGGCTCGTGGCTGATGCGCAACAGCGAGGGTGAGGGCGGCGGTCTGTCGGGTGAACGCACGCGTGTCGTCCACTCGATGCTCAACATCTTCCGAGTGACGGACGATGGGCCCGTGCGCGCCCGTGCCGACCTGGACAAGTTTTGGTGCTGGACGGGTGAGGAGGGCAATCGCGGACAGCTGGGCGCGGGGCCGGTCGCGCCAAGCTGTCTGGTGCAGAACTGGCACTTGTATGCCGCGACCATGTGGGCGCTCACGATTCGCATCGACTACTGGAACATTCCGCTCACGGTCTCGAAGGATTTCCTGACGTACCCGTCTCCATTCGATGGTGTCTGGAGGTTTCTGAATCGGTACACGAGCATCCGCTATGCCTGGCAATCTCCCGGGGCCTGGATTGGCTTCCGGGACGGCCTCGACACGCTCGACGTGGAGCGCTTCCCCGAGGCGGAGTATGGCGCGCTACCCCAAGGCTGGCAGACCATGTCCTTGCGCAACTCGCAGTCGTCTGAGAGCCAAGTGTTGCTTGCGAATCGGCAAGCGTCCATCTGCCGGTCCTTCGAAGCTACTGGTTGCCGCAACGAAATCGATCCGTCCACCCCAGAGGGAAAGATGGCGCTCGACTATGGCAACGGCACCAACGACGTCAACCTGGACGTTTGGCGGAGCGACTACGGCATGTTCATGCAACGCCGGGACACCCCTGAGAGTGAGGGCTACTGGTGGCAGGGGCCCACGGACCAGATGTACGGTCGCTACTCGCGCGGATTCGCGCGCCCGCAAGCGACTATCGAGCTCACGCTGGACCCGGGACTGTGGGGTGGGCTGCCGCTGACCGAGGAACGCGACCTGATCCTGCGCGTCGTGTTCCTCGACACGTCTATCGGCCAGTTTTACGTTGGGTACGACGCGTTGGACGGCCCCCGGGGCTGGATCGTCGAGACAACCGGCACCTCACGCTGGAGGGAGATCACCTATGCTGTCACCGATGGACGGTTTGCCCGCACCGACGGCGGCGGGCCCAACGGTGCCGACATTTGGCTGCGCGACATGAGCCCATGCGTCACCTTTACGGATCCCAAGTGCGCTCAGAAGCCAACGCTCTTCGACAGCCTCGAAGTAGTGGAAGTGTCGCGCGACCAGTCGGTCGTGGATCCAGAGTACGTTGCGGAGGAGGATCATCACTTCGTCCTTGCAATCCCCGCGCTTCCGCAGCTGTACACGAGTACGCCGTGCCACTGGGGACACGACGACCCGACAGTGTCGTGTGCCATCTGGGCCAAACGGGGCGAGTGTGATCGCATTCCATCGTTTATGCACACGTCGTGCGCGGAGTCGTGCGGCTGCCCCGCCCCCACGAACCCTTTTTCGAGGCTCATCTCCAGCAAGCCGACCCCAGACTTCTACGAGCACCTCGCGGCTGACAAGGCAGCATCTGACAAGGCAGCCGCCGACAAGGCGGCGGCTGACGAGGCGGCGGCTGACGATGCCCACCCGGCCCCTCTCGGTGCGCCGACTTCTGGCAGCCCGATCTTCAGCCCAATCGCTTCGGTCCCGGCAGGCCCGCTGGCCGACGCACCGAACGTGCCGTGCGCCCAGTGGGCCGCTCGGGGCGAATGCGAACGCATGCCCGTCTTTATGAATTCGAAATGCGCCCTGTCGTGCAAGGACCCGAATGGCGCGTCCCTCTTCGCTCCGGGTTCGAAACTGCCGCCCACGAAGTTTGCCAAGCCCACGCCGACCTTGCCCGCCTCGCTTGATGCGCCGACATCGACCGAGCCGCAGCAATCACCAGCCCCGGCCGCGACCGAGCCGCAGCACTCACCGGCCCCGACCGCGGTCAGCTCACCGAGGAAGGTCGAATGGCCGACCTCGACCGAGCCGCAGCACTCACCAGCCCCGGCCGCGACCGAGCCGCAGCACTCACCGGCCCCGACCGCGGTCAGATCTCCGACCACGGCATGCACCGACGCGAAGGACATGCCTTGCGCCGCGTGGGCCCAAAAAGGCGAGTGCCAACGCATTCCGGTGTTCATGCACGCGACGTGCGCCTTGTCGTGCGGCTGCCCCGCGCCTGCTTCCTCCGAGGAGCTCCTACGGCGCGATCCAGCTATGCTGGAAGCTCTCGTTCCTAGCCGTCGGAGGTTAAGTCGGCTGTGGAAGCAAACAGGTGCGCTGAACACGGCGCTTGTGCCATAGGAGGCCGAAGCACTCGCCGACGCCGTCGCAGTGGAAGGGCAGCAATGCGGACGAGGGCCATGCGGCGGTAAAATGCGCGTCGAATCGGGACGCAGAGGGACGGAAGGAGCGCCATAGCGCAGGCGTGTTGCGCAGGCTGGCGCGGACAGAAGCAATCCATGTTGTGTGTGGGTCCCTACGTGCGGTGTTTTCGATATTCTGCTGTGTGCATGGGCCGGGTCTTCGTTCTCGGTGGTCGTGGACGTGCGTCGCGCGTTGGGATGACGTCCTGGGATGTTGAATCTATGTTCCAACATAGCTTTTTTACAACCGAACCGTACCGTCCGCTCTTCGCGAACGTGCCTCATACGAACCTCACACAGTCGAGTTCCGTAGGGGAGCGTCGCCGTCTCTCGACTCGCCCCAAATCGCCCCATCTCGGTCGTTCGCGACGGTGACAACGCTTATGATTGTCCTCATTGGCCCTTGGTCGCTGCAGCCTTGCGATCACTCTCCCACCAAAAGGGCTCCCCCTCGTTGAGTGTCCCGCCGACGCGGTCCCATATCTTGAAGATGGGCGCGAAGTTGCACGCGTTGCGCTCGCCGAAGTTGTGGTGCATGTTGTGCCCGATGGGCGAGATCATTAGCCAGCCGAGCCAGCCCGAGATCTCGCCGTACTGGCGGTGGCACGCCGAATGCAGCACGCACGCATGGAGTGTGAGGAGAGCATTGACCGCGTTCACCGTGTACTCGTGAAACGGCAATCCGCAAAAGAGGGGTACGGCGTAGGGCAGGATCCCCTCGAAGATCACGTCAATCGGTCCAACGGCAATGCCAGCCCATGCGGTCGGAGGGCGAAACGCGTGATGACTCCCGTGGATGTACCGGTATAGCATGGGGTGGTGCAGGACGAAGCGGTGCAGCACATAGAAGACGAGATCCCACAGTCCGAGGTACACTGGCACCTGCGCGAATGCCCATACCCAGCCGTACTCCAGAGGGTCTTTGTAGAGGCGCATGCCGGACGCGACGCCATACTTGTCGCTCGCGTGGTGGATGATTTGGATCATTGGCGTGCCAGCAAGAAGGCCGACGATGCTCCAATTCACATCGCCGTCGAAGCGACGCCACGAATGGACTGGAGGGCGTGCGCCGCGCTCGATGACCGTCCGCGGGAACATGGAGTTGGCGAAGAAGCCAAAGCTAAGGTAGATGACGCAAGCGATCGGCAGCGACAATGCGCACCGTACCTGGAACTCAAAGTCATGTATCATGTCGAGAGTGCAACTGAGCAATCCAGTGCAGCTGAGCTCGCGTGAAAGCGCCGCGGCGACGATTGCCGCCGTTACAAGGAGCCACACGGCGACCTCACGAGCCCTGTCCGCGAAAGGACCCTCTCCAAGTGAAGTCATCGCCACTGAACCGCAGATGCGCCACGCCGAGCGTGGCCTCTCAGGAGGGACGTCGGCGACCACCACTCGGAGGTGCTAGAAGAACGGCAGCTCCGGTTTTCACGGCGTATTCACGCTTTCACATCGACTCTCTACTCCTCCACGGTTGAGACGGCATGCATCTGTTTTAAAGAAGACACTGTCTTCCCCAAATGGCGGATCTCTGCGCGGAGTCTTGTCCAACCTCGTGCGAGCATGGGTGTGATGGACGCATCGTCAGTGGCGGTGCTAATCGCTGGAGTGCTGCTGGGGTCGCTCTGCACATTTGCTCTCTTTGTGGTACTATGGTGCGCACGCCGCCATCGCCATCGGCGTAGAAGATCAGCATCGTGTGGTTCGCCAGAACCTTCACCATCGGAATTGTCAACAGCTCGTGGACGACTTGAACGCAGTAGCGGCGTCCATCTGCCCGCCCGTGTGATCTCGCGTGTGCCCGCCCGTGCACACAAAAAGCGATACGAGCGCCTCGAGGACGGCGCTGCTTCCAGGCAGGACAGCTGCCCCCCTGGAACAGAGCACGCTTCCAAAGGCGCCGCGGAGATGTGTGAGCTGCAAGATGTGGTGCGGCTCGATGCGTGCCGCCAACGGCTGATCGATTGGCTGCTTGCCAACGGCGAGATTGATGGTCTCTGCCGAATCTGCAGGATCGAGGACGCAGGATTGGCCTCGAGGCTGAAGAAGCAGCCGCACGTACTGGCCTCCAAACTAGCGTTCAGGGTGTTCCCACCTCGTACGGGTCGGGATCCAGAGGATGGCCATGGCGATAGTACGGGTACGCCCATCACGGCGCACAGCTTCTTCAGGCCGCTCGATGGGGATTCCCTTAAGGATTCCCAAGCGTTGGCGAGAAGACCCATCGCTTTCTCCGACGCGGAAATAGTGAGTTTCGGGGGCGGTGCTGAGGAGGAGGAGCTTGCGGATCTTCAGGCTGAGGGAGACGCCTCTGGGGATGTATCGGCCATCACTACGACGGCTTCATCAGTGAGGGTGTTGCAGCAGCTGTCGGAGGCTCAGCAAGCCGTTGCGGCGGCTCTTGCAGAGGCAAGGCAGAGACGTGGGGCGAGCCAGGATAGAGCACAGGGAGACGTTGTACATCTATAGTGG
>Ga0164295_10005263_pt1 | contig 10221 bp, 5 predicted proteins | sample GEODES006metaG_FD_111798 | JGI IMG/M metagenome (GOLD analysis project Ga0164295, IMG submission 111798) | Oligotrophic lake water microbial communities from Sparkling Lake, Wisconsin, USA - GEODES006 metaG | ecosystem: Environmental > Aquatic > Freshwater > Lake | place: USA: Sparkling Lake... | reverse complement strand
CCCACGGGAGCCTGTCGGACATGATCGATAACTGCAGCCGCCTCGTCTAGGCCCTCACCCACGGGTGCCTGTGGGAAATGATCGATTCTTGCAGCGTCCTCGCCCGGGGCAGATACAATAATTGGCCGGCTCGTGCCGGGCTTCCTCGAGATGCGCTCCGTCTTTGCTTGCATGTATGCGATCACAGCGGATGGCGGCTGGACAAAGTCGACCACGGTGCTGCGCAACCGCTGCCGTACGGACGAGCCGCCGGGCGAGCTCTGGCACACGCTCGGCGCCGTCGTGGGCCGCGGTTCAGAGACGAGAGGGGGTTTGGCGACGGCTGTCCCTGGTCTACTTCTAGGGGCCTTCCGCTTCGCTTGGAAGGCCTCCCACTGCGCATCTGCTTGTTGAGCAAAGGGCTCAAATTTAGGCAAAATTTCTGATGCACCAGGCAATTTGGCGAGATCGGGAGTCAGCAGTGAGCTCGGGGGGGTCGATGCCCGTTCTCGCACAGGCTCCGCTCGCGCTGGTGCGCGCGGCTTTTTTGCACCCGCGTCGGGGAGGTCCCACGTCGTCTGGCCCTTCGCATTCACGTAGTACGACTTGTCGGACGCTGGGTCGACATATTGTCTCCAAATGTAAACGTGGACGCCGTCTATAACCTCGGCACCTTCGGCGCCCGGCGCCGCCGGCAGCACGACCAGGATCCCTGGGCTGGGCTCCTGCACCTGCTTCTCCACACGCTCCTCGCTGAAATGGACGCGCCGGTGCTTACCGTTGGCCGGAGGCTGGACACGCGCGCCCGCAGCTCGCGCCCTGGCCCGGAGGACAGAAAGGATGCTCATCAGGACGAGGACGGCGCCGATTGAGGACACCGTGCCCACCGCTATCCCAACAGACATCATCGTGACTGAGTCGTTGATTTGCGCGGGCGGGGAGGGCGGGCGCATCGGCGGCAGAGGGCTCGGTGGCGGCCTACTGTGTGGCGGCGGGGGCATTCCGGGGGGGGGGGCGAACGGAGGCGGCACGAATAGATAGAGGGCGCCAGTGCCTGCATGCTTACTTGCGCCGACGAGTCCCAAGCCATTGCTATTCAGCGCTACGCTCGTCCCAAACTCGTCGAGATCCTCGGTATCAGTGCCCCACAGCGGACGTGGCATGACGTGCGACAGCGGCAATGGCATGCGCACGCAACCCAAGCCAGGGGGTGCGGCTGGCGGAGGGGGACTTGTCGGAGGCCAGGGTGGCGAGGAGCGGCTATTCACGGGGCTGTTCGGATCGGAGATGAGCACGCAGTCCCCAAAAGTACACGTTGGTTGCGATGCCGCAGTCGTCTCGCAGCCACCTACCACCCAGTGCCGAAGCAGGTTGACGCCGCCAGTGTTGGGGCCTTGCGCCGTGAAGCGCGTCGTCGCGGATGCGAGCGCGACGCCGCTATCGGAATCGATGGAGATGGAGTGGCCGAAGCGGCCGGCGCCAACGGTGTCGCCAAGCAGACGCGGAGCCCACGGACGAGTTTGGGACGCGTTCTCGGAGCCCCAGGGTTCGGAGGCAACGCGAGCGTGTTGCGATGAGTTTTGGTTGTCAAAGGGGCCGAACGTGTACACGGCGCCCATGTCCAAGAGCCCTGGGGCGCCGACGAGCAGCGAGAACCCGTTGCCGTCCGACCGACGCTGCCACGCGATCGAGAAGCCGAATTCGCTGCGGAGGGCGCCCTCGCTCCTCGCAGGCAAGATTTTGGCGGTCTGATTCCAACCAGCTGTCTCGAAGACCCACACTGCACCCCATCGCGCACCATATGCACAAGGGGCCTTCGCCCGAGGCGAGCCGACGGCGAGCAGCCCATCCGTGAATGCAAGCGCCGCGCCGAAGCCGAAGCAGCCCGTGATCTGGGTGCCGTTCACCGGATCTACGGGCCATAGCTTGGCCAGCAGCACGCCGCTTGTCAAATTGAAGATGTACACGTTGCCATTGTGAGATGGAAGCGGACTACCCGCAGGATAGGACTCTGGGCTCTCGCCGACCACGACGCGCCCTGCATTGATCGCGACGGCAGAGCCGAAGCGATAGTCGGCCGTGGGCGCATCCGACGTGAGGCGTCGCACATACGTGGACGGCGGGCCGGTCGTGTACCGCCACACGTACGCAGCTCCGGCGACTCGCCATACGCCGGGCGGTGATACAGGTGATACAGAATTCGGGTAGAACGGATCGATGAGTTGCAGCGGCGCGCCAACGACCATGTAGCCATCCTTGATTGCCACGGCGGCCCCAAATTGTGAGCCTGGTACGGCGTCCGGTGCGCGCAGCACTTGGAGCAAAACGGCGCTGGCGTTCACTGTATTTGATCGCAATCGCATCCAGTATGCAACACCTGCTCCAACAGCGCCAGACCGCACGGTGTCGTTACGGGCTCCGATGAGCGCAAAATCCATATTGTCCAAGGCGATGGAGCATCCAAACTGGTCGCCAGAAGACACAGGCACCGCCAACTTGAGCAAACTTTCGGCAGCCATGAGCTGGCAGGGTCCGTTCGAAGGTTCGTTCCAACCTGCCGCGGAGCGGAGCCGGCCAGAAGGTTGTTCGACTGCTGACGACGACCGTTCTGAGCAAACACGCGCGCTGTCATGGGCGATACCTCAGTGCGCACCTATGACGAAAGCCCGGGGGATCCTGTGCGACCGGGGGGTGTGGCGGGACTTGTACGGGGCTGCCGTGCCTTCCAAACTTTTTGGGGGCTCAAAAATTACGCGATCCGCCGCGCCGTCGGCTACCCGGTACTTTCTCAAGTTCGTGTGAGTGAGGCTTACACGAGGGCCATCATGACCGTGCTGCAGGTACGCGCTCTTGGCGCTGTTGGCAGGATCAAGCGCAGCACCTCAACCGCGACCGATGACAAGCTGCGAAAGCGTGCGCTCGAGGCGCTCGAGCTCATGAACATCAGCCCGACGCCACCGCCATCGCTGGTCCCGTTTCAGGAGGCGCGTTCGAGTCAATCCATACTCACTGACATGCTTAACGCACCGGAAGACGTCACGATTCAGCTCGCCTCGCTGTGGCTCTTGCGTAGTATGCCCATCCGAGCGCTGATCGCCGAGATGCCCGCACTCGGCGGCAGCTCGGAGTCCGCGGATGAGCAGACAACGTGGCGTGCGCCTGAATGGGACATGGCCACCGCACGGATTGCAGGCGTCGAAAGCTTGGGTGAAGCTGCGGACCCCAGCGGCAACAGCTCGGCGAAGAGCACGGGCAAGCAGCGGATGACGACGACGATGATGACGTCGACGGCTCTTGGCGCCTCTGCGGTGCCGCCGCCCACGCCGCTGCCGCTGGTGCCGGACACGTCCTCGGACTTCGCGCTCGCGCTAGCCCTGTCCGAAGCCGAAGGCGGCAGCAGTGGTGCGGGCGGCCACGGATTGTCGGTGCCGCCTCTGCTGCCGCGGCCCGAGGCGCACATTCTGGACGTATTGGTGCATGCGATGCAGCTCGCGCGATCCAGCGCTGATGTGCAGGAGCTTGCATGTACCTTGCTCGCCTCCATCAGCCTCGAGCTCGTACGGGGCGGTCTGGACGCCGAGCGGGGGGGCGACGCGCACCTCGATGCGACATCGCGTGCGGCGATGCGCGAGGTGCAACCAACCGGTCCAACTTCGTCGCAACGGCTACGCACGCGCGCCTACCGAAGCGGTGTCGTGAGCGCTCTCGGGAGTGCGATGCGACTTCATGCAGACAACACGCCCGTGCTGCACGCCGCCTACCTCGCCCTTTTTGGCTTCGTCGATGGCGACGACGACGACGTGTCCGAGGGACGGCACCAGGCGGCACAGGCGGGCTGCATCGAGTTGATCGTCGAGCAACTCACACGCACGCCCGCGCCGGCGCTCTGCATCTGGAACATGGGGAGGGTGCTGCTGATGGCGATCATCCGTCACGAGCCAGCCATCCGACGGCGCGCTAAAAAGGCGCTACCCAAATGGTCCTTGGAGTTCAACTTGTGGATGCTCTCGCTCTAAGGTCTGCGGGGCAAGGGCAGCCATCACCGGAGCGCCACCATACTTATTATCCATGCTCGGCTAGCAAAATCGCTTTCCATGGGCCTTGAGACGATCGCGTGATTAGCCGACTTGCAGCTCGCCAGTCGCGTGTCGTGTCTCCCCGCTGTGTGTCTCCTGTCTCGAGGATGGTCTTTTCTCTGTTCTCAGAAACGAAATGGGGGTTGGTTTGCTTTCTGGTCCGCCTTTCTACCTCTCGTCGCGTGTCTCGCGGGAGCGTCGCGCGCGTCGCCGCTCTTTCCACCTCCGTCGACTCCATCATACCATGTGGCTCTCCGCCCCGTAGCTACTTGACTCGGGAGGTATCGCCACAGACGGTAGTTACATGTAACCTCCGTAGTTACATGTGACCACCGTGCCCCATGGCTCGGTGACGAGCGGAGCCTTGGCCCCTCCGCTCGCCCTGCACCCTCCTCCCCCCATGGTGGCGCCGAGCGGCTTGGCCCTGCGGTCACTTGCCACCCCTGCTTCCAGCATAGCGCCTCACCCCACAGCCCTCGCCGCCCCCACGGCCGCCCCTCGGACGCACGTGTCGCTGGCGCGCGGCTCCCGACCGTTATTCGCGCGGGACGGTGCTATGAACGTAGAGGGAGGCGCGGCGGACATAGTGGAAGTTCCAATTGGTGCTGACGGCGAGCTCGCCGTGCTCATGCCCACCAAACGTAAGGATGGCGCCCTCCGATGGGCTGTGGTGAAAGCCGGTAGGGGTCGCGGCGCCGAACAGAGAGTCGGCGGAAACGGGCGCCGCCCCGAACCGAAAGCGCGAGGAGGGCATGGGGCAGAGCTCCGTCCACGTGTCATCCTCGACGTCGTACATCTCAACGCCATGCATCGGGATTAGGTTGACGTTACACTCGGGCCCCCATGCGTACGCACACGAGGCGGGCAGCTCCTCGCCCGACCAGCGCTCACCGCCGAGAACGAGGAGTCGCCCATCGAGCGCAATGACCGCATGGTCGCCACGCGGCGCGTGCATGGGAGTGCGCTCCTCCCACGCCGCGCTCGCAGGGTCGTACACCGCAAGCTCGTTCAGAAAGGTCATGTCGGGACCACCCCAGCCACCCGGCACGAAGATGCGATTGCCCACGACGGCGGCCTGTACGTCGCCCTTGGCGAGTGGCATTGGCGGCGCGACGGCCCACGACGCGCCCACATGGGCCTCGTGCACGCTCAGGACCTCGTGCACATCCAGGGCATTGTAGTTCCAATCGTAACCGCCGATGGCATGGAGCTGCCCGGCCGTGGCTGCAAAGGCGAGGTCGCCACGGGCTACGCGGAGATCGGGGCAAGTACGCGCGCCCGCCCATGAGTTCGCAGCGACGTCGTACACGTCGCACGAGGCGAGGCTCCACCCCATCTCGCCCGCCGTCGAATTTTCGAAGCCACCCGCGACGTAGACACGATTCGAAAGGCACGCGGCACCAAACCGGAACCGGGGCTTCGGCATGGGCGCGGCCGCGGCGTACGTCTCGTGGATTGGGTCGTACGTCCACACCTCGCCACGAACGGTACCGTTAGCATCGAGGCCGCCCAGCCCGACGATCGTGCCGTTGCACGCAACAGTTTGAAGGTCCGAGAGAGGCGAGGGCATGAGGTCCGGGCTAAGCGCCCAGCCTCCCGAACCCGTGGAAAGGGACGAGGTGGTCGTAAAGCCAGCCGGCGCAATCGGCGACACACTGAGGACCGCGCCTGCGCGCGTGTATACGCGCAGTTGGTCCTCGAGGTCGTTGATACGCGTGAGCATCGACCCGCAAACGATCAATGCGGCCACCGCAAGCGCGAATGGAACGAGGAAAGCGATGAAGACGACTCCAAGTCCTGCACCGCGGCTAGCCGGCTTGCCCGAGAAGAGGCTCTTCTCGAGGGGGCTCTTCTCGAGGGGGCTCTTCTCGAAGGTGAGTTCCAGCGACGTCGGCGACATTGTTCGTGTTTTGATTCGTGTCAGAGACACAGGCTGGGACTGCGACAGCCTTTGACATGGTCACGAGGGAGAACCCGGTCGACGAACTCTGCGACGTGCCCTTCCGGTGCCACGCAAAATCTGTTTCGTCAATTTTCTAGTTGGCGAAGGTCCCGCTAGACCCCGTCCCCTACCCCAGACTCTACCAAGCAAGCAAACTCCCTATGTGTGGCAGGAGCGTGAAGTACTGTATCTTTGTGTCCGCCACTGTCATGCGGAAGGCGAGAGGTGGTTGCCCGGTTCAGACCCGGGGAGCGGGTTGACCCTGGGTATGTCAAGTCAAGACAAGTCAAGTATATGCGGTATGAAAATGGCGATTCTGAACCGTGTCTGTGAGCGCGGTATGCGTTCCACCTCGCGAGCATGAGAATGAAGCGAGTGTGAACTTGTACGAGGTGTTGCCCTTCACGTTTTTGAGATTGCGTGTCGTGTTATGTGTCACGTATTTGAGACACATACTATTGTATCTTTGTATGCACAGCATCATATCGTGCGGTGTGAATGAAGTCTTTTCTCACCCACGAGTTCGGGTTTCATGGCGACTATTGGCGCGTGTTCGCCGACGCTCGTCGCCTCCGCAATGCTGTGCGTGAGCACGGCGCTGCTTTGCGTGTCTTTGCTCGCCCCCCTCGAGCGCCGGAACAACGTGGCGGAACAGTCGGCGACCGGCGCAACCGCTGCCGCCCCCTCCACTCCTCCGCTGCTGGCGCGCGTGGTGAGGCGCACGGCCGCGCGTGCGGCGCCGTGGGGCAGCAGCGTCCTCCTTGCTACAGGTCTCCGGGTCGTCGCCTCGCAGCGTCCGGCGTGGCAGCCCTCTGACGGCCAGCCCGGCCCGGCGGGCTCTGAGTGCTACGGCCACGGCGTCTACAGCCCGTGGCTGCACGAGTGCCGGTGCACGGCCGGCTGGGACGGGCGCTTCTGCCGCCAGCGCCGGCTGCGCGCGTGCAACCGCGAGTTTCGCGCGGCCGACAAAACGAACCGCGACTCTCTCTGTGCGGGCAACTGCGACGATGAGCGCGGGCTGTGCTACTGCGCGGGCCTCGCGACGCCATTCCAGCGTCCGCTGCCGCACTACTGCGCCCCGTGGGCGCACAGGACGGAGACGAAGCTTCCCGACGGGCGGCCCGCGTACCCGCTGCTCACAAGTACCGGCTGGGTGAGCGCCAACCTGCACTTGGAGAGGCCGACGAAGGAGATGCCCTGGATCCGAGATTGGGCGAGATACTATCTGAAGCCGTTCGAGGCGCTGTACGGCGTCGTGCCGGGCAACCGCGAGATACCATCTCGCGGTCACTGGCCCCCCTTCTTCAAGAGTGTCCATGTGGGCTATTGCGAGCCCGACGCGCCCAAGCTCGTGCGCAAACGAGCTCGACAGCTGCTGCTCGATTGCTCGAGCTGTTACGAGGGACGTGCCGGCCGGTTTTGCGAGAAGCCGAAGCGCATGTACTGCCTGCGCGACTGCCACGGGCGCGGCACGTGCGACTCGGGCTTCTGCTGGTGCGAAAAGGGCTGGCACGGCGTCGACTGCAGCCTCAGCGCCGCGCTCGTCTCGGCGACGCTCGCCGCGCCGACGACGGTCGCAGTCGCGGCCGGGGACGGCGACCGCGGCGGCGCCATGACGTCGGCGGGCGCGGCGGTGACGCCCAGCGGCGCGGCCTCGCCGCCGCCTGAGATGGCGACGTTTACGCAGCTGCCGCTTGGGGCGACGCCGCCGGCGCGCGGGCTCGCCACCCCTCTGCAGGTGGACCAACGTCTCATCGGACGCTCGGCCGCTTCGCCTCTGCGCGTGTACGTGTACGATATGCCGTCCGAGTTCACGACGCGGCTGCTGCAGTATCGGCCTTCGTCTTCAATAGGCCTCCACCGCGCGTGGGACGCAACCAACCGGTCCAGCTTCGTCGCAGGCTCACTCTATGCCATGGAGAGCGCGATGCACGAGTGGCTCCTCGATTCACCTCTGCGCACCGAGTCGGCTGACGAAGCACATCTATTCTTCGTGCCCATCTACCATTCGTCCCTCTTCATGTGGCCGATCGCTCACTTCAATGACGAGCCGTACTACGGGCGCGAACAGCGCGAGAACCGTCGGCGATCGCACCAGGGCACGCTGATGCTCAAGGCGGCGCTCCAATATGTGCGACGCGCCTTCCCGTTTTGGAACGCGTCCAACGGGCGTGACCATATCTGGATGATGCTCCACGACGAGGGGCCGTGCTTCGCGCCGCGCGAGCTGCGCACGAGCATCCTGCTCACCCACTACGGCTACTGGGCGCCCCAACCGCGCCCGTGGGGCACCTACTACGACGACAACTTCCTGGCAGACCAGAAGTTCTACGCACGCCACATCGGAGTCTCGGGAGGCCACCTTGTGTGCCCCTCGGTCGCGCCCGGTGACCCACGCGTCGGAGCCAAGGCCATCTGCGGCAACTCGCCGTGCTACACGCGGAGGCGTGACCTCGTGATCCCGCCGTGGAAGGTGCCGACGTTCTGGAAGAAGCCCTTCGAGCTCGTACCCATGTCTACGTCGTCGGCGCACAGGCCGCGCAGGGGGCTCGTCTTCTTCGCGGGCGACCTCGGGCTCAACCGGCTCAAGGGGTATTCACACGACCTGCGTCAGACCGCCTACTCCCTCTTCTGCAACCCGCACACGACGCGCATGCGAGAGTGCACACCCTTTGTGTACGGCTGCCGCACGGAGCTTCCCCTCAACTGCTCCCGCTGGGAGCAAGGGGTGACCATCCAGCTGCACTCGAGCAAGTACCACGAGGAGCTCATGGGACATACCTTCTGCCTCGCCTTCCCAGGCGACGGATGGTCGTCGCGCGTCCTCGATGCGGTCGTGCACGGCTGCATCCCTGTTGTCATCCAGGACGAGTCAGACATGTTCCTCGAGTCCGCCTTTCACGACGCCGGCCTGCCGTTCGATTACGCGGACTTCTCCATACGGCTCGCGGAGGCCGAGCTGCCAGATCTCGTCAAGGTGCTCCGCGCCGTGCCGCCCGCCGCCGTCGAACGAATGCGCAAGCTCGTCCTCTGGGTACGAGATTACTTCATCTACAAGGACATGTATAACCCGAGCGCGCCCTCGCGGCGGGAGCTCACGAGCGCCGGCCGCCCCGGCCAAGACGCCTTCCTCCTCATCACCCTAGCCCTTGAGGCACGCGCGCGCGCTCTTGGCAAGCTCGTCGAGCCTGAGACCAGCTGGCGCGCGCGCAACGCCGCGCTACTCGACGCTCAGGGTGCGCCCTGGACGATGCGTCGGGGCGGGGGCGGCAAACGAAACGGCGCCAAGCGCCGCGGCGCCAAGCGCGGCGGTGCCAAGCGCGGCGGTGCCAAGCGCAGCGGCACCGAGCGCGGCATCAAGAGCTGATTCCTCGCACGTCCGACGTCGCAGGAACTAGTCGTAGATAGCTATCATATTCTATAGAATTCTTTGATTTGAGATTATTTCCACAAGCCAGGCCGGCCGTACAGGAGCGTACAGCTGTACCGAAAGTTGCTTTCATTCAAAAACACAGGGCCGATTCCATGCACCACGCACGCATTCCAGCACGTTTCCATGCATCGCTTTACACGCCACTTTCAATCATGCGTTCAAGTACACAGAGCATCCACTTATTATGCGGTCAGTTTGCAGAGAATTCATGTGCAGTCACTTTCAGTCACGCGCTCATCACGCGCTCAACCCATGCGATGTGCCATCGGACTCAATGTCAGCTTCGGGGGCCCTGAAAGAAACTTGCACGCCTGCCCTTCGAGTAGGAGCCACTCCGGCGTATCGGGACGACGAGCAAGCCGAGGTGCCGGTGCCCGCGCCTTCGGCTACTCCCATGCCGCTATCCAACAGTGCCCGCGACGAGCGTGGAGGACGCTGAGACGAAGGGCCCGAAGAGCTCTCAGCGCGCTGCGCCCTCTTGCCCTTGGGATCCTGGTCAAACGCCTTCATCTCAGCCGCTGTGAGAAATCCCGAGCGATCCTTGTCGAGTTGGTCGAAGATTCGATCAGCATCGGCGTTCGTGGAGCCAGCAGCCCTGAATAGCTTCCGGAACTCCGCCCTTGATGTCACTCCATCGCGCGCCAGTTCCACTCGTAAGTGGTCCAAGCGCGCGAGGGGGTGGACGGGCACAGGCAGCTCGAGCCCATCGCTCGCGCCCTCAGCCTCCTCCTCCTCACGCAGCTGCTCGAGCGCTGAGTGTACCAGAGCGCTGCTCGGTCGCTCCGCTGGCT
>Ga0164295_10005262_pt1 | contig 10221 bp, 5 predicted proteins | sample GEODES006metaG_FD_111798 | JGI IMG/M metagenome (GOLD analysis project Ga0164295, IMG submission 111798) | Oligotrophic lake water microbial communities from Sparkling Lake, Wisconsin, USA - GEODES006 metaG | ecosystem: Environmental > Aquatic > Freshwater > Lake | place: USA: Sparkling Lake... | reverse complement strand
GTGGCGACATCTATCGCCAATTGCAGCGACGCGGACGCACGCCTCGGATTTACCGCCAGCGCCACTCAGCAGGACGTGGAGGTACGAGCCATCGAGGTCGAGGCCGCTGCCGTTGGCGCCATCATCGGACGCGGCGGCACCACGATTCGCGATCTGCAGGCGCAGTCAGGCGCACGGCTGCAAGTGGATCGGGCGGAAGATGGTTGCAAGCCGGCGGTGGTGCGCATCTCAGGCACCGCAGAGCAGGTGACGGCAGCGCAGAAGCTGTTGTCTGTGCTGCTGCGACGTGGCTCCTGGTCGGCCAGTGAGGTTGGCGCAGCCTCAGCTGCGTCCGATGCCTTGGATTTGCGCGCGCATCCTCTCTCGTGGCTCTTGAAAGAGGCATCGGCGGCTGACCTGAGATATGTCATTGAGGAACTCGCCATCTCGGACGAGGCCCTCAGCGCTCTCCTCAACCCAGCAATGCCCGGCCCGCTCGCGCAGCTCCAGCAGGCGCGCGGGCTGACGGTGCACTTCTCACGCTTCCGGCGCTCCGGCGTCGCAGCGACGACCTTCGACCTACTTGACTCTTCCTCGGTAGGAGCAGGCGAGGGCTCACGCATCGTGCGGCTCGGCGGACCCGCCGCTCTGGTCAGTTACGGCCGCTCACTTCTCGAAGGAGCCGAGGCTCAATGGAAGGCGGCGCTGACGGCCAAAGCGAATGAGTCTCTCCGATCTTTGGCGCCCGACGAAGCCCTGTACCGTTACTACCATCGGTATTACGAGCAGGCGGGCCTGCCGTACACGCCCCCCGCAAAGCTCTGGCAAGATGAGGTCGATGCCGAGGCAGCGCGCTACAAGATGTGGGCGAGCTACTATGCGGGGCCAGCAGGCGCTCTTGACACGCAGCTTGTGTCGAATGCAGCAGCGGCGGCGCTTGCGGCGGCCTCAGCCGCTGCAACTGGCACTGCCGCCGCCGGTCCAAGCGCAACCGGCATGCCGCAAGATGCGCATGCAGGTGCGCATGCGACCTCGAGCCTTGGGCTCAGCCTCGTTCAAGACGCCTCTATGTCTAGCTCTACCTTGGTGCTCCCAGGTGGCTGGATCGAGCAGAAGGACGCCATCTCTGGGCGCACCTATTATTCCAACCTTGCTCTCGGGCAGACGCAGTGGGAGCGACCCGTTGGTTGAAAGTGTCCGAGAGCGTTCTGAGTCCGAGAGCATTCGCGCTCGTGATTCCCAAAACGGGCAATTTTTTCTTGTCCCGCGAAACTTGCGTCGATACTTGATGGTGGCGCCGTCGCCAATGCTGTTCGCCGTCCTCGTCAGCACTGCCGCGGCCGGCAGCGATTCCACCGCAGCTTGGCATTCGCCGAATGCATGCATAATCTTGTCGTCCGCCATCACTGGAGCTCCGCTGCTGAGCTCGTCGAAATCTGTGTGGCGCCACACGTTCGGAAGTCGAGTCACTAACGTCAGCGGTGTCGTTGTGCAGCCAACTGACGATCAATTATGCCAGAATCCATCTGCTTACTGGCGCGGTACGATTATACTTGCAGGAGACTGGACGTCTCCTGGCTGCTCGGTCGAGACTCGGGCTCGAGCCTTCCAGGCGGTCGGCGCCATCGCTGCTGTCTTCGAGGGCACCGAAGGTCTACCCTTCCCGTGGGATGGCTCGGATCGGGGCGGACTGTCGCTGCCGACGTTCGTGATCAGCCCAGGGGTGTACAAGCAACTCGTCGATGCACGCGCGATGGCCGCCGCCGACTCGCCAGTCCCGGAAGCATCGACGCATCTTTGGCTGCAGCCAATGGACTCGCCACTCCTCGGATCACTACCTTTCATCATCTTCGACCGAACTCTACAAGCACTCTTCTTCCTTGCCGCCCTCGGCAATATGGCTTTTGCGTCCATTCGACTGTGTGGCTTCTGGTCAGCCCGACTGAGCCAGAACCACAGCGTTCCCATTCTCGTGCTCTCCTTGGAGATGGCGAGCAGTGCGTGCATGCTCATCTTCCTTGTCGACGGTCCAGGAATCGAGCATACGAGACCTTCCGTGATGCCATTCATGGTGTGGCGGTTGATGCAGTCGTTCAATCTCGAGCTCACTATGATCTCATTCCTTATCATCTCTGTGCACCTTAGAAAGATACGCAAGCGCGTCGAGCCAAAGGTCGAGCCAAAGGCGGATCCGATCGAGAAGGCGGGTGCTGGCCTCAAAATGTGGGGTTGCCCGTGTTCGTGCGCCAATGCCATCACTCCACACGAGAGCTCCAGAGCAGCCACAGAAGCTGGCATTCCTTCGCCTTGCAAGCAGACCAGCATCATGGGCAAGCTTCCCCATGGATCGACGTTTCGACGCGGCTCAAGCCTCAACACTGACAACACTAGGCGGCGCTCCTCGATCATCGACTTCATGTTCGACCTCATGACATCCGGGGCCTTCACGTTCACATACTACGACAACGTCTTCGCCGCAATGGTTGTTCTCTTTATCATCGTCGAGAACGCCAGCGCCGTGCTCACCAGTCTCTACCTTGCCACGTTCGAACTCAGCTTCATCGCGGTCGTTTACATCGCCGGGGTCCACCTGGTGATGGGCGTCTACTTCATCAGGCAAGCCTCGGTCATTACACGTTACCTGCACGCCGCGCACAGAGCTCATGGACAAGGCGGAAACCAAAAGGAAGGGATGCACAAGAATCCCGTACAGCGCTTCATCGTTGCCTCCCGGCGTATCGGCATCTGCATCATCTTCAAACTGTTCTTTTTCACAACTTACGGCATCGCGAGCGAGTATCTGTACGACGACGCAGGTTGGGCTTACTGGTGGACGGTCCTCCCAATAGGCGCGATCGTGATTTCCGCGCAGATTGCCTCCACCTCGCTCGCGATCAGCGCCTTCCGTGTCCCCGAAAAGCTGAGCATGGCACGGAAGCGTCCCTTCGAAGGGAAAAATTCATTCCTGCGCACATCTCACCACGCGACCATTGACGTGACCAACGCCACCGTTGAGGTCAAGCGCGCATCTGACATGCCGGATGGGGATGCATCACCATCAGCGGCGTGAACATGAAGATCGCCATCTTTCCAATCATGGGTGTGTTTATAGTCTGAGAATGTAGGGTGGGGAGTGCTGGAGATGCAGATCTTAGCCACTATCATGTGGACCCTCATCATGGAGTGGCAGATTTGATCGTTGAGAGAACTGGCATGGCGAATTCGTGACATGATTCGTGCGGCCTCGTGGCCAGGGCCAGAGGCAGAGCGCATGTATGCCCGCATGTATGGCGTTGGGGTCTTAAGGGTTAGGGGGTTAGGCCCTGGGTTAGAATTCCTAGGGTTCGGGTTAGTTGGGGCAGGATGTTGGGGCTTGGGGGTCACCCCGGCTCGTCTGGCCGCGGGGTGCGGGTATATATAGGGATGCCTAGGGATGCCTCGGCCCCCGCTCTTGGGGTTCTTCCTGAGCGCTCACGATGGCGCCGCGAAACTTGGTACATGTAAAAGCGGGCGCTCCGATTGCTTCCTCACCGCGGACAGGAGTGGGTGTTGCGCGACCCTCTCGATGTCTGTGGAGATCCGCCTCTCACGCATCGATCGTGTGTACAATCCTGGACAAACTCTCAAGGGCGTGGTCAACGTCCACGGTCGGGGCGCCCCGTTGCCTCACGAGGGCATCAGCCTCGTTGCCGAGGGCCAGGCGAGCTTGCAGCTCTCTGCGAAGAGCGTCGGCCTGTTCGAGGCCTTCTACTCATCGATCAAGCCCGTGCAGCTGCTCATGCACTCGGCGGAGCTGCAGCCGCCTGGCAAGCTGCCCGACGGCGGCGTCGACTTCGACTTCGAGATCGAGCTGAAGCCGGCACTGGGCGAGAAGCTGCTTGAGTCATACCACGGCGTCTTCATCAACATCCAGTACGTGATCACGGTCGAGGTTCGCCGTGGCATGCTCAACAAGAACCTCAAACGCTCGATCGAGTTCATCATCGAGGCGCCCGAACCCAAGCCGCCCAAGATCAACTCCGCACCCTTTTCAATCGTGCCCGAATCGCTCGAGAATGTTCGCAAGAGTGCGCTGCACCACGTGCCGACGTTCAAAATAACGGGGCAGCTCGACACGACGATCTGCAACATCTCGCTGCCGCTCACGGGCGAGGTCGTCGTCGAGGAGTGCACGGCCACCATTAAGTCGATCGAGCTGCAGCTGGTTCGGGTGGAGACGTGCTCCTATAATGATGGCATGGCGCGCGAGGCGACCGAGATCCAAAACATTCAAATCGCCGACGGCCCGATCTGCCATCACTGGCCCATCCCGATCCACATGGTCTTCCCACGCCTCTTCACGTGCCCCACCGTCTCCACCCGCTCGTTCAAAGTCGACTTCGAGGTGAACCTCGTGATCCTCTTCTCAGATGGTCACCTGCTCACCGAGAACTTCCCACTGAAGTTGTGCCGGGCGTCGCCATCCCTTGCGCCGCCCACGCCCACGGCCTCGGCCACGGCCGCCGACCTGAATGCCTTGTCTGCGGCCTCGGATCCTTTAGGCGCTCCCGCCGACCCCTTAGGGGGCGGTCCATCTTTTACTGTGGGGCCTGTAGGAGCGCCGCGGGAAACGCCTCGGGAGGACGACGGCAAGATGGGCCCAAATCCGGCCAATGCCTTGATCCGTAAGGGGCTCAACGAGACGGCCGACGATGCGCTCAAGCTGCTCGAGCAGATGGCGGGGAACGATGTAAGGCGCAAGCCGGCCCCTGCCGCCGCCGAGCCGGAGGAGGAGGAGGATCCGTTGGGCGGGAATTCGGGAGGTGATCCGTTAGGGGGGCTGGCCCCACCGCCGCCGCCACCCAAGAAAGTGGCGGCGACGGCGCCAGCACCGGCGCCGGCGCCCAAAAAGGCGCCGGCGCTCGATCCGCTGAAGGCGATGATGGAGGCGCAGGAGGCGGACCCGCTGAGCCGAATGGATCTCGGAGTGGACCCTGTCGACGACGACGGCCCTCTCGGCCCGTTGGGATGAGCGATCCGCGTGGGCCACACGGACCGGGGAGAGTCACGTCTGAACCACTGAAGCCACGTCACAAGAGCAAGATGAGACCCGAATTAAGGATGCTGAAGATAGTATGCAAGTGGCCTGTGGGCGGGTGCCCATGTGTTGGTTGCAGCACGTATGGGCATCACGTAATAGAGGACCCCGGCGACAACGCGACTTAACGAAAAAAGGCATAACCGAAGCGCGGCTGCCTCGGCACTGCAGCTGTTGCCGTACGCACACTTATAGTTAGACAGCGCTACGGCTATACGGCTACTGATGACTCCGTCCGTCCGAGCCCTCGCCCGGATTCGCTCGCGGCCAAATGATGCGATGAGACGGGCAGCCCCGGGCTGTGTAACGGGCTGCGTAACGGGCAACCCCGGGCGGCCAGGTGACCAATGACGTGTAACGGGGAGCCTCGCGACCCCCGAGGGGACGACTGGAGGTGGCCCTCTTGGGGGGGACGACTGGGTGGGCCGAGAGGCCCGCTTCAATCAAGCCATTAGATGCATCATGGCATCGCCCACGGCATCGCCCCCATGCGGAGCTCCGTGGCGCCGTACGGTATGAGGATCACCTCTTCGGTGCTCGACGCCTCGGCCGCTCCGAGCTGCACGGGCGACGGCGGCGGCTCGTCGGCAGCCAGGAGGGACTCATTCCATAAATTGAGACGTGTGGCGAGCGCGCGAATGCGCATGTTCGGGGCACTCGAGTTGAAGGGCACGTTCGTCTGCGAGGTGATGCGCTCAAAGACAAGCGGCGTGATGGGCGCCGTAGGGTCGACGCGCAGCGCGTAGTTCCAGACCGAGGGCGTGGTGAACGAGAGGTCAGTGTTGTGGAAGGGTTCCCATGTCTTGACGACCGTTGCTGTCTGCTCGAGCTGCAGGGCGAACAGCAGAGGACCGCGCCGCACGGCGGCCGCGTTCGTGTCGCGGCCCGCCCATGCCTTTGCGTACGAGGCCCATCGCGCGTCGCCATTGGGGCCAAAGTGGCGCTTGAAGTAGACGAGCGAGCTGCCCGGGACGGCGCCTCCTTCTGGTGGCGAGGGCGGAGGTCCAGCGCGCGCCTTGCCCCGAGTACCGTGGCGGTGGAGGTGGCGGTGCTGATGACGAGGCTCATCCAGCAGCTCGTGAGTGGCCGCATCCGCCTCGTCCTCGTCCTCGTCCTCGTCCTCCGCCGCCTCTCCCTGCTCCTCCACCATCGCTGTTGGCCCGTCCGACTGCATGGTGAAGCCCACGCACGCGGACGTCGCGTTACACCAGAGCGTCGCCTCGAGCACCGAGTAGTTGCCACTGTGCAAGTCGCCCCCCGCAGGCAGTGCGCCACTCCAGCGGCTATAGCCGTTGGCATCGATGTGGCCGTTGGAGAGGTGGTCCGCCTTCACGCCCCAGCCCGTCTCCACGCGAATCTCGGGCCGCAGATCCAAAGTGAGCTGCGTCGTCCACCCGGCGAGGCACTTTGTGCTGACCAACGTGCCGTTGGCCACGGTCTTGTTGTCGCCTCCATCCACCGAGAAGACGGCGTTCACAGCCCAACTTGGAACGCGAAGCAGCACCGGCAGGGGCGTGGTGCGCCGCGCAGGCACAGTCACGCTCACGCGGACAGTATCCTCGAGAGGATACTCGGTGTCGACGGTCACCACCGTGCCGTCGGCCAGCGTGGCGGCGATCGGCACGGGAAGCGCCACGAGAAGCGCGCCGTCAGAGACACGTGTGAGCAGAGCGGAGGCCGCGTACTTGGGCCACCCCTGCAGGAGCATCGAGCACAACGGCCCATCAGCGGCGATCAGAGAGGCATTTCTCATCATAGGCGACTCAGAGAGGCGACTCGAGGCCAGTCAGTGTGGCACTGAGTTGAACACACCAGAGGGGACACCAGAGGGGACACCAGAGGGGACACCAGAGGGGACACCAGAGGGAACCCACCAGAGGGGCAGGGAGAGTCTGCACAGTGCGACAAACGTTGTGGCCGTCGGCGTACCTGGTTGAAGTTGGCCGTGCAGCATCCAAAATTGGGCTCGACGCCGAAGAGCGTTGAGTCGGGACCATCCTGCTGCCACACATGCGGATCCGTCACGCACGCCGTGATCTCATTGGCCTGCTGCAGGTACTGATGCTGCCACATATCGGCCGAGATTGTGGCGGGCAGAGCGTTGAAGGCGAGCGTCTCCAAACGGTCGAGCCAGCTGACCGCACTCGGGAGCTCCGCACCTACGCGGAAGGCCACCTCAAGCGAGTACATCTGCTCCACCACGGCGCACAGCTCGATGCCGCGATTGAGCGCGCGCCCACCAAAGACCTCGTCAGCCGAGAACATGCCGTAAGGCTGCCCTTGGTAACGGTCCTGCATCGCGAGCATCTTGTCGATCTCGGCGAGGTAGGTCGGGTCGCCCGTCAGCCGGTAGGCGACGGCGCCCCACTTGAGGCCCATCGCGTTGTTCACGCCGTGGTCATACATCGACCAGTCGGGCACATTCTTCTCCGGGAACTGGTGCGCGAACGTACTGTCTTGAGCATAGTACCTTTGCCAGTCCCAGCGCTGCCCGAATGCGAGCTGCGAGGCCTCGTAGAGCATGCGTCGCTGTGCTTCGGTCACGCCCATGTCGGTCGTCCACTCACATAGGTACACCCAATCCTGCCAACGGTTCTGACTCCAACCGCCTGGAATCAGCGGCGTCGTCTTCATGCGGCGGGACGCCTCGGCGATGTGTGCGAGCACTGAGTCCATGCAGCGCGCGGCGATGGGTGTGCCCCGCTTGGCATCCGCATATTGGAGGAGCGCGGCGACCACGTTCCAAGCACTCCAGTAGTCATCCCCTTTGCCGCCGAAGCCGTCGTCGGGCCCGAGCCATCCTGTAGTTGCGTTCTGATGATCGAGGATGTAGACGATCCACTCGTCCACTTGCTTGGCCACGTGAACATTCAAGCCCGTGGGCTTTGATGCGTTCAGGATGGCCACGAGCGGCACGAGGCCGTTGAGCCAATACGGCCCGCGCTCGTGGCCCGCGCCTGACTTGTCGCTCTTTCCTCCGACCCACACGGAGTCTTGCACGTCAGCCCAGAAGAGGTTGAGGTGCCCCGAGAGTGTGTTGGCCTGCTGCGTGAGCTGGCCGAGCAACCAGCCCGAGGCACGGTAGCTGCCGAGCGGCAGCGGCTTGTACAATGTTGGCGATAGCGTCGGCGGCGGCGCGTACAGCGCGAGCGACGCGAGCACTGTAACAGCCTCCATCACACCAGCACGTTAATAACATTGTTATAAGGGCACGTTAATTACATTGTAAACCTCGGATCATTGTAAAGGGCAATCAAGGAGACGCAGGGGATCATTTGCCCTAGCACGGCCACGTACATGCGCTCGATGAGCGTGGGCAATTGAGGGCAGTCAAGGACGCTCAGGGACCATCTGCCCGAGTGCTCGATGAGTCGGACCAACGACTCTAGTCGGCCCTAGAAGCGTACTCTACGTCATGTGCTATGTATTGCTATTGGAGTGTGAGGCGGAAGGGCCCGTTGCGGACGGGACATCTGTCTAAATGGCGGGAGCGCTGGCGGCGCGCGGAATAGTACTGAGCAAGCCGTGTCTACTCAGAACATATCCATGTGTGAACCTCGCCAGTTGTTGCGCGATCCATGGAGCGCTCCACCCCACTGTTCCCGGGGCTCCGCCTCATTCTTGACAGAATCTGTCCGTGACGCAGCAGCAGCACGCGCAAACCTATCGATGTACGTCAGGTCGCTAAATCTGTGCGTGTCTTGCCCAGATGCACATAAAGGTAGGCTCCAAGGCTCCCGAGGTCGGGACTCCTCCGTCTTATGGTGCGCCTCCAGCTCAATTGCAGCGCTAGCGTCTAATAGCGGCGTAGCATCACGCGCGAGCCCGTCGATAGTCTTACGCGCCTTATTCAATCTCTGATTCACGCGTCTTTCCGATTTGTCGGCGGTGAGCGCCCGCTTCTTCCACTGCCGGAATTGGGGCGTATATTTCGAGATCACGTCGAGCGCAAAGACCTGACTGGCGTCTCCCTCGTGCATATTAAGCGCAAACTTCTCGGCGGGGGAGAACTTAGCCCCTCGCGGCGGCGGCGGCGGCGGCGGCGGCGGCGGCGGCGGCGGTGGCGCCGCCGTCGCAGGAAAGTGGGATTTCAGCTCCTCCATCATCTTTTCGGGGTCGCCGCCACCAAGTTTGGCGGGATCGCGCGACATGACCACGTCGAAGTTGTGCCTGATGAGCGCGACGAGCACCTCATGAAACGCAACCTGCCCGTCGTGCAGCTTGAACTTGAGCCCCACGCAAATGCGCACGACCTTGTTCCTGCTTGCTAAGCCTTTGTAACCCAGCGGTCGTGGCACCTTCAACAATAGATCCGGCATGTCCATAGCTGATATGTAGCTGTCACCATCAAAATCGAAGGTAGACCACATCTCTCGGAAGTATTCGAGATCCGTAATTTGGACGATCCTGATATCCTGCGAACTGATGCTGGTGAAGGCCTCGAGGATGACGGCGACAATAACGTTGAGCAGTACGAAGGAGCCAATAATCTGGAAGGAGATGAAGTACGGCAAGGCGACCCACGAGCCGCAATCACCCGCCTCCATGTTGCAATGGCCGAGCTGCTCTGAGACCATGGCGTCGGCCATGAGACCGGACCAAGTGTCGCCGGTCAGGACCTGAAAGAGCAGCAGCCCAGCTTTGCCGAGGTTATCAAAGTTACGATCGTCGTTGATTGAGTCCTGGTGCACGACGTAGGTAAAGAGATCAACTCCGAGGAGGGCGTAGATGAAAATTACGATAGAGAGCACGCCGCACACGTTTAACATAGCTGGGAAGCTGAAGATCAGTGTCAGCAAGAGGCTTCGCAAGTCCTTGAAGTACTTGAGGAGGCGGATCATGCGAAAGATGCGAAGGGCACGCGGCGCACGCAGCAGCGTGGGGTTGACAGGCAGACCGTGCGAGAGCCCCTCCGAGCCCACGATGGCCACGCACACGATCACAAAGTCGAAGCGGTGCCAGCCGTCCGAGAAATAGCCCTCCACGCCGAGGCCCAAAATCTTCATGACGAACTCTAAGTACAAGAAGTAGGCCGAGTAATCGAAACATTTCTTGTAGTAGTAGAAGGCCACGTAATCCTCTTCGATACCCCAATAGTCGAACGCCATCGCGCCGATCATCAAGAAGATGACGACCAACATGGCCATGTCAAAGGTTTCGGAGGT
>Ga0164295_10005259_pt1 | contig 10226 bp, 10 predicted proteins | sample GEODES006metaG_FD_111798 | JGI IMG/M metagenome (GOLD analysis project Ga0164295, IMG submission 111798) | Oligotrophic lake water microbial communities from Sparkling Lake, Wisconsin, USA - GEODES006 metaG | ecosystem: Environmental > Aquatic > Freshwater > Lake | place: USA: Sparkling Lake... | reverse complement strand
TATATATAATTTGGAATAGTAATTATACACCACGAAATAAATAAAATAATTAAAACAGGAATATTTTTCACAACCAAGAATTTTAACATTTTAAGATTCATATTTTTTTCTTGTTCAAAATATTTACCCTTGAATCCGCATAAATTTTCATCTTTTCTAGATAAATCAGCGTAATCATATTCTATAATACCTGTATAGATATCTTTTGTTCCAGTTTTTTTACATTTATTTATAGGCGAAACAAAAGCATCACTATAAAATTCGGTTTTATAATATTTACAATTTCTACAAGAAGGAATATTTCCATTTCTTATTATTTGTTCGGTATTTACTAAATAAAATAAAATAAATAAAAAATTCATTTCATTGTATCTATTTATTTTTTTATATAATTATAATTATATGCATATTTCATTTCTCTACGATTCCAACCATTACAACAATATTCAAAAGGAATAAATGGATGATTACAACAAGCACTAGGAAACAAACAATCCTCATCTGTTTTACATTCTATCAGAGAACCATTTCTTCTTTTAATCAATCGTGGATATAATCTATATTCATAATTAATATCATTTAAAATATTAATTATGTTGCGCGCAAATGGAATCATAAATAACAATATAAATTTCATATTATATAAATATATATATTTTAAGCAGAACAATTATCACATTTTTTCTCTTCTTTTTCTGGTTCGATCGTAAATTGTTGTGCTTGATGTTTTGCTTTTCTACGCAAATAATATATTCCCGTTTTCAATCCTTTATTCCAAGAATAAAAATGCATTGATGTCAAAGTTGAATAATTTGGATCTTCTATCCAAAGATTTAAACTTTGACTTTGACAAATAAACGCTCCTCTATCAGCTGACATATCTATTAAATGTTTCATTGGTATTTCCCAAACAATTCTATATTTATCTTTTATTTTCTTTGGTATACTTTCTATATGTTGTATACTACCTTTATTTGCAATAATATTATTTTTCATTTCTTCATTCCATAATCCCTTCTCAATTAATTCTCTCATTAAATATTTATTCGGCAAAATAAATTCACCAGCTAATGTTCTTCTACTATAAATATTACTTGTAAAAGGTTCAAAACATTCATTGAATCCAAGAATTTGAGATGTACTTGCTGTTGGCATTGGTGCCACAAGTAGAGAATTACGAATACCATATGTCATTATATTTTTTCTTAGTTTTTCCCAATCATATTTACTGGAAGGTGTTACTTTCCACATATCAAATTGAAAAATACCTTGTGAAATAGGTGAACCTAGAAAAGAACTATATGAGCCACAATAATTATTTTGTAATAACATTTCAGCCAATATAATGTTAACATTTGGAGGGAAAGTATATTCCATAAATTCACTTAAATGTTTATAATAATCATCTTTCTCTACTTTTTGAAAAATATATTGTAATTCATCAGAGTATAAATTCTTGATTTCATTGATTAGATCGAAACGTTCTAGAGAAAGTTCATTACTCATTTCTAAGGAAGCGTGATAAATAGTTTCAAAAATGAGTTTATTTATTTCTTTTGCTTCTTCGCTATAAAAAGAAATATCCATTAAAATAAATGTATCAGCCAATCCTTGAACACCGATTCCAATCGGTCTATGAAGAAAATTACTTCTTTTTGTTTTTTCTGTTGGATAAAAATTAATATCTATTATTTTATTTAAATTTCTAGTAATTACTTTTACAATTCGATGTAATTTTTCATAATCAAATTCTTTTGTCTCTACATTTACAAAAGATGGCAAGGCAATACTTGCCAAATTACAAACAGCTGTCTCTTTATCATTTGAATATTCTATTATTTCAGTACATAAATTACTACTCTTTATCGTTCCTAAATTTTTTTGGTTGGATTTCATATTTGCGGCATCTTTATATAATAAATAAGGCGTACCTGTTTCCATTTGTGAATCTAATATTTTAAACCACAATTCTCTTGCATCTATTTTTTTACGAATACATTTTTCATTGGATTCATATTTTTCATATAATTCTTTAAAATTATCTCCATATACATCAGCCAAACCAGAACATTCGTCAGGACAAAAATAGCACCATTTACCATTTTCTTTCACTCTTTCCATAAATAAATCAGGTATCCACAGTGCATAAAATAAATCTCTTGCTCTCATATCTTCATCGCCATGATTTTTTTTCATTTCTAAAAAGAATTCAATATCTGGATGCCATGGTTCTAGATAAATAGCAAAAGAACCATTTCTTTTTCCAGATTGATTAATAAATCTCGATGTATCATTAAATACCTTTAACATTGGAACAATTCCATTGGATGTCCCATTGGTTCCTCTAATTAAAGAATTTTTACTTCGAATATTATGTATATGTAATCCAATACCCCCAGCATACTTGGATATTTTTGCACAATCTTGAAGTGTATTAAATATACCTTCTAAACTATCATCTTCCATCGCCAATAGATAACAAGACGATAATTGAGGTGTGCGTGTTCCAGAATTAAAAAGGGTTGGTGTAGCGTGAGTAAAATATTTTTTAGACATTAAATCATAAGTCTCTTTGACTTTTGAAAAATCGTTTCCGTGAATTCCTAGAGAAACACGAAGCCACATATATTGGGGTCTCTCTACTATTTTATCATTGATTTTAAATAAATAAGACCTTTCTAATGTTTTTAATCCAAAAAAATCAAAAAGATAATCTCTTTCATTTATAATCATATTATCTAAAAATTCTCTATTATTATTTACAATAAACCACAACTCATAAGAAATCAATGGACTATGGTTATTATTTATATCTTTGTATTCCCATAACTGTTTCATTACTTCAGAAAAAGAAGAATTTGTATTCTTATGATGATTGCTAACAAAAATTCTTGAAGCTAAAGTACTATAATCTGGATGAATAGTTGATAATGATGCACACTGCTCGCACGTTAATTCATCAATCTTAGATGTTGAGATACCGTCGAATAATTGGTCAATCACTTTAATAGTTAATGAAGAGTAATTAATTTCAATATTTACTTCTTTTCCTTGTTTTTTTATTCTGTTTAAAATTTTATCAAATAACATCGGTTCAATAGTTCCATCTCTTTTTTGAACACACATTTCTTTAGACATTTATTCTCTATATATGGTTATTATTCTAAACGTATTTCAAATTATAATACGTATAATAATATCATTTAAATATATATTACAATAATAACTGTAATCTATTATGGAGGTTTTGTTAAAAATAAATGATTTGATATTTTATAAAGATGGATATTATATAATATCAAATATAAATGGAAAACGCTTGAAAATAGATGATTTATTTTCAAGCTACGATGTATCTACATATATAAATTATAATGATGTAAATATTCAAATACCAAATGAAAGTAATAAATTGTATAGTTTTTTAAAAATTGCAGAAAAATATAATTATAATTGTATAGGAACAAAAATAAATGTGAATCATTTTGTCATTCCAGAATTTGAAATTTTTAAGAGATGTAAATTAACAATCAATCAATTTTATGAAATAGAGAAAACTGGAAAGAAAACAAAAAATAAAGATTTGGAAATCAAAAATATAATCATTAATCCTTTTCTTTTTATTACAGAAGAATTCCAATTGTTTACATATGAAAAAGCTGATTTTATAACTAGAGAATATAGAATACATATAAAGGATGAAACACGATTAAAAGCGTGGTCTTATTGTTATTTCTTAAAATTAAATAATTCATTTTATGTATTGAAAACAAAATATATGAAAGATATAGAGAATTTTACGAAAAAACAATCCATTTATTTGGATAAAAAATTACTTCAAAATATAGAAAATACTATTATTGATAAATCAATCAATGGAAAAATTTATAAAACAACTTTATATTTATTAAATCTCGAAAGAAAAATTACAGATGATACAATTAAATCATTTTATTTTAATAATGAAAATGAAATCGATGATATACAAATTAATAAATATATACAAGAATATGAAAATATTCAACAAAAAACATTAAAAAATCAATTTCGATTAGAAATGGAACAAAAAGAAGCAATTATAAATGCGATTCAATATAATTTTTCTATTATTTCTGGTCCTCCTGGAACTGGAAAAACAGAAATTATTCGATGTATTAATTATGTATTTTACAAATTATATCAAGAAAATAAATCTGATAAAAGAATATCACCAAAAAATATTAGTATTCTTGCTCCAACTGGGTTTGCCTATGTAAATGTAAGAAGAAAACAACAAGAAAATTATTTTAATGAAAATATATCTGGAACTTGTCACAAGGTATTATATAATATTTTAGACAAGTGTAAAAAACATAATTGTAAATATGAAAATAATTTTTGTTTATTATGTGATGAAGAAAAAGAAAAATGTAAATATTTTAATATACCAAAATTATTTATTGTTGATGAATTTTCAATGATAGATATCTTTTTATTTAGAGATTTATTATTCGAATGTAAATATTATAATGCGAAATTAATTATAATAGGAGACCCCAATCAATTGCCTTCGATTGGTCCAGGAATTATTTTGAATCAACTTATTCATAGTGAGTTATTTCCTATTGTTGAATTGAGTAAGATAAAAAGACAAGAATTTGGACAATTAATAAAAAATATTTTAAAAATGACAACAGATATAATAAATTTAACTGATTTTACAGATCATTCTATGAATATGATTCCGATAAGACAATTTGTATTCAATGACCAAATAAATAGAGAAGAAATAATAAATTTAATAAATAAAAATAGCTTAACAAAAAATAATAGTAAATTTATTAGTTATTTTAATGATACTAAATTTTTATGGAATGTTGTTGATTTAAATAAAATATTACAAGATATTTATAATCCATTAATTGATTCTTGGAAATATATACCTTTTTCTAGTAAATTTAAAACTGATTATACTTTTCGTGTCAAAGATAAAATTGTAAGATGTTATAATGATTATAGCGATGAAACAAAAATGAGAGCAAATGGTGAAGAAGCAATTATTGAAGGGTTTAATGACCCAGAAGATATATTTTCAAAAGAAAAAGTAAAAATATGTTATTCGGGTGATGATAAACCAGAATACATAGATGTAGAGACATTATACGAGAATTTCAAATTAAATTATTGTTCAACTATTCATAAATCACAAGGAAGTCAATACAAAAATGTTGTATTTATTATTCAACCAGGACAGAATCGAATCGACAAAAAAAGTATATATACAGCAATTTCTCGAGCACAAGAAAAATGTATTATTATCAGTCATCCAAATGATTTTGTTAGTTTACAAACAAATAATAATAATAATAAAGTTTCACTCTTTTTGGAAGAATCAAATGATTATGATTTTTAACTTTGACTCATTGTCTATTATTATTTTATCGAGTAATAAAATAATAATAATATATATGTTTAAAAATTATTATGGGTTTATATATCTTATTATAGTTTTAATTGCAATAATATTTCTTCCTTTAGCAACGATCCCTCGACCTTCTTGTAAATGTAGTGAAGGTTATGAAAATCTAGGTTCTACAGAAACTCATTTATTAAACTCATATCCTATTAATAAAACAAAAGTGGTTGATAGTGACAATTATTCACATATTTGGAGATATTATCCCATTTTTTCTTTGGGTTCTTATGAACAAATAACAAATAATTTTAAATATTATAAAAATCCAGATAATGGATTATGTTCGCGCGCTGAATTTTGTGGCGATTTTTATCACGATATCAATATCAAACCCAATACAAATGTAATAAAACCTTTACCACCTGTTGCTAATGATTCGGGAACACGTATTGGTTATTATAGAACAAAAGAAGATTTATTTTTGGGTGCACAACCCGGTTCTCTATTAGAACTCCCTGCTTTTTAATAATTTATCTTATCAAAACACCATTTAATATTTATGTAGCAATTCGAGACTTTGGTTTTCTATGCTCAAAACCATCCACTCTTTCTTTTTTTATAATATCCCAAAAATTCTTTATAAGAGGAACCATATCTTCAAACCATTTTTTATTTCTTTTTACTAAAACACAACTGATTTCATTTAATTTCCAATATATTTGTTTTACCCAAATATAATTTTCGTTTTCTTTTAAAAAGTTCTCTATTTTATTATTTGACCATAATTCAAATTCTTTATATGACATATTTATGTCTGGATAAAGATAGATAGGCTTTCCAGAAGATGTATCTAAAAAAAATAATATAATTCCCTTATGTTCACCATCTTTACTTATAAATATATTGTCATCTGTATCTCTAAGAAATTCTATTTCATCTGTATATTCTATAAACTTTGTTTCCAAAAAATCACATTCATCAATATTAAATGTTTCCATTTGTAACTGCATTTGTATCCAATATTCTTTTTTAGGTATTCCAGTTATTTCTCTATTTACAATATTTTTTACTTCTAATAATCGACCAAATCGATTTGAAGATAGGTCTATATTAATACCGTCAGGTGAAGCACCAATAAAAGAATATTTGTCGTGTCTTAGACACCCATATTCTTTTATTGTTGTTTTGTAAATTGTTTCATAAATTAATATAGATAAAGGTTCATATTTTTGACCCCAATGTAGAGAACTTTCTGTATTTACATAATTTTTCTCATCATGAATTTTAATATTACACTTTTCATAAATGAGCGAATTTTGTTGTGCTTGACTTTCAAATATTTTATAAGCATTACTAGCAGTTAATAAATTATTCCTAAAATCATACCATTCGGGTGTTTTTTGAACAGGTTGTTCGATATTATTTATTTTTTCTAATTTATCATTTATTAATATTTTTTCTTCCATAAAAAGTTCTCTACAATAGGTATCTTTTTCTTGTCTTGAAGGATATATATATTCGTAAAAAATAGGTAAGGATTCTTCTATTAAATCCATAATATAATCTTCATCATTTACAGTGATTTCTAATAAAGAATATACTTCATCTATCATAATATCTTCAAAATTCGGATCACTAATTACAGAAGGATTCAATTCAATAAAATCAAAATATAATTGTAATAAAGTAGAGAAATCATCATCAATAAAATACATAATATAAATAACACAATTTATTTATATTAATTTGTTTTTCATAGTAGCGTTTTTAGAAGGAGGTAAACTCCGTAATGTATGAATACGATTCTTATCTATTTTTAAACTAAATGTTTTTGTTTCTTCGTTAAATGATAATTGAGGTATATCTTTTATTTCTTTGGTTGTCTTATCATAAGTAACATCCTTTACTCTTTGTAATTGTTTATTATCTAATGCTTCTTTTAAAAATAATGTTAAAAGATGATGTATTTCTTCATTTAAATTATTTGTTTCGACATACTTTTTTGCAAAATGGACTAGTTTTTTGTATTTTGTATTATTGTCTATTTTTGCCCAATTTTCATTCAAGTTTTGAAGATTGTTGTCTTCCAAAAATTTATCCAAACTATTAAAATCTGTTATATTGGTTGAGTCAATCATAATATTTCCACCTGATAACATTGATTTATATTGAATATTTTTTAATTCGATACATTCGTCTGTTTTGGTTGACATTACTTATATACAAGAGATAATCTTATATCTTTATAAATAATATATAAAGAAAGAATATATAATAATGGTTTATATCAAAAATAATAAATAAGATATTTTATTACTAAACGGAATGGATATTTTTGTCTATATATGAATATATTTTATATTGACAACATTGTCAATATAAAACGTTTCTGGAATGCCGGAATCGAACCAGCTACCTCTTGAGCTACAATCAATTGCTCTACCAAATGAGCTAATCCCAGACCCAAATAACTTATTTAAAAAATCTTTAAACTATTAATTCATAATATAATATTCTTGGCCTGTATATATGAATAAAATAATTAATATTGAAGGGACTTCACAACGATATCAAATGAAAAAAGTAGAGAAAGTAGAAAAAATAAAACAATTTATAAAACCAATTATTCCATTGAAAGAAACCATTTTATCTTCTCTACTCGAAGAAGAACAAATCAATAATTTATTAATTGTATTAAATAAAGAAAAAACAGAAACAAGTAAATTGATAGAGAAACAAATCAAGAAAAAAATATCTTCTTATAAACAACAAGATATTTTAAAAAAAATTTATAATAACGAAACATTTATTTCTTTTGACGAAATAGTAAATAAAATGGAATCAGAGAAATTACAATGTAAGTATTGTCATCAAATAATGTGTTTATTATATGAATATTGTAGAGAACCAAAACAATGGACATTAGATAGAATCGATAACGAAAAAGGACATAATAATGATAATGTATTATTATCTTGCTTGGAATGTAATTTGAAACGAAGAAGAATAAATAAAGAATCATTTGAATTTACAAAAAATCTTCAAATAATAATATCATAATATAATCAAATAATTGATATAAGTATATAAATAAAAAACATATATCCAAATAATGTCATTGGTACAATATAATACTCAAAATGAGTTATTATTAAATACATTGTTGGATTTTTATAAAAGAGATGATAATTTGAATCGCATTCTAAAAATCATTACTGGAGAAACAAAAATTTCTCTACGTATTGTTGATTGGTTTGCTACGAATTACGCAAAAAAGAATTTTACATTATATAATATAATTGATAAAAATGGTGATGATAGACGATTTAAAGTGTATCAAGATTATAAATTAAAATTAAAAGCATATTCAAAGAAAAACTTTGATCCATTTTGTAGATGGGAAAGGATTAGTATTCCTTATGAAAAAGATACATTTATAGAGACAACAATAGGACAATTGAATTTTTTCAAATGGACATTAGAAAATGATATTATTAAATATATAGAAGAAAATTATGAAGAAATAGAGAATGATATGAATAATAGAAATAGTACAAGTAAGAGAAAAGATATGAAGAATGATATTTCTAATAAATCTAGAAAAAAAAGAGAAGAATTATCAGTGTCTGCAACAAAAAGTATTAAAAAAGAACAAGTAGAAATTATAGTAAAATTTAATTAAATAGTATATGCAATTTAATTAAATATGGGAAATATAATTCCAAAAAAAATTAATTTTGAAGATATACAATTGATTTGTAAAAAACAACGTCCTTTTTCTATTATAATCAATACATTAGATTCTAATGAACAAAAGTGTTTAATTCAAGGAACTATTTTAGCAGATAAAGAAGAGAATACTATAAATGAACTTATTCAAAATAAATCATTTCATATAACGATTGTAATTTATGGAAGAAATTTTCAAGATGAAGAAAAAATAATTAAAAAGTATAAACAATTACAAAAATTAGGCTTTAAAAATATATATATTTACTGTGGTGGTTTATTCGAATGGTTATTGTTACAAGATATATATGGTGTGGATGAATTTCCAACAACTTTTAAAGAAAATGATATATTAAAATATAAATCAAATTCTCTACTTTCAATCCAAATGATTGATTATTAAATATAATCACATACTTCTGATATCCATTCATTAGTACTTGTGTTTATATTTTTAATACGAAATGGTTTTCCACAACCATATATTTTATTATTATTTATTAAATCATCACATTTTATCTTATTTAAATGAGGGTCAATTTGTTGTAAATTATCCTTATAAATACCGTGACGAAATATTGAACAATTGATTTCTTCTATAATTACATCTTCTTTACAATGAGGACATTTTACAATTACTTCTTTCTCCATATTATATATGAAAAATTTTATTTTAAAAAATAATAACCAAAAAAATATTGCATTTTATAGAAATCAGTTTTTAAAAAAACAAATGATAATGAAAATAAGATATAATAATATCAAAGAATTAATAAATAATAAAAATAATCCAGATGTTATTCCAAGAAATATTTTTCAAGCATGGCATTCAGATAATTTACCTAATTCTGTAAGATTTTGTATTGAAAATATTAAAAGATGTAATCCTAATTTTTATCATTATTTATATAACGATGAAAAATGTAGAGAATTTCTAAAAGAATATTTTTCAGAGAATATTTTAAAAGCATACGATTCTATTATTCCAACAGCAATAAAAATAGATTTATGGAGATATTGTATATTGTATAAATATGGTGGAATATATTTAGATGTAAAATATTTTTGTGTGAATGGATTTAATTTTAATTATCTTATCGAT
>Ga0164295_10005257_pt1 | contig 10228 bp, 7 predicted proteins | sample GEODES006metaG_FD_111798 | JGI IMG/M metagenome (GOLD analysis project Ga0164295, IMG submission 111798) | Oligotrophic lake water microbial communities from Sparkling Lake, Wisconsin, USA - GEODES006 metaG | ecosystem: Environmental > Aquatic > Freshwater > Lake | place: USA: Sparkling Lake... | reverse complement strand
CATGTGACAGTTCATACAAACATTCACCGAAGGAATGTTAGCATGCTTACTTTCTTGAGCACCACCATGACAATAAAGACAATTTACTTGGTTTATCCCTGCGTGCACAGTATGAGAATAATATATTGGTTGCTCCGGCTGATAATTCTTAGACCTTCCTAAACCTTGTGCGCCTTGGAAAGTTAGGTAACCACCACCCATGAATAAAATAATGGTGATTATAGCTATATAAGCCTTGTTTCTATAAAAAGGAATCGGCTCTGCTGATTTAACACCCTCAGATTCATCAGAAATTTTACGCAAATTGCTATTTACCTGCAAAAGAATCATGGCAATAAGCGCCAAAACCAATGTCAATATGCCATAAAGAAGATTTGAGTCGGACTCTTCTTGGCTTCCAGCCCCTGTATCTCCTGAAGTAGGAGCAACAGTTGGTGCAGCTGCTTTAGCACCACCAGTATTAATATAACCTAAGATGGCATCAATATCCTGATCTTTCAACTCAGGAAAAAGACTCATCTGTACCTTATTATATTCAGCATAAACAGCTACAGCCCTTGGATAACCTTTTTTGATAACAGCCGCACTGTTTCTAACCCATTCGTAGAGCATTTTTTTGTCATCCCAACGGTCCTCAACACCTTTTAGAGCCGGACCAACCAACTGTTTATCAATAGCGTGACAAGAAGCACACTTCTGATTAAAGAGTGCTTTTCCGTCTTGACCATTGGTAAATAACGCAATTGAAAACAACACCGTAAAAATGAAAGCTGAATAAAGCCTCTGAAATATTTTTCTTTTCTGATTCATACCCGCTGTGAATTATGTTGAAAAGGAAGGGACTCCCGAAATTCGGTGCAAATTTAAGACAGGATTTCAACATTATATCAACATCCTGAATTTTTTTTTAATGTAGTCCCACAAAGGGTTTTAGCAGAATAACCTATTTTAAAATTCCGAATTGTCATGAAAAGGTTAAACAAACATCAATTAAAATATTTACACATATCAAATTAACTGCGCATTGGTTTTTTCCTTCTCTTTGCATCATGTTTAACAAACTGAAGCAAAAGTGGAAAGTAACCGGAACACAATTGGTGCTAATATTATGCACCTTTGCCGTTACAGGTTCGCTTACAGCCTATATTTCAAGGAGTATTACTAGCTGGGTTGGCTTTGATGAAAGCACTCTATTGGTATGGAAGCTTCTTTTACGCCTTTCAATACTCATTTTCGGCTATCAAGTAATTATATTGATTGTTTCGTTCTTTTTTGGTCAGTTCACGTTTTTCTTGAACTACGAAAAGAAAATCCTCACTAAAATGGGTTTCATTAAAAAAACTGCTGAAAATATTGCTCAATTCAAACTAGCCATCTTCGCTTCTGGAAAGGGCAGCAATGCTGAAAAAATCATACAATTCTTTGAAAATCATCCATTTATAACTGTATCCCTGATTGTCTATAATCGCCCAGATGCAGGTGTTATTGATGTTGCTAAAAAGTACGGCATCAAAAGCATATTCATAGAAAAGATTTCATTAAATGAAGATCAAGGTAATATTCAACTCCTTCAAAATGAAGGAATTACACATATTGTACTTGCTGGTTTTTTATTGAAAATTCCTCAGTACCTCATCCAAGCATTTCCTGATAAAATTATCAACATCCATCCCGCTCTCCTTCCTAATTTCGGTGGAAAAGGCATGTATGGTGATAAAGTTCATCAAGCCGTTATTGCTTCTGGAGAAAAAGAAAGTGGTATCACCATTCATTTGGTTGATGAACACTACGACCATGGTAAAACAGTTTTTCAGTCAACCGTTCCTGTAGCAGACAACGAAACACCTGAAACTCTTGCTGCAAAAATTCACGAACTAGAGCATAGATACTTTCCTGAGGTAATTGAAAAGTGGATTGGGGGGAGTTAGTTGAAGGGGTTGAAGTTAGTTGAAGAGGTTGAGGGGGTTGAGGGGGTTGAAGAGTTTAAGGTTTAGGGGACCATATAATTGGGTTTTGTGAGATTAACATTTCTTTTTATCCTGTTTGGAATTTTTAAACATCTTCGGTTTTATATTTACAAACAACCAAGTGTTTAATATATTCTTCATTTTTCAACCCAGCGTTTAATCATTTATTCATTTTCTTGAAAAAAATTTTCACAATTTTCATTTTTCTTTTGACGGTTAAGTCCACCGAATGCCAAGTTTGGATCTCCGGTAGGGTTTATGATACCACACGCATGGTTTCTATCCCAGCCGTAAAAGTTAGTTCAAAATCAGGCATTGTAACATTTACAGATTCCATTGGCAGGTATGGTTTAACTGTTGGTGCAACGGATTCTATCTTTTTTTCATACATGGGGAAATCAACCACAAGCTTTCCTGTTAAAGACATCCGTTATCCAAATGGATTCGACATTGCCTTGCAAGTAAGGGTAAAAGACCGCTACGAAACTTTAAAAGAAGTAGTTGTAATTGGGAAATCATACAAACAAGATTCCTTAGAGAACCGTGAACGCTATGCCAAGGTCTTTAATTTCGACAAAGGTGGGCTTCGACTTTCAGAAACTGGAAGCACAGGAGGAACACCAGGACTTGATTTAACCAGTTTGATTGAATCTTTTCGTTTCAGAAAAAACAAAACCATGAAAAGCTTTCAAAACCGGTTAATTGAAGAAGAACAAGACAAATTCATCAACAATAGATTCAGCAAAACACTGGTGAAACAAATAACCGGCCTCGAAAACAGAGACCTTGAGAAATTCATGGTTGTTTACAAACCCCCCTATGAATTTACCGCCTTCAGCGGAGAATATGAGTTTCACAAATACATACTAGACGCTTCTAAGTACTTCAAAAAAGGCATTCTGCCTGTAATGACAAGTGAAGAACGCTTTAAAAAAGAAAAGTGATTAAAATCAGTTACGCAATCTTGAGCCTTAAATACACCAACTTTCCATACTTCATTTTTTGTAACTTCATCGTACATACATTAATATGAAAAAACTAATACTCCTCCCTATCCTCGTTCTAATTTGTTTTGTTGGCATTGGACAAAACTCAAGCAACAAAACATCAACATTAAACCTTAAACCTTCAACCCTAAAGTATGATCAATCAGCGTTTGAAACAGAAAGGGTAAAAATTGCAGACAACGTAATTCAAAGCTGGGTTGATAAAGGATGGATGAATGGTGGGGTAGGATTGGTGCTGAGAGACGGTAAAATTGCCTACTACAAAGCATTTGGCAATGACAATATGGAAAAGAAAAACCCCATGCAGGTTGACCATATATTCAGAATTGCTTCTCAAACCAAAGCCATCACCAGCACTGCTATTATGATGCTTTTTGAAGAAGGCAAATTCCTCTTAGACGAACCCGTTTCAAAATTCATCCCCGAATTTAAAAACAACAAAGTCCTCGATAAATTCAACCCAACAGATTCAAGCTTTACCACCATTAATGCAAAAAGAGACATCACCATTCGGGATCTACTCACCCATACATCAGGTATTGGATATGCTCAAATTGGCTCCGGACCGGCAAACGCTATCTATGCAAAAAATGGGATTACCAGTGGAATAGGTGTTGAAAAACAAACCTTGGAAGACAACATGAAACGCTTGGCAAAAATGCCGCTGTTTCATCAACCGGGAGAAAAATTTACCTATGGCTTAAATACAGACCTGCTTGGATACCTGGTAGAAGTTGTTTCAGGAATGAAATTAGATATTTTCATGCGCACAAAAATATTTGAACCCTTGGGGATGAAAGACACCTACTTCAACATCCCAAAAGAAAAACAAAACCGCTTGGTATCACTCTATTCACAAATCAATGGAAAATTACTTTACCCACCTGAAAGCACGATGATGCAAGGTTCTAAAGTGTACCGTGATTATCCAAACCTTGGATTTCCAATGCTCAGCGGTGGAGGTGGATTGTCGTCAACCATCATGGATTATGCCATCTTTTTACAAATGATGCTAAACGAAGGCACTTACAACGGCGTTAGAATTTTAAGCAGAAATTCTGTTCGGATGATGACCATGAACCAGATCGGTGATATAGACAATGGTATCAATAAATTTGGATTGGGATTTGGGATCACAACTGAAAAAGGGAGTGCCAAATTGCCAACACAAGCAGGCACGTATGAATGGGGCGGGATGTTTGCAACAAGCTATTGGGTTGATCCTAAAGAAAAAATTGTAGGCCTGTTTTTTAGAAATATTTATCCCACCCAAAATGGTGATATTAGCGATCGATTTCGCGTAATGGTTTATCAAGCAATAAAAGATTAATTCAATGAGAAAAATTGTTCCTGCAATTATTTGTGCATCACTTTTCATCGGTAAGATTGCTGAAGCGCAATCTTACAAATCGCTTCACAAAAAAGCGATTGTCATCGACACACATAATGACTTCATCAGTACTGGAATTGAAAAAAATAAAAGCTTCGACCAAGACCTAAAAGGCATCACACATTCTGATTTAAACAGAATGAAAAAAGGTGGAGTGGATATTCAAGTTTTTTCCATTTTTTGTGATGAAAATTACGGCATGGGTACCGCCTTTGCGTATGCAAACAGAGAGATTGATTCTCTCTATGCAGTGGTTGAACGCAATCCAAAAAAAATGATGATTGTAAAAAATCCTGCCGATCTTGATCTTGCTGTAAAATCAAAAAAGCTAGGATCGATGATGGGTATTGAAGGTGGTCACATGATTGAAGACAGGATTGATTACTTAGACAGCCTTTACAACAGGGGTGGTCGATACATGACGCTTACCTGGAACAACAGTACTTCATGGGCAAGCTCTGCTGCAGATGAAAGGGCAGCCAAAGACCTTGGTCACCCTTACGGACTCAATGCGTTAGGAGAAAAGATTGTAAAACACATGAATGAATTGGGGATGATTGTTGACATATCACATGTTGGAGAAAAAACTTTCTATGATGCCTTGCGCATCACAACCAAACCAGTGATTGCATCACACAGTTGTACTTATGCGCTTTGTCCGGTTCCAAGAAACATGACAGACGATCAAATCAGGATGATCAAAAAAAACAATGGAACGATTCAACTGAATTTTTATTCAGGATTTGTTGACAGCACGTTCCGTCAAAAGAACAACAATTTCATTGCAAAACATCAACAAGAAAAAGATTCAATTTTAAAAACAAATCCAAGTGATTTTTATGCGAATCTTTTCATTCATGAAAAATACAAAGATGAGATGGACAATGTTCGTCCATCATTAACATTATTGATCGATCACCTCGATCATATCGTAAAATTAATTGGGGTTGACCATGTTGGGATCGGTTCTGATTTTGATGGCATCAATTCATCACCAAGAGAATTAAATGATGTAACAAATATGCCACTCCTTACAAAGGAATTGTTGAAGCGAGGATATAGCAAAGAAGATATTTATAAAATACTCGGTGGAAATTTCATCCGTGTTTTCAAAGCAAATCAAAACAATTAAATATGTTACTGAGAAAATTATTTTTACTGTTGTTGATATTACCATGTATCATTTCAGCACAATCAAAATCTGATATTTTACGTTGGCAAGAAACTGCCAAAAGAACCAACATCATCCGCGATAAATGGGGGATACCGCATATTTATGGAAAGTCTGATGCAGACTGTGTTTTTGGATTGATGTATGCACAATGTGAGGATGATTTTCAACGCGTGGAAATGAACTACATCACCATGCTTGGAAGAACAAGTGAAATTAGTGGAGAACAAAATATTTATGAAGATCTGTTGGTTCGCATGGTGATAGATTCAGCAGAATCCGTAAAAGATTATGAGGCTAGTCCAGACTGGATGAAAAAACTTCTCAACGCTTTTGCAGATGGCATCAATTACTATCTCTATAAGAATCCACAAGTAAAACCCGCGCTGCTAAAGACTTTCAAGCCCTGGTATCCATTAACCTATACTGATGGAAGCATCTCTGCCATACAGACGAGCGACCTCACTGCCAATGATATCAAGAAATTTTATGCAGGACTATCAAGCGACCTAGCTTCATTAAAGAAAAAAGATCCTGAACAACTGATTGGCTCAAACGGATTTGCAATTGCACCTTCAAAAAGTGCAACAGGAAATGCAATGTTATATATCAATCCACACGTAACATTTTATTTCCGTCCGGAAGTACACATGGTTAGCGAAGAAGGGTTGAATGCTTATGGGGCGGTAACGTGGGGACAGTTCTTTGTATATCAAGGATTCAATGAACATTGTGGTTGGATGCATACTTCAAGCGAAGCCGATGTATCGGATTTGTATGAAGAAACCATTGTCAAAAACTCAGCTGGACTTTTTTATACCCACGACAAAAACCTGAAACCAGTTACAACACAATCAGCAAGCATTTCCTATAAAACGAGTATAGGCATTCAAAAAAAAGATTTCAAAATTTACAAAACACATCATGGTCCGGTGATGGCGATGCAAGACGACAAGTGGATCTCTATGCAATCAAACAACCGTTCTTTGAATGGATTGATACAGTCATGGAGCAGAACAAAAGCAAAAACATTTACTGAATTCAAAAGCTTGATGGACTTAAGATCCAATATTTCCAACAACACAGTGTATGCAGATGACCAAGGAAATATTGCGTATTGGCATGGAAATTTCATGCCGAAAAGAGATCAAAATTATGATTGGACGAATCCTGTAGATGGATCAACATCATTGACAGATTGGAAAGGTTTGCATACCGTGGAAGAAACCGTTCATTTATATAATCCAACAAATGGTTGGCTACAGAATTGCAATGCAACACCATTTACTGTTGCAGGGAATGGAAGCATTTTGAAGAAAAAGTATCCAACATACATGGCGCCCGATCCTCAGAACTTTAGGGGCATCAATGCCGTAAGGGTTTTGGAAAGTAGAGATAAATATGACATCAATGGATTAATCAATGCTGGTTACGATACCTACATGACAGCATTTGATGTTTTGCTGCCATCGCTGTTTAGTGCAAACAGAACCTTAATCGCAAATGACATCAAACCAGACATCAACAAGGCGATACAAATATTGAGTGAGTGGAACAGAAAGGCGGCCGCAAATTCAGTAGCAACAACCATTGCCATACATTGGGCAGAGCGCGTTGTACCCTATTTAACAAGGGGAAAAAAGGGGTTGATAGATTTGCCATTTGAACTTCCACGCATGCTTAAAGAAATGCCAGATGCCACCAAGATTAGTTTTCTTAGTGAAACCTTGAAAAAACTCAAAGCAGATTTTGGAACATGGGAAGTAGCTTGGGGTGATATCAATAGATTTCAACGAATTGAAAATGGCATGAAAGCAAAGTTTGATGACAACCAACCCAGTGTGCCATCGCCATTTGCATCATCAGCTTGGGGAACATTGCCCTCATTCAACAGCAGAACCTATTTAGACAGCAAGAAGCGATATGGATATGGTGGAAATAGTTTTGTATGTGCTGTGGAATTTGGAAAAAAGATCAAAGCAAAATCACTTTTAGCAGGTGGACAAAGCGGAAATCCAACCTCTAAGCACTTCAAAGACCAATTGGAAATGTACACAAAAGCACAATTCAAAGATGTACTTTTTTACAAGGAAGATGTGATGAAAAATATGGAAAGACAATATAACCCGGGGCTTTAAAACCAATTGATTCATACTGAAGTCATGATAAAATTTATTGGAAAATTTCTCTTGCTGTGTTGTATGACAACAAGTTTCACAGCAGTGGGACAAAGTCAACCTTCACCGTCTGATATCAAATTTGTAAGACAAAGTGTAAGGCGATTCATATTTGACAAAGACCAATCAATTCCCTTATCTGCATTGCATCCCAAAGAAATTATTGGGATGCCAGTAATGTATCCAACTACTCATCATTCAAAAGAAAAATCCAACATAACTATTGTCGAAAATAAGTTATCGATTCAATCAGATGTTGAGACAGAAACATCCATTTGGTTTGGTGGATTTAACCCATTTGCAACCTATAGCATAGACATTGAAAGCTGCAAAGGAAAAGGTGAAATGGGATTCGAATTCACTGACGACAGTCGAAACAATAAACTCGTCATCACTGCTGATTTTAATAACGCAGAAATCGTTGATGCAAAAATCAGGATAACAAAAAGTTCAGTAACTGTATTAGAGAAATCAATAGCCATAAACGGATCTGAAAAAAACATCTTATCGGGCAAACTCATTTTGCAAATGCTGGGAAGCGGTTTAGTGATGTATGTTCAAGACAAGGGACTGGCAAAACCAATCGCATTCACAGATTTTAATGAATACTTAGACCTCAGAAAAATTGATATTATCAATTCATTTCAATCAAATATGTTTTTGAAGCTATCTGCTGGAAAGATTGATGTCAATAAGGTAGAATCATTTCTATCCAGTGGCATGGGATTGGCGGATATCAGGGCAATTACCTATGAAAATGGCGACCCGTTGCTTGACAAAGGAAGGCTTTGGTACACCATGACTGTAAGGGGGATGGGATTGCCACATCCTGTCCAAGGGGTTTTCAGCATGAACCCTAGTGTATTTGACATCAAGATGGAAGGAATTATTGTATTTGATCGAAAGGATGGTTTGCTCAGGAATGAGGTTGCTTCTCATATTTATTATGACAGAAAAGACAGTATTTGGCGGGGATTGACAACTGGATTCAGTTCATTTGCCAGCAAAACAGAGAAAAAGCAATTGATTACCATCGAAAGCAAAAAAGATCCCCGTTTCGGCTTTTCCATTATGCAGGCGACCCCATTTGGAATGGTGGGAGATTATGAAGACCCACATATTTTGTACGATTCAAAAGTGAAAAAATGGAGGATGTTAACTTGTGTAAAAGAAGATGGATACAAAGCCATCATGCTCGAATCCGATTCATGGAACAAAGGTTATACTAAGATAGCAGGTCCAGTAGCTTTCAACTCAACAGGAACATCCATCCAAAAAATCGGAAATCAGTTTTATTGTTTTTCAGGGAGCAAAGACCGAAAAATTTATATCTATTCATACCCAGATTTAAAAGAAGCGGGAACACTAAAAATGGATCTTCCACCATGGGATGAAACTTCAGGTTCAAGGGTCTGGCCGAATGTTGTTCAACTTCCAGAAGGGTACCCCTTCCGCTACGTTGCCTTGATGATGGACAGGTTTAATTACCCGGGGTTGCAGTCCCCAAATTGGACATACGGAGCATTGTATTTATACCATGGGTATAATTGATTTGCTTTTAATGGCTAAATGGATTTTGATTGGAAATGATTACAAAAATGGTTAAATTACGATAGTAAAAAACAAATTTATGAAGAAGCTTATTCTTTCCATTGCGATGATATGTTCATCATCAATGTTCTTAGGTGCACAAGAAATTGGACTGCAACTTTATTCTGTTCGCAATGAATTGAAGAAAGACCTAAAGGGTACTCTTCAAAAAGTCCGTGCCATGGGCATCAAGGAACTAGAAGGTGGTGAACTTTATGGAATGGACATACAAACCTATCGCAAAATGCTAGATGAAATGGGCTATAAAATGGTCAGCATCGGCGTAGATTATGAAGCGATGAAGGGAGACCTCACTAAAACCATTGCAGATGCAAAGGCACTAGGCGCTACTTATGTGGTTTGTTTTTGGATTGGACACAATGGAAATGAATTTGGCAGCAAAGAAATTGATGAAGCCGCTGCAAGGTTCAACCGCGCAGGAAAGATTCTGAAAGAAGCTGGCCTCAATTTCTGTTATCACCCACATGGATATGAGTTCAGGCCTTCAGCCGCTGGTACCTTGTTTGATGACCTAGTTGCCAAAACTGACCCTTCTTATGTGAACTTTGAACTCGATGTTTACTGGGCCAAACAAGGCTGTGCTGATCCAGTTTCTTTGATCAAAAAATACCCTTCACGCATAAAGATGTTGCACCTTAAGGACCGTGAAAATGGAACCCAATGCAACGATACCGGCGGTGCAGATGAAGAGACGAATGTGGTGTTGGGAAAGGGTGATGTAAATATCAAAGATGTCATGAAAGCAGCTAAAAAAGCCGGCGTGAAACATTATTTCATTGAAGATGAATCAACAAGGGTGATGCAACAAGTACCTCAAAGTATCCAATTCATTAAGTCATTAAAATAGACTTACTGAAGAACAATATCTTCTAGTTTTTCACCAATCAATTTCTTGGTCATAAAAT
>Ga0164295_10005256_pt1 | contig 10229 bp, 10 predicted proteins | sample GEODES006metaG_FD_111798 | JGI IMG/M metagenome (GOLD analysis project Ga0164295, IMG submission 111798) | Oligotrophic lake water microbial communities from Sparkling Lake, Wisconsin, USA - GEODES006 metaG | ecosystem: Environmental > Aquatic > Freshwater > Lake | place: USA: Sparkling Lake... | reverse complement strand
GTTGAGGTCAAGGGTTTGGGGCATTTACGCCAGGGGATGCCGCACCGGGATTGGCCACAGTTGATCCATCTGGGTTGAGCTGCGGTGTCCCATCAGGATTCAATGCATTTTGCTGATTTGGAACTCCCTGTAATCCTCCGCCTTGAATCGCATTGGGAATAATGGGCGGAATCCAAAAAACGGCGCGGGTTTGAAAACCATCATCGAGCTGCAGGTTCATTTCAGCAAGAATGGGCCGGCGCTCACCCTGCTTCCAGTTATTCTCCCAGCGATTGGTTGTGGTATCAAAGAAACGCCATTCGAAACGACTCACATTGTCCAGCAATGGCAGAGTGATCTGATCGCGGCGATAACTGACGTTTTGATTGGAGCGCACGGCCTGAGTCTGCTTTTGATCCAAGACCCGCAGAGTCACCCTTAAATAGCCACCGGGACGTTCATCTGCAAAGAGTTCGACGCTGGTGTCTGGAGCCAACGAAACCCCAGGCGTAAAAGAGCTTCCGCCATTGATAAAGTTCAGGGTCGGAACATAGCTGCTGCCTTTGGCTTTCACGCTCAGGCGCACTTCAGCATCTCCTGGTAAATTGCGAAAAGAGCGGCGCAAGAACTCCACAAAATTTTGCCGAATTTGAGAGCGATCCTGAGCTAAGCCCATGTCATTGCCCAATTCCATGGTGCCCTGAGCGATGGCAAAGATGCCGCCCATCAACATGACAAATGCGGATAGTGCCACCAACATCTCCAGAAGCGTGAACGCCGCATGTGACGAGGTTGCAAGCCTTCCACGGAGCAGGCAAGTCGGCTGTGATTTAGCAGGATCGAGTTTCATGATTCTGCTAATTAATCGGTAGAAAAGCCCCCGCATAGCGCATGCTGTCGGCTTCCAGTTCAATCACACCACCGCCATCATCCCAGCGTGCAAAGGCTTGAATTCTGAACATGTCCTGAAGAAATTGCCCGTCTTGATTTCTCAAGTCTTTGACCTGTTCCACTTTCACACGATAGGCCACACCATCTGATCCAGGTTTGATGTCTTCTTCCAAATTTCGCATCTGCGGCATCTTCCCATATTCATCAATGAGGGACTCCAGTGTCTGCTCGATCTCCAAGATGGTTTGGGATTCTGTGGCAGCATCAGCGATTTGGTTCATCGTTCCGACTAGGGCAAGCGCGGCGATGCTGAAAACAGCAAGAGCCAGCACGACCTCTAATAGGGTCATGCCAGAAGACTTTTGAGGATAGGAAATGGTCATTCGGTGATGCCTCCGGTCAGAGGATGGAATTTTACCTCATGGCTATTCCCATCCTTCATCTCAAAACGTACGGTGACGAAATCACAGACACCCTGCTCACCGAAATGCCAGACTTGGCCTTCTGCTTTCTGCCAGCCAGTGTCACCCCAGTGTTTGATGAGCATTTTCATGTCTCCTGGCAATGTATAATTGCTCATCCCTTCGGCTGATGCACCGACCACCCCAAAGCCCGTCTTATCAAAGCCAATCAGCATTCCTCGATGTTGAATGACAGCAGTATTTAGGGCATATTTGGACATTTGAGCCAGACTTTGCGTGGGCTTCTCAAATGGGTCCTCTGAAGTCATGTCGCTAAAGCTGGAATAACCAATGCCAATGATGAGAACCATGATGCTCATGACCACGATGATCTCGAAAAGCGAGAAGCCTGAGGCGCGCGAGCTTCGGGATAACCGTTTCATGACAGAGTCACCCCTACGGGTCTAATTTTATCGACTTACGACATCATCTTCGGAGCCATCTTTTTTATCAGGCCCGATGGAATAAATATCATAGGATTCACCATTCTTACCCGGACTGCGCAGAACATATTTATTGTTCCATGGATCCATGATGGCCTCCTCTTTCACGAGCTTTCTTTTCACGCGTGCGTTTCCAGGAGGTGTGACGAGGGCATCTAAGTTACCAGGAAGAGTGCGGTTCAGTGTCTTGTACTGGCTGATTGCAGCTCTAAGTGTGCTCATCTGTGCTTCAGCAGCCGTGAATTTAGCGTTTTCATCCACTTCGCCCAGCGTCACGGCCCCGATGGCGATGAGTAGAGCAATGATGGCGAGCACGAGCATCATTTCCATAAGCGTAAAGGCAGCTCTGGCGTGGCGAAGAATGGGCAGATTAGCTTTCATAGGGAAATGAATGGGTTGGCAAAGATTTTGGAACGCGATAGTCAGATTGTGTTCGGCTTTAGCCAAACGGAAAGGAAGATTTATTTAGTGCCCACGAGATTTGAGGGCGGAAACTGTTTGGAAAATGACAGAAATCATCATGTAAGCCATTACCCCAACGAGGGCAGCCATGACTAAAATAATCACAGGCTGTAACAGAGCCATGACTTTTTCCAGACTCTTACTCAGGTCCCGCCCACAACGATCAGCCGTGCGGCGCAGGGTGCCACTCAGATCTCCTGTGTGCTCACCGATGCGCACCATTTCCAGTAATCGCTGGGGAAACAGAGCTGTTTTCTCCAATCCACGAGAGAGGGAGGCCCCATCTCGGACGCTGGAGATCACATGAACAAGCTGCTGTTCTACATACTGATTGGAGGAAATGCGCGAAGCTAACTCCAATCCCTTTAGCAAAGGCAATCCGCCGCCTGTGAGTGAAGCTAAGGTTTCCAAAAATTGCGAGTGAAAGTTGGCTGTCAGCACATTGCCGACAAAAGGCATCTTCAGTTTGAATCGGTCCCAGAGAGGGCGGCCTGCTTTGGAGCCGCGCCAAACCCAGAAACCGAGGGCAGACAGTCCCATCCCGGCAAGCACAAGCCACCAGTAATTTTTCATGAAATCGGAGACGGCCATCACAATCTGAATGCCTTTGGGAATCCCGCCTTTCATTCGCGACATCATGATGCTGAGTCGTGGGATGAGGAAGGTGGTGAAAAGGATGGTGACCCCAACCGCTGAGACCGCAAGAAAGCCTGGGTAGATCAGAGCCACAGCCACTTGGCTTTTCATCTCACTCACTTTGCTCAAATACTGGCTTTGTCGCTTCATTGACTCACCCAAGGAACCACCCGCCTCACCTGCGGCGGCGACGGCGCAATACAATTCTCCGAAAGAAGGGGAGGCTTGGCGCAGAGCGCTGCTGAAGGGGTGGCCTTCGCGAATGAGGTTGCCGAGGCGGGCTGCGATACGGTTGTGGGAACTGCCAGTGCCCTTGCCTTCCATCAGTTTGAGTGCTTGCTCCAGCCTCATGCCGGCTTCGAGTAGCTCGGCGAGTTCTTCGGTGAAAAGTTGGAGCTGAGAGCTGCTGATCTTGATCGGCCCTGTGCTTTCTTCGACTTGAGCGGCGGTTTTACCCTTCGTATTCGGGGCCGTTTTGGCTCCTAACTTAGCGGCGGCTTTTCCAACTCCTGCAACGACTTTAAAAGGCTGCAAGCCTTTGCCACCTAATTGCCGCACCGCTGATGGGCGGTCCGGCGCCTCGATGGTCCCAGTGACATCACGCCCTGTGGCATCGGTGGCTTGGTAGGTGAAGGTGGGCATGAGAAATCAAAGACTGGTTACTCTGCCACGGTCACACTAATGACTTCCTCAATCGTGGTGTGGCCCGCTAAAACTTTACGTACTCCGTACTCGCGCATGGGTCGGTAGCCGTCTTTGTAGGCCTGCTTCATCAAGTCACCAGAGCTAGCTTTATGCGTGACTAGTTCACCCATGGCTGGGGTCAGGCGAACGAGTTCGTAAATCGACATACGACCTCTGTAACCCGTTGCGCGGCAGGATTCACAACCGCCCTCTTTAGCGCGGTAAACCGTGGTGTTAATCGGACCTGTGTATTGGAGGTCACGTAATTTCGTGGCGGCATCGGGTTCCGGCTGCTTGCAATCTGGGCAGAGAACACGCACGAGCCGCTGGGCGATGAAAGCACGCACGGAACTGGAAACGAGGAAGGGTTCCACGCCCATGTCCACCAGACGCATGATGCCACCAATGGCGTCATTGGTATGCAGGGTGCTGAAAACCAAGTGACCCGTCAAAGCGGCGCGGATGGCGATTTCAGCGGTCTCAAGGTCACGCATTTCCCCGATCATGACGACGTTTGGATCACCACGAAGAATACTGCGCAGACCGGTAGCAAAGGTGAGATCAATCTCAGGTCGCACGGCGATCTGCACCACGCCTGGCAGTTTGTTTTCGACTGGATCTTCAATGGTGACGATGCGCCGATGCTCGACATTCAGCTGACTGAGGAAAGTGTAAAGAGTCGTCGATTTACCGGAACCCGTCGGGCCGGTGACGAGGATGATACCGTTGGGCTTTTTGAGTAATGCCTCGATTTCCTCGCGCAGATCAGGCTCAATACGGAGTTTTTCGAGATTGAATTTCTCTTGTCCCAAAAGACGCAGGCTGACGCTTTCACCTTCAACGGAGGGGATCGTTGCCACACGAACATCGATGAACTGGCCGGCGATTTGAAGGCTGATGCGACCATCCTGCGGCAGGCGACGCTCGGCGATGTCGAGCTTGGCCATGACCTTGAGGCGGGCGATTACCGACTGTTGGAGAGCTTTGATGTTTTCTGGCACTGGCACCTCACGCAGGCGACCGTCGATGCGGTACCTCATGCGCAGTTTTTCTTCCATCGGCTCCACATGAATATCCGTCGCATGCTGCTCCAGAGCTTCACGAATCACCGTGTTCACGAACTTGACGACGGAAGCTTCTTCGTCATCGGCGTCGATGATGTTGGCTTCGTCACGCTGTTCTAGATCGGCCCCGTCCACATCACGCCCTTTGAGGATCTCTTCAAAGGTGTCAGCGCCGACACCATAGAAATCACGCATGGCGTTGAGCATGCGTTTGCGCGGGGCGATCTCCCAGCGCACGGCCACATCCACTTCACGGGCCACGGCTTGTCTACCGATGAGGTCAAAGGGGTCAAAGCCTGCCACGATGAGTTTTTTGGCCTGCCCTTCGATTTCTTCAATCTTCAGCGGCAACAAACGATGCTTCAAAGCCACACGGGGCGGCAGCAAGCGCTTCAATTCAGGAGCATCCGCGGAGTCGGGCACTGGCATGGAAACAAAACCCAGCCCCATGCGCACAGCCAATTGAGATAGAAAAACCTCTTCATCCAAGGTGCCTAAGTCGAGAAGCTGGCTGACAATCGAGGAGCTCGGTGTCGCCACGGGCAGGGGAATGCCAGTGCCGCCAGAGGCCTCCAGACATTGGACAAGAGCTTGGCGGACGTTTTTCATCAGTTTTTCTTAGATTTTGCCTCATCAGGCAGCGGCGGGAAGAGGCTGGCATCGATCACGGATTCGTCTTCCACGCTGACCTCTGGTTGGACTGGCACGCTGCCCTCATCCGGTGTGTAGCCATATTTTTCTAAAAGCTCCACGATGTAACTCGTTGCACCGTTTAAGGTGGTGAAGTTCAGCGTGGCCTGAGCCGTGAGATCCTCGCGTAGCATGCCGGTGATAAAGGCGCTGCCGACCATTCCAAAAGAGCCGTCAGCCGATGGCCCCTTGTCGGATTCATCATCCGCAGCGAGCAACCGCCCATCCAAGGCCTCAGCAACACGCAGTGTGGTCATGCCGTTTGGGCTTTCGAGTAGCAGAGAGCGATTCAGCGAGCCTGAGGCGGTGTAGAGCGCTTGGGAGTTCCCAGAGATCGCCGCAGCAGAAAAAACGGCTTTTCGGGTGTTGGTGTTCGCTGCCACAAAATACTTCGCGCTGCTATCGGCTACCGCATAAAAGTGACCGCCATCTTCTGTGGTCATGACCATTGTGGCACGACCACCCTGGGCTGGGACAATGAGGTAAGCACTTTTGTAGCAGCTGAAGTTCACCGACTCCTCTTCTGGGGTGAATGTCAGTTCATAAACGAGCCACTGCGCACGGGCACCGCTTAGGGCCACCAGCCAGAGCATAGCGGTCAGTAGAAGGGAGCGATTTCGAACAATTGGAAACATGGGGCCGTTTTTGTAAGCGAAACAGACCGCCTTGTCGAGCGGCGCGTTGAAACGTACTTTTCACAACCCCATCTCTTTTTTCAGGCCGCCTTTTTTGGCTTAGCTGATTTAATGGGCTGAATTTTGGCTTTTTTCAGTTCTTGCTGACGCTTTTGCTGGGTGGCCTTGATTTCTTCCTGACGTTTAGCGGCCTGAGCTTCGATGCCATTTGGGTTGGCTGGATCAGTGATCATCGGAAAGTTATCCGTGCGGAAAGGTGTCACCGGCAGGCCCTCAGCGGAGAAGACATTGCAAATTGGGTTATCGCTCCAGGCATAACGCACCGCCACTGGCTGTGGCACCAGCGGGCTGCTGACTTCGATCTGATTCGTGCCTTTCTTCGATCCACCGAGGATGCTGGCTTTGGCCCGAACCCATTTTTGATCGGCTCCACAAAGGGCAAAGCCTTTGACCTCATCCACATCAATCGTGCGCAGACCTTGAGGTGCAAAATCGAAGGTCAGCTGTGCTTTGCCACCTTCAAATGTTGACTCCTTGAGTTCGGGACTGCGGCAGGGCAAATTCAAACCATAATCCTTTGCCAAGGCCCAGCGGGCGAGGCGTTCTGCCACATCACGTTTGTTTTTGGGATGAATGTCATTGGCCTCACCCAAATCCGTGATCACACACTGACCGGCATTGGCCAGCTTGCGGATGCTCATGGTCTGACTTTCACGCAACTCAGCCCAGTCGCTGTCACCAGGTTCGGCCTGCTCGGGCTTGAAGTCGGCCAGTTGCACCCAGTAGAAAGGAAAGTCGCCCTGCTTCCACTCGCTGCGCCAATGGGTAATCATGAGTGGGAAAAGATAGCTGTACTCATACGCACGGCTGGCATTGCTCTCTCCCTGATACCAGATGGCTCCTTTGATACCATAGCCAAGGATGGGATGCAGACAGCCGGCATACAAGTTACCTGGGCGATGTTGGCCACGCAGCACATTTTGTGGGGCGCGAGGAGGATTGGCGGGAACGGGTTTTCCGACTTTAAGGGCTTCTTTGCGTGCGATTACCCAGGCATCCACTTTGGCCTGATGTTCGGCCTTTTGGGTTTCAAAAACGGCGTCTGTGTAAGTTGCCTCGGTCTGTTTCCATTTATCGATCATGGCTTTAAAGCGTGCATCTTTTTCCAGCACGTCCCTGCGCACCCAGGCCTCGCAGGACGAACCGCCCCAGGCATTGTCGATCAGGCCCACGGGCACACCGAGCATCTCGTGAAGCACACGTCCGTAGTGGTAACCTACGGCGCTAAAGGAGCCCGCTGTCAGGGGTGAACACTCTTCCCATTGGCCTTTGAAATCGTCCTGAAGTTCTTGTGTGCCGACTTGTGGAACGGAGATCAGGCGGATCTGTGGATACTTGGCCGTGGCCATGTCCAGATCAGCATCCCAGACACTGTTCAGGTTGAAGCCCATGTTTGACTGACCCGAGCAGACCCAGACTTCACCGATGAGGATGTTTTTCAGCTCGCGCTTCATCGTTCCTTGGATCGTCATGACAGTTGGGACTGTGCTGGCTGAGAGGGGATCCAGTTTGATCGTCCATTTTCCCTTGGCATCGGCTTGAGCGGTTTTGCTCTGACTTCCCAGGGTCACTTTCACGTCAGTGCCAGGGGTATCCCAGCCCCATATGGGATTGCTCTGCTTTTGCTGGAGCACCATGTTATCCCCAATGATGGCAGGGAGTCGGAGTTCTGCGTGAGCAGTCAATCCTGTGATGAGGAGAAGCAGGGAGATGATTTTGAGCATGGTGGGAAGGGGAAACTAAACGCGCCGTGCAACCCCGGCATTGCAGAGTTCTTCAGCATGTCTCAAAATCTGGCCATGAAGCCTCTCTTTGCCCTCATCCTTCTTTGCTCTTGCCTGACGACTTTGGCCGCCGAACCCAAGCGTCCTGTCACGTACAAAGAACTCAAGTGGCAGGACGATGTCTATTTTCTCGATGGCAAACCTTACAATGGGGTAGCTCGCGACATCCATAAAAACGGTCAACCCAAAGGCGAATACACCTTTAAAGAAGGCCGACTTCATGGTGTGGTCAAAGAATGGTGGGACAATGGGCAACTTTCCACCGAAACCCATTTTGAAAATGGCCAGCGCCATGGCTTGAACCGTTACTGGTCCAGGAAAGGCAACCTCGTGAAAGAGCAGGTCTATGACCACGACAAATCCATGAGCGAAAAGCACTATGATGTGGAATAACCAAGGGTTTGGTTATGCCTTGATCTCTACTTTCCCATCCACACGCTTGGTGAACTGATGCAGCAAAGAGCCATCGACGCCATGATGGGCAAAGGTCAGGGCATCAGGCTGAACCGTGATGTGAGTAAAGCCGTGGACGTCTTTGCCATAGGGCATGGTGCGCTCTGGATGATCTAGCTTGCGGGTCTTGGCTCCGCCGCCACCGGACAGGATGTGGGAGGTGAATTTGCCTTCCAACTCCAAATGCTGAAGATCGTGATCGTGTCCGCAAAGGTAGGTATGGACTTTTTGCTCCTGAAAGAGACTGTCCCACTGATCGATGAGCGGCTTGGTATCACCATGATCGCCATTGGAGTAGAGAGGGTGATGTCCGACGACGAGCGTGAATGGGGCGCGTGGTTTGTTGAGTTCAGCCTTTAGCCAAGTGAGCTGCGCTTTCTCCTCTTCCAGAGTCAAGGAGGCACGCATCATATGCCCGCTTACATCTGGTAGATTCGTATCCACAAATAGCAGGGTGATCAGGCCGCCGAGATCCTGTCGATACCATTTGTTCGGCATCTGCCAGCGAATGCCGGGTTGCTTGGCATAGGCAAGCTGAGTTTTTTCACCGCCTTGGTTGTCGTGGTAGTCATGATTGCCTAGCACGGCGTATTGAGGGCAAGGAAAGGCACTCGTGGGGTACATTTCTTCGATATCTGTTCTCCAGCGCTTGAATTCGGGCGTGAAGGCAGCAGCCTCGCCTTTGACGGTCTTGCCTTTGACCTTCGGCAGGGGATTCGCTGGGCCGTAGAAATTATCGCCGATGAAAAAAAGGGCATCAGGTTTAAGCGCATTCTTGGCGGCATAGTCCTGCATGGCCTGAGCCACGTTTTTTTGATCTTGTGCCCCACTGCCAAAGTCGCCGATGGCCAGAAAATTCAAGCCACCCCGGGGAGCCTCTGCTAAGGCACTCCGAGGCTTGAGATTCAGGGCCATGGCGGCACTGGAGCAAAAGAGAGTCTTGAGGGCGCGGCGGCGTGTGAGTTGCTTCATGAGGAGTCGTGAAACGAGCTTCAAATCGTGATCTTACGGTTCCTTGCTGTGATCGGCCATAAGGCTGTAGCCTGCCTGTTTTGAATCAGCACCGCCTCACCATGCATCGACACCGATGGGCAAACATGCCGTGGAATGCCATGCAAGGCCTGACCGACAAGAAATTCATGGGCGCGATCCGTCTCCAGCACCAAATGCTCCTCGCTTTGCATCAGCACGGTGGCCTCCGGCAACTCCTCAAAGCGGACACGCGGCTGCGGATTCTCGGGAGCCACGGATTTATGACCTAGATCCAGTGTCAGGCGATTCGGCCCCGGTTTACTGATCACTCGTGCTAGCAGCACGGCGGCTGGCAGGAACGGCAGGTCGGGGAATTTATCGCCATAACCAAAATCCCACAGCACGGTGGTGCCAGGACTGAGCGTGCGCTCCGCATGATCGGCATGAAGGCCAAAGGTGGGCGAGCCTCCAGTCAGGAATTCTTTGATGATGACGCCTTCGCCTTCGAGTCTCTTTTTGAAATCTAGGATCGGCGCAAACGCGGACGTACATTGCTTCTGTCGTATGGCAAGATCAGCCTCGTGGATGTGTCCATCATAAGCATGCAGTCCTTGGAAAAGCAGGCGTGGGGTATCTTTGATTACATGCACCAGATAAGCGGCGGCTTCTCCGGGTCTGATTCCAGTGCGGGCCATCCCACAGTCCATCTCTAAAAAGACGCCTACATTCACCCCAAGCTGCTGGGCCGCTGAGGCCAGAGTTCGGATCGTTTCTTCGTCATCGGCAATGCCTGAAAACTTCGTCCCAGGGTAGGCCTGCGCCAGTTTTGCCAGACGATGACCATTGGGCCCGACGCAGGGCATGGCTAGAAGCACATCCGCAGCGCTCGCCATGGCACACAGCTCGACTTCAGCGATGGTGCTGCATTTAAACTTCGTGATGCCCAGCCCGATTTGACGCTGAACCAACGGTAGCAGCTTGTGCGTCTTCACATGCGGTCTCAGGCGACGCACAT
>Ga0164295_10005255_pt1 | contig 10229 bp, 7 predicted proteins | sample GEODES006metaG_FD_111798 | JGI IMG/M metagenome (GOLD analysis project Ga0164295, IMG submission 111798) | Oligotrophic lake water microbial communities from Sparkling Lake, Wisconsin, USA - GEODES006 metaG | ecosystem: Environmental > Aquatic > Freshwater > Lake | place: USA: Sparkling Lake... | reverse complement strand
GTGAAAGGAGGGGGTATTAAATGTATTAGTTGTGTTTTCATTAGGGGACTGTTTGCGGGGTTTCCGATTTTTTTTTTTTTTTTTTTTTTGTTTCGGACCCGAAATAAATATTTCTGGTTCGTAACGCAAAGTTACCATTTTGTTTATTTTTTATTCCGGATTCTAAAGAAATATTATGTCTGCATACAGGATGAAATTTGTCCGGAATTAAAGGAAATATTAGGTAAATACACAAGATGGGGTATTTTAGTATTGGTAAATGATGTAGCAGACGGTATTGCAAGATATTTAATTAAATGTGAGAAATTCTTCTGGATCAAACTTTCCTGATTGTTTCAATGACGTCTAGCCAGGGGCAAGCAGTGGAATTGGCCTGGATCATGGTGCTGGCTGAATCCGTGGGGAGATGCAGGAGCGTTCCGGATAGGCTGTCCGGCAGATCGGGGAACAAATCCTCCGCTGGAATGGACACGTTCTCGTCCTCGCACCCATGGATCACGACGCGGAACGACCCGTCGTTTTTATGGTCCGGATCCAGGGGGATGAGCAGTGTAGCCCCGATCCCATCGTCGGCTGAGTCCTCTGACTCGTAGGAGGTGTAAAATGTGGTTTCTTGGACCGACCAGTCCGGCGGGGAATCCATACCTGGATTTTTTTTAAAATTAGATCTGTCTGAATCGGGTAGGTAATCGAGAGAAATTTTATTTTATTTCTTTTCCGATTCTTGTTTGTGGTGACCAATGATGGGGTGTAAGCAATGGGATAAATTGACAGCGGTTATCTATGTTGGATAAAAATGCTTTAGACATATATATTAGAATCTTTGGTACCGGTAACCGGTGGTTTTTGGTATGCACTGAACAAAATAGATCAATCAGCGATATTTATGAATTATAAATGGTTCAGACAGATAAATTCCTTGTGGAGAAGTGGAAGGCCCTGTTAGTGGGAAGATTCCCTCCGGTATTAGGAAGTACTGGTATTCTCCTGGGACAGCATAGGAATATTGTATGGCAAATGGTAACGCCGATTTGATTGATTGATTTTGCTATCGACGTAAGTTTACCAAAAGCTATTCAGACCCCAGGTTCAAGAGTTGTTTAAAAAGTTTTCTTTGGTGTCGATTCATAACAGAGGATAAAATATTGTGCCGCGCTTAGTTATTTGGTTAGCATGGTTTGATCTAGACTGGTACTCAGACAGTTCGTTAAACTACATTAAATACGTTAACGTAAAATATTTTTCCGATGGTTAATTATCACTGGATATTGACTCCTATGTGTTTCACAAACGACTATACCATACTTTATGCCGTGGAACATGCCAGTACGTACAGTGATACAGTAGGACAGTACCTGAGGTACTGGTGGATGGGTGGATTGACTGAATGTAGCCGGTTGCCGACTTCGACTATAGGTACAAATCTGTCTGAAAAGGAAGGACATAATGTTAAATCTGTATTTTGTGTTCGGCTTGGATCAATCACTGTACCAGCGAGTGGGTCCAACGATATGTTTGGATGAAACGGGAATGACGTATCCGGGTGAATAAGGCAGAGCCGGTTACAACGTACAAATATATGGGCCTTTTCCGGGTTTACAGGGTAGGCGTATATTTTTTCCAGGGTGACGGTATGGGTGTGGAAGAGATGGTAGAGGATAGGAACCTTTTTCCGGGTTGACGGGGTAGGCCTTTATATGGTACCTATGCACACAAGTTTTCAAATATGAAAGTAAATAGGAAAATAAATATCTAAAACTGGTGCCTGTTCCGGGTTTACGGGGTAGGCAATGATACGGTAGGCATCAATATGGTATTGTATTTACATTAAAATGCTGATGGAGCCTTTTCCGGGTTTACGGGGTGGGCTTGGCAAGAGATATTTATGCTTGAAATACAAAAGTAGGAGCCGTTTTCCGGGTTTACGGGGTAGGCATTAATATTGACGAAATTATTACAACTGGATTGACACACATACTTACTATAATCACTGTTTATGAACGATTCTTTACGAACGATTTTACTTTTTTTACCAATTTCTCCCTGCCGACAATTCAAAACATATCGAATCCGTCAAAAGTTATCAAGCGCGTCCCGCACCGTAATATTTGGCGCCTGAATACGACGACATTTGATTTTAGGTTTGGACTCAAGTCGTACGGTGAAGACCGTACCATCTTCCACCTAAATAAAGTATGTAACTCCATTTAGTCAAGGAACCTGTTCACGGCCTTCCACCTGCACCTGAGCGATTTGTTGGAAAAGAAGATGAACCTACCTAACCTTCCCCCTTTCCCCAACACCTAGCAGAAGGCCTCCCTGAACTTAATCGAGGAGGCCTGATGGATTGGTACCTGGAAGGTGTAGGTACCGTACCAATATTTCGAAAGGTAGTACGGTACTTAATACCGGTATGATGTAAATCCGGCTTTTAGGTACCCCAGATACCACATAAGGTATGTACTTAACGCTAGATGTTGGCTAAAATCGCGAAAAGGTGCTGGTTTAAGTTTTATTGACCAAAATGTATAGAAATTACCTAGATATTGAAATTTTTCCTGACGAACTGCAAGAGATCTGTGGGCAGTGACCAGTCTTCTGATGGATCCTGGAGCCAATCGGTCAATCGAGGTGGGATCTGGACTGGGAGGGCCGATTTGACGGCCTGTATGTGGATTATATCAGTCGTTGTGCTCCTGGTCAAGGCATCCGTGAGGATTGCTGAGGGTGACGACATTCTTGGCAGATGTCTGATTTCCACCGATGTGCCTAGATAAGCTGATATAATGTGTAGAGTCCTGATGAATATTGACGCAGAATTATCGTGCGGGACCCGTCTTTTCTCCCAGCCGTACACCAGAGCTTCATTGTCCGTGTACAAGGTCACCTGACGGTTGATCAGGTTCTGGGGGCAGCACAAGAATGGGAGAATGAGTCCAATAACTTCGAGAGTGGACGACTTGCAGCCATAGGCGTGGTCTGAATTGTCGCGGTGTTCAAGTAAGAAAGCTCGCGGCCAGATTATTTGAGCAAAAAACCAAACTTCATTGTCTTCAATTGTATTGATGGATACTGTTCCTCGCTCCCCTTCATAAGGTACCGTAATAAATTTCCCGTTAACCTTGTTGAATTGGGCGCCAGAAGCGTCTGAGGCGAATGATATTGCCGACGGAAGGTGAGGAGAGGGCCGTGGGGGGATCGGTGAACCAAAAGTTGAAGAATGGATCGCCGCTGCCCAAATTCGAAGATCCTTTCGAACTTGTTCGGGGATCGGAATGGTTATTTCCTCGTTCCCGTTAAAAGCCGTCAAAAGGAGGTGCAGGGGCTGACGAAAACCTCGGAGAAACGGACTCATTTGTCCAAAATCATTGAGAGATCCGATAAGCTTTTGAACCTCCAAGAGGGAAACCGGTTGTCCCTGAAGAGGTCCCTGAATCCTGGAAAGAATTCTTGATTTTTTCTCGTGGGATACTGACCACGACAGGGAGACGGTATCGAACCGGATTCCGAGGACTGTCCCGGTGGTGGAGTCCAGGAACGCCTTCTCGTGAACCGGGCATGGAGGAGCCAATTTTGCGCCTATGTAATCACATATGTTCATGTAGGCCTGAGCAAATCTCTCGCCTTTATCTGACCACGGTGGCGTTACAATAGGTACGTCGTCCAGAGTTCTGTGAATCAGTGTGAGTGAAAGGCCTGCCAATAGCGCCGCTAGTACCACTAGCGTGTGATTGAGCCTGTCGAACGCGGACACCGCCTCTTTGGAGCCAAAGACTTTTTTGAGTTCAATAAAAAATTTTCCCAACCAGGAAAAACCCTGAAGTCGTAAGTCTTCCTGTGTTGCGGGAACAGCCTTGTATGCGTCTTGCATATCGAATTTCCACATCCTGGCTCCTGTGCCGCAATCTAAAATCGAATATCCGAAAAGGCGTGCGGAGGACATCGTAACCTTTTCCATGGCTAGTTCATCTACTGAATCGTTGTAGGATTCTCCTTCCGGGGCACTCAGATTCATTATTATTCTGATTTTAGATTTTTGTTCTACTGCCATCATGGCATTGGAGCGGAAATTCGGGAGTGGTGGAGATTTGAAGGGACCTGCCACGTAACCTATATTTGAAAATGGATTCTGTATGTAACTACATTACATTGAGATGGGTCACAAGAATCCGCTAAATATTATACAAATCAATCAATAGTGCGGTATGGTAGGTATTAAATAAATACTTGTGGATCCTTGTGAACTGTGTGACGGTTGAAAAATCAATCAATTAATGTACGGTAGGAGTTAACAGCATAAATGTGATACCGGGATCAACCTTGCAATAAAATTGTCAGTCTACTCCTATATAAATGGGATCATTGTAATGTAAGTTTTAAGGCGGAGACTAGGATAAGCTTAGGTAATGCTGTTATTCCATTGTTCCGGATCCGAAGTCGATCTTTCGGATCCGGAATCGGTTCCGGATCCACAAATTGAAAGTCGTTATTGAAGGTACAGTTTCGGATATACAAGATAAATTTGAATGATCGGATCCGGGTATGAGCTTAGGTAATGCTTTTATTCCATTGTTCCGGATCCGAAGTTGATCTTTCGGATCCGGAATTGGTTCCGGATCCATAAATTGAAAGTCGTTATCGGAGGTTCAGTTTCGTATATACAAGATAAATTTGAATGATCGGATCCGGGTATAGAGCTGGATCCGGATCCGAAATTAATAAATTCAGATTCAGATCCGGATTCAGTCCCTGATTTGATCCAATTTTCAGATTCGGACTTCAGTAGTTATAGGATTCCATCTATGCCTTGTTTTATCCACCATCCCAACGTGTCCGTGAACGTTTGTCCATGCTCGACTACTGAGGCTGTGTTTTGCGTCCTGATCGGTGGCAGTTCAGACAGGAAGGGCACTTTTGACCCGTGTTGAAGATCGTGAACGACTCTGTCGGCTCTGATCTTCTGGCCGGTATTGAGACGGTTTCTATTTTGTTGAATTATCTCGTGAAGGCGAGAAAAATTAATGGCAGAGGAAGGGAAGGAAGGTAATTTTGCTGAAGGGAAGTTTTTCCAGAAAACTGGAGGGGGTGGGAGAACATATGACGGGAGGATAGGAATTTCTTCACATTTGACCGTATGGGCGGGAACCGGGGGGGCTGGCGGGAAGAAAATCTTTTTCTTTGGGTCCATCCAATCTTCGACCGTAGACCATGTATTCGGGATTCCGATTTTCTCTCTTCCTTTTCCTGATAATTTGGCCCATAAGAAAACATGGAAGGATATACGGTACCACATATTGTAAGGATCTACCGTGACACAGAGATATTGACCTGTTCTAAATCGTATTACGGTACCGGTGAGAACTACCAGATTAGGGCTGAGTTAATGTACCTGGTACGAAATTCGTGGGATCCGGATCCAAAAGAATATGATATGGATCCAATATTTCATATCCCCAAATCCGTATTGAACCACTGGTACGCTGAAACACTGATTTAGTCGGATCCGAAAAATTAAACCTGATACGGATCCGAAAACTAAAAACTGATCCGGATCCGAAAACTCAAAACTGATCCGGATCTGTTTTATCAATGCTATCCTGAGGATCCTGATCTATTTCAATGAGTGGTAGGCATTATTGGCACTGGACATTTAATATGTTCCGGATCAAATTGTTTTGGTTCCGGATCCGCGGGGTAAAAAACTGATTCCGGCTCCGGTCTCACGGCAAGGGCGGCTCCGTATTATTAAATGTACGCAGGTAGGATACGAAGCAGTTCACAGGTTTTTGAACAAAGTACTATGGTAAGACCTTGATATTGCTTAGGCAAGGGACAAAATTGTAGCTTGAAGGTTTATTTTTACGAAAAATGGCGGGATAGTGAATCAAACAGTTAAATGCGAAACATTTACATGGTGTATTTCCCCGTACACAGGGTAATTTTCGAATTATCATGACGGTATATGGTACTAAATATCTGACATGGCCTTGAGATATGAATAAGACCGTTAGATTTCCTGCTCGGAACATGAAAAATCGGACTGAAAAGAAAATTAACCGCGGTATTACAAGATTACGGAGCGATAATCAAAAATACGACATATTTGGTACAGTTAGACGGGATATTATTCTTTTGTTGCATTCTGGCGACGAAAAATGAATATTTTGCAATATAGATAATGTACAACCTGTATCCACATGAAATCGATTAAGCAGCAATGTGTTTGAGTAATAGAGCGGTTGGCAGACTAGTTGTATCAAATAACCAGAGATCAATCCACCGGTACTAAATTTCTTGAGTATTATAAGTTAGCATAGACCCTGTATCAAATAACGACTTTTTACTGGGTGCCGATACACATTGAGATCAAAGAATGATATCCACTGGTGTGAGAAAATTTCAATCTGGTATCAACATTAAATTAAGGCTGTATGGATTTAATTCTTGATAAATACCGTTATTTTTGATATCTAGGATCCTAATCATGATTAAAAGATGAGATAAATACAGTTTATCAGAACAACTGAGGCCTGACCATTGAATGGGACTTGAGGATTCGAAAGTTCGGGATCATTGGACAGGATCAAAAAAGAAAAATTCCTGAAAGAGGATATTGCATATTGTAGAACATTTTGATCATGAAACCTTAGATGATATGCTGATTAGGGTACCGTAAGCAAGCGTATTCAAGGGTGAGAGGATTATTTGTGCTGGTTGGCAGGGTGAGGCTCCTTGCACAAATCTCCGTTCTGTTTCATTGCAGAGCATTGGTGGAGGGCTCTGGCTCCTGATGGGAGTTGACAGTTCTGGCCGTTGCTCTTGCAGAATCCGTTGTTGTAGTTCCTGCAGATGATGACCCAGCCACTGGGAGTCATGTAACCAGACGGGGAGGAGTTGCCGCTGTACTGGAAGCCTTTACCTCCTCCACCTTGGTATCCTCCTCCATGGTAACCGCCACGGCCGCCGCCGCGGCCGCCACCGCCGGGATGGCTCACGTTGGCGGGCCTGAAACCGCCCCCGCCGTAGAAAGGCCTGGTGAAGCGGCCCTTTCCGCCGGACTTTGGCTTCCCGCCGCCTTGGTAATGCTGCGCAGTCGAATTTCCCGGGGCGGTCGCAGCGGCGGCCGGGATGAAAGCGCCGGAAGCTTGGCATTGTAGGTAAATCCCGAACTCTTGCTTCAGCATGCCGCATGACAGGAACGGATCCTTCCTATGCCAGGCGGCGGCATTCCTGCCCAGAACATAATTCACGAATTTGACAAGCTTCTGGACTCTGAGAGGATCGTTACCCAGCTCGACGGCGCCGTAGTTGGAGGCGTAGAGGAAGCCGTCCAAGGCGCAGAACGAGAGGTTCCATGGCATTATTAGACGAGTGAGGGCCACCAGAACGCGCATGGCATGTTGGAGGGTGTTCATCTCAGTAATCTCTCTCATGTGCTCGCCGACACTGATCGCACCATCATCGTCGGCCAGAGTGAATTTTCTGGCGGCGCCTGCTGATGTACTGAGGTTTTCAGGGCTGAAGAGCTTGAGGCAAAGATTGGAGGAGCCCGGGTTGTGTGCCTCTATGAGCCCCTTTGTCGTGACGCTACCCCCGAGCCCCATGCACTCAAGGTCGTAATTGGCCAGCGGGACGTACCCCTCTAGAGGGATGACTTCTCTAGCCATGCGCCAGAGATCCACCCCAGACGCCACGGCGCCTGCCAGGAATCTGGCGTCATGGAGTTGGTTGATTCTATCATCCTTACCCTCCGGTACAAAGGTAGGATTCTTCCTGAGCTCTTCCAGGTTCTTCGCCATTTTTATTCCAGGGTCCTGGACGGAGGGATTGTAGGGAGCAAAATGGGCAGCCGCGGCGGCGGCGGCGGCTATGGCAGTCTGTATTTGCAGATCCTGGGCGATAGGGACAGATTTGGATTCGTTCAGTTTGATGAGGGTCTCCATGGGGGTGTTCGCCAAGAACTCGTCGGACATCTCCTTGAGGTTGGGGAGGAGGTTGCGGATGGAACTGATATCCCCCGATGTCATCATGTTTGCCCTAGTGGCCGCCTGTGGTTGCTGGGATGACTGCCCGAACCAGTCAGCCGGGCTGGGCGTGTGAAAACTCTGTGGGATGGAGCTCTGCAGAGCGTCAGGGAAAACGTTCCTGACCTGTTGGTTTGCTCCTGTCTGCTGGGAATGAGAGATAGGCGGTGGCATCTGATTGGATGGCTGGACGGATGGATTCGTTACAATCTGATCTCCCACAGATGCCGCTACTGATGGAAGTTCACGGAATCCAGGGTTTGACCTTGACCTTTCGGCGAACATGGCCGCGGCCGCCGCCTGTTCGTTATTCCTGTCGGTATCTGTGTTGGTGTGGCGTGGTGGGGAACCTAAGATTAAGCCCATACTTGATTTATATAGTCTGGTATAAAATAAATGTACTTGAGATTAGTATTTATTCCTATTTCGGTAACGAGACCCTGCAAAGGCGGAAAAATTTGGATCAAAGGTATGCAATATCCATTCCTGAGTATTATTCCCCCCTGGCTACAGAGTTGAGTGCCACCTTGATTCTTCCGAAAATCTTTTCCTTCTCGAACAGGGACAGCCGGGTATACAGCTGGTAACAATCCGTTTGCCACCTCCCCCAGCCCTTGATCATGTCGTTGGTGATCAACTCGGGGAACATGCTCAAGGTACTGGGGATCCCGGCCCGGAAGCTGTGGCACGTGATTGTGTCGACCCCTGGGGTGCAAAAATCTGAGAGAAGAGATGCCAAGGTTTTGTTCAGGAGGGCGGGGGTGAGGTACTTCCCAGTGCTGAAGCGGAAAACTGGGAGAGATTCGTCAGAGTTACCAGCCAGAATTTGTTTTTTCCTTAAATTCTTGATGGCTTTGACTGGACAGCACTGGAAACCCGGGAACTCAAACAAATCGACTTTTTCCCCGCCCGCAGTCCCCGATTTCGGCTGTTTGATGTGAATGAGCAGGGAAGATGGGGAAGAGCACTTGACATCACGCCACAACAATGTGGAAGTGGTGGAAAAAGATGTCTCAGTCGGTGAGAGGATTTCGCCTAACCGTGTGGAACCGAAGAAAGCGGTGGTGCAAGCTGCCCAGATGACTTGCTTGTCCAGACTGAGCCAATCGGTGGCTGCAATTTTTTTCCCCAGATGGAGTAGGAGGGGGAAAGTCATGACCCGTCTGGTAGTACACTTTTCGATGAAGGACGGACTGACGTGTTTTATTCCCCTTAACAGCAAAGAGGAAATGCTATCTGTGGACAAATGGTCAGCCGGTAAGCCCCTGACCGAGTGGAGAAATTTCAGGGCTGACAAATATGTCAGGATGGAACTATAAGCTAATTTCCGAGAGTAATAGCACCAGATGATGAAAGATCTCCAGACTTCCTGAGTTAGAGGCCAACTAATCTTTTTTCCGGTGTGGGCTTCGAACTCACAGAATGCATTAAACCCGGAATTGTATTTTGACCATGTTGATCTGGCAATGGCAGAGTTTAAAAGGGAAGAGAATTGATCCGAGGAGACAGGGGGGTTGTATTCCGCGGACAGACCCAGAGCTCTTTCCGGATCTGAAATCGACTGTAGTTTGAATCTATGGGTCCCACTGTATTTGTCTAACCTGGAACCTAAAGTATAGGCCATATTAATTATACCCAAATGTATTTTTAGGGCGGATCAGACTACGGTTACCTATAAGTCCAAGATATACAATATCTTATTGGGATCAGACCTGATTTTATTTATGGAATTGGATCAAACTACTGTTTCCTATTTATCCATATACTTTTTACGGTACCGTGTGCATGAGTATATTTGAGATGTATTTCGTATGGACCATGCCTGATTCAGAGATATCCACAGCCGGCTGTCTGCCCCGCTTCCTGGTGGAGGGGATAGGGAAGGCGGGTGTTCCCTTGGGCGCCCTGAGCTTCCTGGCTTTCAAGTAAGCGGTAGCCTCAGCCAGCGAGAGATGTTCCATCCTGAGGAACCTGGCGTTGATCCCCGTGACAATCTCCTTGGCTTTCGCCGGGTTGGATACCAGGAACTGGAGCGCCTGCGCGCGCACCGGTGAAAAGAATGTGGGCACAAAGCCTTTGGCGAAGGATCCGGTGAAGAAATCTGCCTGGAGAAGTAGTAAAGAAATGACATTTTTGAGAGTGAATGTTTACTATATAACGCCTGCCTGGGTAGCCTGTCTAATTGAAAAAATTAGCAACAAGATG
>Ga0164295_10005254_pt1 | contig 10232 bp, 6 predicted proteins | sample GEODES006metaG_FD_111798 | JGI IMG/M metagenome (GOLD analysis project Ga0164295, IMG submission 111798) | Oligotrophic lake water microbial communities from Sparkling Lake, Wisconsin, USA - GEODES006 metaG | ecosystem: Environmental > Aquatic > Freshwater > Lake | place: USA: Sparkling Lake... | reverse complement strand
AGATTTCCCAGGCGGGGAGGAAAACCCATGAGCAAAGACATTAGAGACGATGAACCAGCTCTGCACGTCCAATATCTCAGCACGAACATAACTTTCGAGCTGGATGATCTATTCGACCCATTCACCGTGCTAAGTGCCAACTCTCAGCTCCCTGGCTACAGCCATCAAATGTTTCCAAGGCTCCAAGATTTATTAAAACGATTCTGGATCATTACGGCGGCGAACCCCCTCAGCGAGGAACACTCAAAGGCGCAAAATGCCGCTTTGAATGAAAAGCTTCAAAAGGACTTGAACCAACTCGGGCTCAAGTATGAACCTGTAACTTGCACATCGGCAGATGGAAAGTGGACGGAACATTCTTTTGCGGTGTCAAGGCAGGACAACCTGAAAAGCCAAGAAGTTGAAAATCTAATCATCGCCTTAGCTGGAAAGTATCTTCAAAATTCAGTATTTAGTTTTTCTGGAAACATAATGAAGATCCTGCCTGTGCTTCGCCCTGACATTAAAGGACAAGCCAACTATTACGTTTACGAGCCGACTTCAAGGTACTAGGAGAGAAATGGAAAAGATTCAGGTAGGTCTAGCAACAATAGAGTGGTTGGAATTGGATCAGACATGGGTAAACAAACCTATGGGTAAAGGTGATTTCGATATTCAAGGTGTATGTGACAAGTTCCGAGTTACCACACTAGACGGACTAAACATGGTATTTGGAATCATCCGCTGGCCAGCAAATAAACCAGAAGTGGGATACATCACTCACTCCTCGGGAGAGTTGAAGTACGAGCGTCTAACATCAGCAGGAAGATTGGGAATTTTTGACAAAACGCATGGGGATGAAAGTGTTTGGTCATTTGAGCTTCGTGTTATGAAATTCGGTGAAGCGCAAACCCAACCAACATTGAAACAAGCAACTTTGAAAGACCTGGATGGCCTGCTAGAAGGGCAGTCGGCATTGGAGCTTCTCAAAAAACACGGAGCTGAAAACGTAGGTAAAAGAATAGAGCTTGCACCGGCAGAAGTTGGAAACAGACCTAACGAATTATTTGTAACCACGAAGGCCAGAAACAACGACCTCATCGCGGTTGGCTTTACCCTCACAAGAGTTTTAGCGATCATGAAAGATTTCGGTAAGTAAATTGGCCGCAGCAGAAATAAGACTAATCACCGAAGATTCAGTCGCCGATGTCGCAGGAGTTATTTTTGCGACTTCAAAGGAATTCGGACAAGAGCTAGGAAACATAGTCAACTTGCACTTTCTCTCGCTTGGGAAAATGGCCTGGTTTTCGGAGCTTAGAAGTCGCCGCAAGAAAGAAGGTAAAGGCGACTACAAAGATCCTTTAGATATTCGTTTTTTGCTCTTTGAATCCAGCGCGCCAGAATCTCCTCTGCCAAGTGCGATACCAGGGTTCTCAGATGGCTGGAAAGACGAAGCTGATCTTCTAAGAAGAAAACTAAATAGCTGGATGCACTATAGCCTCGAGCCTGACCTAGACACCTTGGAAGATATTTTGACCGTAATGTCAACGCTGGCTCAAATGTCGGGGCTTTCTTTGCTAAAGGAAATTGCTAAACAAATGCATAGGATTCACGAGATTAGAAATGGATGGAAACCAGAAGTTCCTGGGCCACAGGAGCCACAATCTCCTGAAGTCGAAGCCTTCGTTTCCGAAGTAAAGGTTAAGAAGGATCGAATTTTCGCGCGTCCACCAGTTGGATCAGTCTGGAATGGCCCTATCGGTTCTAGGGTCATCGAGCTAAACAAGAATCTCAGAGACGCCCTAGAAGACGGAGTATCAGTGGCCCACGAAATGGGCCCTAACGGTAAGGAGAAAGTCAGGGAGTGGCTTAGATACTTCCCTCAGGGCGGAGACATAAGAGTTTCAGATGATGGCGCTGTTATGGGGTACATAAAAGGCGTCCCTATTCTCATTGGTTGGTTTGGTGAAGAACCAGACGTCAACCCGGATGATATCCGAGGCTATTACTTGCCACATGATTACGAGTTCACTGGAAGCGACGTGAAAGATCTACAGACGGGGAGCTTACTCTCTGAATCTGCCAAGGAAGACACTAAAGAGTTTGTTAAGCTTCTTGCAAGCTCTCTCACCCAAGGCCAGATCTTTAATGTCACGACTTATGGCGATGTAGTTCACGAATCTGACGCTAAAGAAGATCTAATAAAACTTACCCGTATACACAAGGACATCTGGTTCAGCGGACAATTAGCTTAGAAAATTTGTTTTGTACCAAGAATTGAGTATCTCTATCTCACCTGAACTTACAGTTTGGCTATTAAAATTATCGCCGCTGGATTTCATAGTTTGTCTATACCAAACGTTTAAGTTTGCCCATTCTGCTTCCAGCCCTATCAGTGACAAAAGATGGCGGTCAAAGAGGTCTGTGGTTTGTCTGATTGCCGACCATCTGATGTTTACATAATTCTTTGAAGCGTTCGATGACATGAAGTACTGGTTACTTGCAGCTGCAACCACGTCTTTGGCAAGCCTGTTTAACAGCTTGTCTTGAGCCAATCCATTCGCGACACCAAGAACCTTTTCGCCGAATTTTGGCCCAGAATTGAAGTCGTCTCCAGTCGCTGACCACCAAAGATAGCCCAATTTCCCTCCCATGAGTGCCAAGGCAACGTCGCTGGTCTCTGACGAAAGCAATTCAATCGGCTTCAGCAGTTTATTCTCTTGAGGAATAGGTGCCTTGCTTGCGTCCAAAATCGGAACCGCTAGGGGTAGGACCGAGTACCAGTATCTCGCGCTCCGTGTCGAGTATACTTTTTGTCCACTCCTAGCCGAGGTTCCCCTTGTAGAGTTGGAAATCGCACGCACAAGCACTCCTGCGATGCCGCCTCTGAGTGGAACCTGACCGTCTCTCCGATCTTCTTTGTGGAAGTCAATGGTGCTAAACAGATGGGGTCTAGTCTTTTTTGTGAATATTTTGTGGCCTGTGCTGAACTTGTTTGTTCCGGGGCCGAGAATTAGTATCGTGTTGCAAACTTCCACGCCAGCAAATAGGCTATCTGGCCGCTTCCCGTAAGATGACCACCATTCACTGCAACCCTGTGAGTCCAAGAGAGACCTAAGTTTGTCGAATTTCTCGGCAAACGCAAGGTTCAACATCACAATCATTGCGTGCATCCCTCCGTCTTTCAGGAGCTGGAGACTTCTCTCATAACAGACCGCATAAAAATCAGGGCATTCTAAAGTGCTGAAACCCTTAAGAACGTTTTTTTGTTCTGCCGTTAAATCGTTCATTGCAATGTAGGGGGGGTTTCCGATAACTATGTCGAACCCCCCTTGCGAAATGACCTCTGGAAATTCAATGAACCAATGGAACGGTTTAAACTCATCCACCCACTCTTCAATTTTAGATGTATCCACATCGGTTGAATCCGCGTAGATTAAGTTTGCGGACCTTCTAAGTTCAAAAGAAAGTTCCATCAGTTGTTGTTTCTTGGAAGATACTGAGATGTAATCTTCGGATTGAACCGAAGATAAGAAAGACTTGTGCAGATCCTTGAATTCGGCGATTCTTGGTGCTAATTCAGACAGAGTGGATTCAGCCCACATGTTATTGCTGACTCTACTAGCGTCGCCCTCATCATAGAAACCAACCACAAGATTCGCGCACTTAAGGTTGAAGTCCAAGTCAGGTAGAGGGTCAAGGTCCTCCTTTTTATCGAGACAAGCAACTAGAGACAGGAACAGGCGTAACTTCGCCGTTTCAATTGCGTCCTCCATGAGATCCGTTCCATACAAATTATTTCTAGAAATCAGACGCCTGATTAGGTACTTCCTTCTCGATTCAGTATTAAGGCGCTGAGGATCCCCAAGCTTAGCCTCGAGGAATTTTTGTTGGTTGACCCTTTCTAGCCCGGAAACAGTCGCACTATAAAGATCCTCAAGTATTTCGAGCGCGCCAAACAAAAAAGCTCCAGAGCCACAGGTCGGGTCTATCACCTTGAGCTGGCTCAAAATAGACCAAATCGACTTGAGCTGATCCGATGATGCGCGCACTTCAATAAAATCCGCGACAATTTTCACAGAGTCTATTGGATAACTCGTTAGGTCATTTAACTCAAATGATTCATCGGACTCGAACCTTCGAATCAAATCACTCACTCGAACCCTACGGTGAAGTGATTCAACCCAAGATTCTCCGGGTAAGCAAACGGTTGGTTCTATGTCTATCTCATCTAATTTATTCCAGTGAACAGGGTCATCATTCCAGAGCAGCACAACTGGTTGCGGTATGCCAATCCAAACATTTTTGTCATAATCCCAACCATGAAGCATGTCGGAGTTAATGTAGGAAATCGGATTAGATTTTAGAGCAGAAAAAATAGAATTGTCTAGCGCTAGAAGCTTTGCGGTAACGGAGGGCAAAATAGTATTTTTAGCCATGAAGGCGCAAACATCCTGCGGGGTGTAGTAAGCGCCATTGTCTTTGCGGCCATTAGCAGTGTAGTTGATGTACTGTTCGAATATGTAACCTATAACTTCTGGGTTGATCTCATTTGAATTTCCAGTAGGGCTTGTATCAAGATGCCATCTGTAGGAGTCAAAGAGATTAAAGATGTCTTCGAAGGCTTTGTCAGGTATCTCGATTTCAAAAGCCTGTTCAATTTCGCTAGCACCAAATATTCCACCGTTGATGTAAGGGGGATCTCCCAAGATCTCAGCAATTTTTGGGTCAGTGAATTCATGGGGCTGTCTGTTCAGACCTTCGAAGAACAGCGTTCGTAACAAATCTTTGTAAAAGCTATAAAACTTAATCTCTGAGTTCAGTTTTTGGAGTTTATCTAGGCACGTGCGTAGATAGTTGGCGTCGCCATTTATGAACTCCTTCTTCTGAAGAAAGTAGATGAACATTAACCTGTTGAGCATAAGACTTGAATATGAATGCGCTTCTGACTCGGGGAGCCCATGAATCTGTGTTGTAAGGGCTTCGTGTTGATTCTTAAAGTCTTCATAGAACTTCTTTGTAACGGCTGAAGTATCAAATTGTCCTCTGACCTTGTCTCTTACCTGACCAAGTGTGATTCCTCGGGTGTGGTCCGCCACGGTAAAGGAAATCGCGGCAAGTTTCTGCGCTAGATAATCCGGCATAGAGCCACTCGCATACTCGTACTTCTCCGCTGCGAGGAATCCACTTGCTCTCTTTCTCGGCCAAAGCCAAGAGGTCATCGTAGGGGACTGGAAAATCGTGATTCGTTCCGCGAACTGCTTAAAGAATGCCTTATCCACTTCACGTTGAACAGAAGTATCCGGCAGTTCTCCGACAGGGACTAGAAGTACGTTGAAACCCTTTAAGTTGGCAATTAGTTGTCCGTCCCAGAACTGTCCAGAAGCTTGTGTTCTTACTGTTCCTCCAGTCGGAGCACCCCAACCCATTACCTGAATGAACGTTGACTTCAGGTCTCCTGAATTAGCGGACTCTCGTATTTCAACATAAAGTGGTCTACTCATTGGCTCTAAATCCCATCGACAACATAACAGTTAGGTTTGAAATTTCCGAAGTGCTGGAATCAAAGAGCCTCCCAGCTTTGAACATCTCAACTAGATCCAGGAGAACCTGCTTTTCGCCCAATCGTTTCTTGAACCTCAGAAGTTCAGCAATTTTGCTCTTTGAGCTTTCAACGATTGGATGTTGCAAAGCTTCGCTACACATTTCCTCAATCGTTTGATGAGTGTCCGCTTCAAATAGGTCATCTTGAGAGAAATGCTCATCGCGCCCCTTGGTCAGAAGTTCATAGAGCTGTCGTCGGATTCCATAGTTTGCGATAGTGTGTTTCACCTTGGCTTGAGGAAGAATTACCTCTTCCAAGCCCTTAGACACTGCTTTAAAGTGATCTTCGAGCATCTGCAGTGGAAGCGTTCCTGGTGTGGCTAAAGTGTCTCGCATAGCTTCGAGCTGTGTCAAAGCCCGAACTGAACCATTTGATCCAACCCAAGCTAGGTAGTCGAGCTCGCCCTGATTGATATGGACTGCTTTTGCATGTGTGAGAACCCCTTCACCTTTGGAAGGGATTGCAGCCAACGTGCTATGAGCGCCTGGATTTAACTGGAGTGCAGCATCCCTCTCAGCTTCGGTTGCCTCATCCCACACTCTCAGAGCGTATGAACCATAATCGACGTCACCTTCAGGTCCGTCAAGAATCGCCTTTCCGTTGAACAGACCAGCAAATTGTTTATCTGCTTGGACTTGATCACGAAGAAATTCCTCTGAACCTCCAAGAATTTGCTCATTCTCGTTCAATCTCTTTCGCAGCGCTTTAATGAGATTCAACATTCTTTCGACACCATCGTGCGGGAGAAAGCTGTAGATATTGACGATGGGAGATTCTTGACCTATACGGTCTACACGGCCAGCTCGCTGGATGATTTTTATGATTGTCCACGGCATGTCCCAGTTAACTACATTGGAACCGTCCTGCAAGTTTTGACCTTCGCTCAGAACGTCCGTGGAAAGTAATACATCTATTTCCTCTTCGCCGTCGGGTAAACCGCCAAGGCTCTCGTTGCTCTTGGGCGAGAACATCCTCGCAAACTTTGTCGCGTCTTCAGTAGCGCCAGAAACCTTTCCAATTTTCACTCCAGGGATCAAGCTTGGTAGGTGTCGCGCGACGTAGTCGATAGTGTCTCTGTATTCCGAGAAAACCAGAACTTTTTCGTTTAGCGCTGATTTTTCCGCAATTAATTCAGCAAGAGCGTTTAGACGGCTGTCACGATTTACATCCCATGCTCCATGGCCATCAATTATCGCCTGTAGTTGATTTACGTCGCTAGAGATTGCACGCTTAAGCTTTTGGGAATCGAACCAATCCAGTTTTGCCCAGCGAAGGTTTCTCACACCTTTATTAGTTAAGCGTTCGTAAGCACTTTGTGCTTTCTCCATCCAGCTATCAAAGTCCAATCCTTGGGCCCAAGATCCGTCGATCACGGCCCCTTCAGAATCGGTTGCATCATCAAAATCGAATTCAGGGTCATCACTTTCTTCGGCCCTGTAGGCGGAGTCCGCCAAAGTTCCTACCGGAATATCCAGGCCATTCTCTAGCGCATAGAGAGTGACCCACGAACGCAGTAGCATTTTCTCAACGGTAATAAAGAATGCTTTTGGCGATGACGCTAACCGCTTCAGAAGGGTAGTGCGGATAAAGCCTGTCACCGCATTATTCTTTCTCAGATCCTCATAGAGCAACTTATCGGTGCCAGTGGCAAAATCCTCAATTTTGACAAGGTATCCCGACAACGCATACCTTGCAAATGTCAGATTGTAGATAACATCGAAGTTCTTTTCGCTTGCAAGCAGGTCTCCAGGATCATTATCGCCACCTTCGTATTCAAGAGGGAGTGCGATTCTTTTGGGGAATGAGAATCTCGTACCATTCCTAAAAGTGAAATAAACCTCACCAGTATCGGCATCGATTGTTCCGTATTTCTCCTTGATGTATTCTCGTGTGCGTCTAACTAGGAACATGCTAAGAAGGCGCTGCCAGTCTGTTGGGTAAGGAGATAAGGAGAATGCTCGAAGATTGCTTAGCTGACCGTCATTTCGCTGAGCAAGATCGACCTCGCCTAGATCTAGCGAATTTATGAGGTCTTCCGGCCTAATTCCGAGGTCTAAATCATCAGTAATTTTTAGACCTAGTTGCCCAGTGATGTCTGATGTTCCAGCACTGTACATGGTCGCAGTCAGGAGAATCAGTTTTGGTTCGTAAGTCGCGATATATTCGCGTATTTTTTCCCAAGTCTTTCCATCGCTGTTTTTCAAGTTATGCGACTCATCAATCAGGACAAGTTTGTATGGTCTCATGTCTGGCAGGTCATTAATGGCTTGACTTAGGGGCAACACTCGACCTGGGACATCGTAAGTATCCTTATAGTCATTCCACATTTTCTCGAGGTTTTTTGGGCAAAGGATCAGAACGCTTTCATCGAAAGTTGCGGCGATTGCTGTTCCAGCGAGAGTTTTACCCAATCCAACTACATCTCCGAGAACTACTAGGCCACGTTGTTCCAGTATTCGAGTAGCAATACGAACCGCGTCTTCCTGCCAGGGCATCATCTCGTCAAGAAGTTTTTTCGGGATGTCGAGTGATTTACCAGACCGGGCTTCTCTTGATAATTCGTATGCAAGCCTCAAATGAATTGATCTTGGTTTAGGTTGTTCGTTGTTAACCCAGGAGTTTTCTAGAATCTGGATTAGGTCATCCGTAAGGTCGACGGAGTAAGGATCTTCCCACTTGGTCTTGAACCACTTGGCAAGTTCTTGAGCCTGCTCTCTGTCGGTTTCTTCTAAATTCAGCTCACCGTTTTGCATTAGGCCCGATGGAGTGAAATTGGATGAACCTACTACGGCTTGAAAAGGGGTTGGCCCAACTGCGAGATGCGATACATAAAGTTTTGCATGGAGAGGCTGTGCGGCGTGAAATTTCACTTGCAAGAAACCACTCTTTAGGTCTTGGAGCAATTCCTGAAGCCCTAACTGCTCTGGAGTGTTAGGGACACCCCACATGAGTTGGTTGGAGAAACTTTCCAGGGACCTTAAGCGTCTAGGCGCAATCTGCGTCATGTCCATGACGCCAAGATTCTCACTAGCCTTCAAAATGTCGTACTTGACTCTCGCCTGATCTTCACCGCTCAACGCCATACCAACGAGCAATCGCACTCGAGGCCCCTTTTCGATCTGGTTGTTGAGCATTAAGGATGCCTCTGAGCGGATCTCACGCCAACCTCTGAGGTTAAAATATCCCACACACGCGTCTAGCCTGCTTGAATGCGGAAGTGAGTTTTTTAGAGAATCGCTTAGGGTCAACGAATTGTTGTCTATGATTCTTGTCATTTTTCTCCCAAGCGAACAGTCATTTTGATTTTCGCACATATTCTCCATATAGCAACTGTTTCCAGTAGGAAAGTAGCTAGCTCGCCCCTTAACGTGATGGGCGGAAAACTAGCTTTCGGGACTAGACTGCGACTGCAGTTAGGCTTACGCGTGGAGGTTAGATAAGTGGGCAATGAGAAAATCCAGCTATTTGTTTCGTTATCCTTTATAAACGATTAGCGCAATCAGGAGAATCAAGATATCAATGGAAACAAACCTAAAGAGCTTCATCGCCAGAATAGAAAACTCCAACTTATTGTTGAGCGAGCGGGATCCAATATTTCTAGACGGCTCAGACGAGGATCTCCGCGAGGCACTTTCCGAATACTTCTATACGGAAATTAAACCTGCACACATCTACCTGAATTTGGAATGTATTGTTGGTGATTTCAAGCTTGCAGACTTCAGCTACTCTGCCAAACACGTTTCTAGAGTTATTAATTATCCCGACCCAGAAGTTGAAAGTCTTGTAACTGTTTCAGAGGGAAAGATTCAACCCCATCAATGTAAATACCTGGATGAACAGGGGTTTTCCGGAGGTGCTTTCGAATTAGCGAGGTTCTTGGTCACTCTCGCCGATGAAGGCGGAGTGCTAGACGGAGCTTGTTGCACCTCGGACCTAGACGCAAGAGGCGGCTATTGTGGTTCGTTGCTTGAAGCTGAGGCGATTCAATCATTTGTACAAGTAATCGCCTCGGATTTCCAGCTTCTAATCGGCAATCCGTGCGAATGCGGAGAGATCGCATCACAAGCCTTGGAGTCAATTTCTCCGAACTTTAAATAAGCCGGAACATCAGCTATTCCTAACATCGTCCTCAAAAGCGAAGTCTTCCTAGATGGAGTTCTGGCGGATCTACGATGAGAAATCATCATGCTTAGCAACCTTGGCAAGTTCTATTAGCCCTGTTGTGTCTTTCCAGTAGTGAAGTCTTCTTGCTTGCGGGGTGTTGTCTTCTATGTTGGCGCGCCAGGCTTTAGAGCCGTCTGGTCTTGTTCGTTGAGATGCTGAAGGGGAGTCTGATTCTCTTAGGGCATGAACCCTGTTTTGTCGGGCATCTGCTTCACGGCCTGTGACAATATCAACTATTGCTCTTACCGCCTTTCTGAGTTCGTCTTCTGTGAGGTGAGGATCGAATACACTTTCGAAAAACATTGGCCCATAAGAGAACTTGGATAAATCTAGAAGGTAACTGGAATTACGTTCCTCAGGTTTATATCTAGAGATCCAGACCCTTCTCAGTTCCTCATTGAACCAGTCTTCGTTAGTCGACCATCGGTCTCTTCTAGTTCTGGTATTTGATTTATTTGGATCTTTAGAAGCAATCTTTCTTCTT
>Ga0164295_10005253_pt1 | contig 10233 bp, 4 predicted proteins | sample GEODES006metaG_FD_111798 | JGI IMG/M metagenome (GOLD analysis project Ga0164295, IMG submission 111798) | Oligotrophic lake water microbial communities from Sparkling Lake, Wisconsin, USA - GEODES006 metaG | ecosystem: Environmental > Aquatic > Freshwater > Lake | place: USA: Sparkling Lake... | reverse complement strand
TGTATTCTTGAATGAGACATGTAAAGATGCGTTGAATCTCAGTGATTTTTTAGAAATGTTAACTCTATCCTTAACTGATTTTGAAAACTTTGGACCCCTCGGCTATTGTGGAGGGATTAGTAATATTTTAATCAAAGGATTAAATAATTTAGATATAAGCAAACGTCCGATTCACTGTAGCGATCTAAAAAGGGAGGTCATTCATGTGAAGAACAATAATACCTGGGAAAAAGACGAGGATAAACAGCAAATGATAAAAGCGATCAAAGCGATTGAGCACAAGAATGTCAAGCAAATGTCTCTTTGGGCGAAAGCCAACCCGGAATACAAAGACCCGAATCATAAAAAGAGCGATCTTTATACTAAACTGATTGACCAGAGTTTAGGTGAAACAGATAAAGAAAAAGCTCTAAAAAATTACAATAAAATAATTCGATCAGTCGCGAAGGAAATCCTGGTGGATAAATAGGGAGACTGGGCAATTTATTTCCAAACCAACACGCAACTGTTTTGGAAATAAATCTAAAAATCAAAAAATCAAAAAATTTAATCATCTAAACCAACATCTTGGTCTTCATCGCCATCAATATAACCGTCCATGTAATCCTCCGTCATGTTTGCCATATTGTATTCTTCGCGTTCAATGTCTTCGCCGTTTTGTTGTTCTTCCATATAATCATCCATGTATTGTTGAATATTCATATCGTTAATATTGTTACGATTTTTCTTTTTCACGACGTTTTCAATCTCCGCAAATTGTTCCATGTATTCACGTTCTTCATCATATACATCTACGTCATAGGCAACCAATCCCTTTTGAAGACCTTTGGACCAAACCCCGAGTTTATTGATTTTCAAGACAGTATCGGCTTCTCTCTGTTCATCCGTCATTGCCTTTAATCGGTCAGTAAAAGTATCCTTTTCTTTTTCCTTGATTTTATACACGACATCCATAATTTCATCATAGTTCAGATTGATCATGTGTTTATGATCAACCATGATGTTGATATAGGCAGACAATAATTCCGCAATTTTCATTTTCAACTCTTTTTTATCGCCCAACAATAAAGTAGATACAGGTTCTTCCAATTGTTCCTCACTTGAATCACCAACAATCAACAAAGTATCGTCCTCGGTATAACGAATATAGGAGGTAAATACTGTTAATAAATAATTTTCAAACAATAATTTACAAGTGCGTTTATCAAAAATAGAATGAGTATGTATATTTTTATAATTGATTTCATTGATATAAGGTGTTTCATTCACCAACAACAAGAATTGTTTGGTATGTTGAATGACCGAATTCAAAACATTCATTATTTTCTTATCATCATAAAAACGATTCAGTTTGGTGTAATTATCATAAATGATTTTGCCAATATCAAAACGATGTGTCAGAGATAAATCCCAGTGATTTGGAATACGAACCTCACCTGGACCTGCTGCGAATTCTGGTTTATTCAAAATCTTATTTGGATATACATTGGAAATATTGGTAATGTATTCCTTGATATAATTGATTGAATTATAAGTCATATCATCATATATATTGTCGTTTTTCGCATTTTCACTCCACACCATGATATTGGTAATATTTTCCACCATTTTCTTCAAACTATTTTTACTTACACTGCCGTATTGTTTAATAAACGAAATAAGTTCATTCTTCATTTTACTATTGCTTTCGCTCAAGTAATTCTTGAGTTTTCGCATTTCTTTCGTGTCCTCTTCAACCCCAAGATCATAAGTATCCAAAACATCATCTAAATGGTTTCTCAATTCAAGAGGCACCAATTTGGCATCACCAATATTTAAAGACGACATTTTTTCAATAATATCACGCATTCGACTCACCCGCGTTTTCAAGCGATCATTCATTGATACTTGTATAATATTGTGTCGATTCACCACTTGTAATAATCTCAAGAATTGTTCGTTTGTATAATTATATCCGTCATTCTTTAATTTACGAATTTGCTCACCAATCGAATCACCTAATGAAAACAGTGGTTTCTCTCCACACAATCCCATCAGGGCATCTGGAATAGGGATCAATGATTTGAATTTACAGAAAGTAATAAAGGCTTTATAGATGGTTTCCTCACTGTATTTGTCGGTTAAACCGGGATATATATTTTTGGAATTCTCTCTACAGAATAAAAAGCATGCTTTACTAATGGCGCGAACATCGTCCAAGATATATGCCAATTCAGCAACATTACTATTGTATAAACCGATTTCGCTATCTTCTTTGAAAAAATAGTCAATCGTAATATTTTCGCCTTTTTCGTTACAACATGCGTTTTCAATATAAGGCTCATTAGAAGAATTATTTAATAATAACTTTTTCTTTTCTACAATTTGTTGTATTTTTTCTTGTAGTGCGAGAGAAAACAGTATGATCTTGGATTGAATTACCAATATTTTCTCTCTTTGTCTAGGTGATGCGCCCTTGATATCACTCAACAGTGATGCCTTGAAATCCTGGGAAATATTTTCCACCGTCTTCATTTTAATCGGTACAAGAGGTGGTAAAAATTGTCGCCATTTATTTAACTGGTGCTCTACTGGGATAACATCTACTGGATTCAAGAGTAAGTATTCTATTTTTTCCTTGATCTTTCTCTCTACATCTATGTTTTTCAAAAGGTGATTGTCAATAAAAAATTTAATATTAGTCATTATTTTATCTTGTTTAGAGGTTCCCAATGCTGACCAAGGATCAATGGATTTTGCCTTGGGGATTTGAGAGATAATACATGCCATGTATTGTAATCCACTGGTATCGCCGTTACCATCTATAGGATAACCCCCAAAAGACCTTACACATCCAGGGAATGTTCGCCTTGTTTTTATATTCGGAATACTGGTTTGAATACCTACCATGATGGACGCCAGCGTCAAGTACAAAATATTAAAATTATAGAAACTCTTGTATGGTTTCGTGGTTTGTCCCCTTTTCGCCTTTTCCTCGGCGTCTTTATTGTGTTCGCTTTCCGAAGGTAACGCATCAGCCAACGAAGCACTAGTGATTTTCAATATGAATTCCAATTGATCGTCCAAGTTGATTCCCATAAAATCGCTAATGGCGTGAATAATATTCAGCATCAGTTTGGTTTCGGCATTTACAATTCTGCTTTTGGATTTATCAGCATCAGCGCGTCTTTCTTGTTCGGCTTCAATATTTTCCACGACAATATCGCCTGCGTCTCTTTCTAGGAGTTCGCGACTAATCACACGGAAACCATCTTCATAACCTTCATCAATATCAAAATCGATTTTGCGAATCACCATACCACTTTGTCCTTTTTTATCCACCCAGGATTCACCGTCGTCACTTAAACCGCCAATATCTTTGATGATACGATCAACCGTATTTGTATAATTATCTGGGTTTTGTACAAAAACTGACGCAATGGTATATAAAAAGGTTGGCAATAATTGTGTGTTGGTCTTGATACAGTAAAACCAGTATTCGTTTTCGCCACCAACCGTATCGGCTTCTCTCGTGAATTTGGTTTTAAAAGTAATAATGTCATTTTGTCTTTTCACAAAATCATTTTGTCCCAATATAATGTTGAGTAGTTTCATGTATGGCGAAACAATGATTTCATCTACATCTTCGTCTCCAGTTTTTGCCCCGAGTTTATATTGGGTGTCATTGTATTTCAACATACGATGCTGTTTTAATTTATCCAATTTGTCAATAATACCGACATAATAATCGTATTTCATTTGAATACGTATTTGCATATCTTCTTTGGACATTTGGTATTTATAGTCGAATTCATTCATAATTTCCAAATACGCGTCTTTGGTGAGATCTCGGCGGTTTGTATCCATGGACTGACATTTTGCGTCATATTTGTCCTGAATCGCAATACAGTTTTGCTGAAAATTACATATCATGTCTTGTTTTTGTCCCACTAATTTATCATCCACGTTTTCTTTCAAGACCCATTGATTATGGTCTCTAATGTAATAATTCAACTTGTTTTGCGCATTATCAAAGTAAATGGCGTAATCCCCGGTTTTCACCCGTTTGGCGCCGTTGATTAATGTCTCCGCGAGGTAACTCGCTCCTTTTTGGTCAAATTTCATTTTTTCCATTAATTTCTTGGTTAAAAACTCGTGAAAATCAGAAGGTAACATGCGCATTTGATCATTCAAGTAATCGTCCAAAATACTGTAGATGGTGCTGTCATATTTACGATCAAAAAAGATTGTCACGCCATTATCGGCTTCCAATTCTTCGATATTTGCGTATTGTTTTGCGATGATTATATTTTCGCATTTTTGATCCGCGGATGACCCGTTCTCAAGTTGTTCTTCAATTCGACTTTCTTTATCTTCAATCAATTTGTTGATATTTTCTGGAAGCATCAAAAATGTATTTTCCAGGGCGACACAATAATTGTAAACATTGCCGAAATCTTCCATGACCATTTTCTTCAATAATTCAGAATTGGTCATTTTCAGTTCCGTATTGATATCACTCCTATAAATAGATTTGTTGTATATATCTGTTACTTCTTGTTTATTTTTACTTTCATTGATCAACATTTTGAGAGAAGTGGCATTGGGTTGATTAGTAATCCCTTTACCGATTCTTTTCAAGTTTGAAAAATATTTACTTTTTTCTATAAATTTTTTATTGAATTCAGATATTTTCTCTTGTAAAAAGATACTGATGCTTTTGTATTGCATAAACGTCAAATCAGAGTTATACACAAGAAAAGGTTCCATGATTTCAACGACTTCTTTGAGAGATAATTTTCCATTGATGTATTTTTTGATTTTCTCAAACAACACGCGCGTTCTAGGGACAACTTTTTCTAGAAATTTCAAGTATAATTCGGAGTCACTCATATCACGACTTTGTTCGGTTTTATTCATCGTAAAATTCGTTACTTTACTGAAAAAAGTGTTTTTGTCTTGGTCTTGTTCCAGGTTTTCCTCACTATTGTAAATATCAACCAATATTTTATTGACACTGGTATGATTGTTCAAAAATTTCCAATAATTGACAAACATGGTATTTAAATTTGCCTTGGTATAAATGCTTGTTCCAGGTAATGATATATGAGAGAAACGAATGACTGGTTCAGGCAAGGTAACTAACGAGGTGAGTGCGATTGTATCAGGTGGTGTCATATCTTCAACATGATATACATTTTTGTTTCTGGATATTTGCGTTGTTTTCAAACGGGTTAATCCCAGATTATATTTATCAATGACAAAACGATTACTTACTAAATTTCTATTGTGAATGACATTTGAATACAAATCGCCCAAAGTATCAATAATGACATTAAAATTATCCATTACTTCTTCTTCAATAATAACATCCTTTTTCATTTCTGGATTGACATCTTCAAAGGGTGTAAAATATGGGTTAATACTTTTGTATAATGCCGTATATTTATTCTCTCCTCCATCAGGTAAATCATTTGATTTATAACCATCAATGATATCTTCCAATACGTACATTTCGCCTCGGGTAGATCCTTTATAGGATATATTGTTTTCAATTTCTTCGAATTCATATCCTTCATCTTCTTTGTCAAATCCTACTTTTTCATATATTTTTTTCACGTTTTTCGCAACCGGTAATATCCAGTAAAGCGATTTTTTGAAACTCATTAAACTATGTATCAATGGTTTCCACGAGGCGTCTTTGATGATTGCTCCCGTGACATTCCCGTGTCCGTCAAACGTAGAAAATTCTTCTCGCAATTGTTTGAAGCGCTCAATCATGGTGTGAATATTGGTCAAGACCATACTGGTTCGTTGTCTATTGGGTACATCAGTCAACAATTCATCTAGTAAATCATTGGTCTGTAATTCAATATTGAAGCGTCTTTGTTCCACATCAACATTGACATATTGTTGAATCGCACCCAATTCTTCACCGAATTGTATATCGTCCGCTTTCAAAATGAATTCGCGAATATTATCGCGAACCTCTACGTTTGTTGGAATATTAAATTCCGTTTGTATATCAACCGATTCTTGGTCATAAGAATCTACAGCGCTTTCCAATTCGGAAGAACGCGTCACCTTTTCTTCATCTTCACTTTTTTGAGTACGAATACTTTCATCACTGGGTTTCTCTCTGATTTCTATTTTTTCAATTGGAATATTCAATGGAATTCCTTTGTAATCAAAGTTGATGTAGATGATTTCCTTGTCAGGATAGGTTTTAATCTCAATCATATCTTGTTCTAAATTGGTGATTTCGCCTGTTAATATGGAAGGAATATCACCACCAAAATAGATATTGATCCAAGTTCCAGGTAAAAGGTTATTTTGTCTTGAATATCCCTTTTTATCATTTCTATAGATGAGAGAAACGGATTCGATGTTACCGTCGCCTAATAATCCGTCATCATTGATTTTCAGTGTTGTTAAAGTAAAATCTTCAATATTGATTAATCGAATCAAATGATCGTCAATATAATCAATAATAAATTTATTGTTGTTTAATATTTCATTTGTGGGGTCTTTTATTTTAATAACATCGCCTAATTTTAAATCAAGAGAAACGCCTTCTTCATCCTCATTGTCTTGATCTTCTGTATCGTCTGCGTCTTCGGCGTCATCTTTGTCTTCGTCATCATCTTCATCTTCGACATCATCATTTTTTTCACTTGTTTCAACATCGTCTTCATCAAGGTTTGCCGACGAACTTTCTTTATTAGATGACGATGATGATCCAAAATCGATAGGTTTACTAAAATCAATTGGTTTTTTTTGAGACGTATCATTTTGTGTTATTTCTGTATTTTGTTTTGTTGAATTGGTTGACATTGTCCTATATTTATAATAGATAATTTTATGAATGAATAAACTGAAATTATCTATAACTGTCTAAAGATTTGAAGATTTTTAGTAATCTTCTGGTGGATTTGTAATTAAATTTTTTAATGTTAAATCTTCAAATGTGGCGTTTTTATCTGCGTCAAAAAAATAATTCATATTTCTCACATATTCACCATCAGCAAAATCAGCAGCACCGAGAGTCATTTTTATTTTTTGAAAAAATTCCAATGATTGAATTACATAATGATTCAACCGAATAATGTTATCATCGCGTAATGTTCGATCATCATCATGGAAATTTACTAAACCATGAATCCATATATGAGAACTATTGGGAATCGCCCTTGTTTTGAATATATATTTTGAATCTTTATTTATAATCTTTTCTTCACGATGGGTGATTGCGGTTCTAATATCAGGAGGTTGTTTTAAAAGTCCATCACTACCAAACATGTACCAACATGAATATATTAAATTATAATGTTCAAGGGATCTCAATTCTGTCCGCAATTTATGCTTCATTCCAAAATAAAATTCATCAATATCGCATACCATTAACCAATAAGTATTATCTCTTAATTTTTCACGATCAAACATGTCTTTGTAATATTGTTGTTGCCAATGTTTTTTATCTCCGTAATGATATGTTACTAATCCTTTACCAATGTAATCATATAAAATATCCATTGGATTATCAGTGCTTCCATTATCTATTAGATAAAAATGATCTACTCCTTGCCATAAATAATGCTCTAACCATACTTTTAAATTCATCGTTTCATTTTTAAATATGGCAATGACCGATAAATAATGCATTTTTATTTTATAAATAAATATAATGAATTATTTATATTATTTTGTTATTAAATTACTTTTACAATAAATTACTTTTTCAAATGATATAAATATTTATTCAGAATGAATGAAATGAGAGAATATATTTATAAATTAAATGAAATTCCCGGTTTTCATGATTTAATTTTGAATCAACCCCGTCAAGATTTTTTTAAGAAAATAATAAATGTCACACATACGAAAACAAAAACGAATCAAGAATACAAAATCATTTCTTATGATTCTGCTTATTTGAATAATGATCAGATTCTTACTTATGGAGTATTTCGATCACTCGTTGTAAATAGTTTAAATGATGTTGTTTCTTTTTTTCCTCCAAAAAAAATGAAATTTTCAGAATTTCATAAAAGAAATCCAGATTTCAATGAAAGTCAGATTATTTTTCAGGAATTCGTGGAGGGAGTAGGTATCAATTTATTTTGGGATCCCGCCATTGGACTTACTGGTGGCTGGGAAATTGCGTCATTGGATGATGTTGGTTGTCATATATTGTATTCAGTAGAAGACAATAAAAGTTTGCGAGATATTTTTATGGATGTAATACAAAATAAAAACGTAGATATTGATTCGCTTGAAAAACGTTTTTGTTATCATTTTATCATACAGCACCCAGTATTTGGTTTGATTAAACATATACAGGAACCTGAGTTGTATTTAATCAATGTTTTTGAAATTGTCAATACCGGAGATCATACTGTGAATATTTATACAATTGATATAAATAAACAAAATATGAAAGAAAACCCGAATTTTACACATGTGAAATTTCCAAAATTTTATGATTTTACCTCATATCAACAATTAAACGATGATTTTACGAGTATTCCATATACCATCATGGGACTACACTTTACAGATAAAAACGGCAAACAAAGTAAATTAATCAACCCCAATTATGAATATGTCAAATATATCAAAGATAGTAATATGTTTGATATAGATATATTTCGACAACAATATATTTATTTGTGTCTCCGAAAAGAAGAGGGGAAAGTGGTGGATTATTTAATCAACAATTATTTACATCGAAAACATTTTTTATTTTTTAAAAAACATTTGTTTTTATTTACTCATACGTTATATTTGAATTATATTTACTGTTATGTTAAAAAAGCGTTACAATTAAGCATATATAGTGACATTTATCAGTTACATTTGAAATTAATTCATCAAAAATATATCAATGAATTAAAACCGGTTAGAGAAAATGTCAGGAAAAAAACCGTGATTGATTATGTAAACACGTTAAGTCCTGAAATGTTAATGTATTTATTAAATTATCAATACTTTGATTCTTTTCATACAACAATAAGTGAAACCACTATTTCGATAGCAAATTAAAATTTACCAAGTATTGCCTCATATACATTTGTTGCTAAGGAAATACTGTTTAATAAGTTTTGTTTTACCATGGCAATATCTGCGGGTTCTCTATAAGCAACCCGAATAACACTATCAATGTCATGGGGATGCATTTTCTTAAATCCGCAAAATGTCATTGTTTTTGCTTCTTCAAAGAATTTGGAATACAACATGTATTCAATGATTTTACCAATGGTGTAATCCTCGTTTTCCAAAATGACATCATAAGAATGTTTCATGGTATTTTCCGATTCATTGATTTTAATTGCGTCAGTTTCAATCACTGTTTTTAAACTTTCCAACCGCGCGATAATAATTTTACATGCTTTTTTGAGTAAATCGCGATTCGAAAAGACGCCAATTGTTTGTATCGTGAAATCAAAACAGTCTTTTTTGACAATACGCTTTCCTTCTAATAATTTCCAGTTATCAGATTCAAATTCAATATCATCTTTACTTAACCCCTTGTCCTTCCATTGTTGTTTTTTCTTGTCCAATTCTTTTTCCATATGAACATCATCTACAGTAAAACCATAAGAACAACAAGAAACCACATTAAACATACCGTCGGTTTTCGCATTGTCGATTGAAAACTCACATGTCATTTGTAGTTTTTCTCCTGGAATATCATCTGAAATGCGAGGGCGTAATCTTACAAAATCAATATAATAACCCATGTCATTGGGTGGAAATATATTATGGGTGTCTTTAGACGATAAATATTCGTTTGTCAGAGTGTTTTTTATTTTGAAATGTTCAGTTGTTATATACATAATGGTGTCACTTGTGTTTTCCATATTGACTTCTAATAAATAATTTTTAAGAGGGATTTCAAGGTCGTCAATATGTATTGGAATACAACTTAAGCGTTGTTTGATAATTTCGTTATTAAAACGAGTCGTATTTACCAATATTTTTGATTTGTTTTCTTCATTTGGCGATGTTTTAAATACCACTGTTGGAATATCGGATAATACAGTTCTGCGGATGGCATTTGCTAAACTGACATTTACACCACTTAAGCTAAATGTGAGGACTCCTTCTTTTTCTACGATTTTGTCAATTTGTGGATTCATTTTTTCTGTTGTCTAGTATAGTGTATGATAATATATTTAAACCTTTGTATAAATATTTAATCAATTTTTTTAGATATTCTTTATTTTACAATATTTAGTTGAATATTTGATGAAT
>Ga0164295_10005251_pt1 | contig 10234 bp, 9 predicted proteins | sample GEODES006metaG_FD_111798 | JGI IMG/M metagenome (GOLD analysis project Ga0164295, IMG submission 111798) | Oligotrophic lake water microbial communities from Sparkling Lake, Wisconsin, USA - GEODES006 metaG | ecosystem: Environmental > Aquatic > Freshwater > Lake | place: USA: Sparkling Lake... | reverse complement strand
TCGCCCAAGGAGAACGCGACGTCGTAGGCCTTCATGATTTCGCAAATTTCCTCGAAGTGGGTGTAGAGGAAATTTTCGCGGTGATGCGCGAGACACCATTTCGCCAGAATTGAGCCCCCGCGGGAGACGATCCCGGTGACGCGTCGAGCGGTCATCGGGATGTAGGGCAAGCGGACACCGGCATGAATGGTGAAATAATCGACGCCCTGTTCGGCCTGCTCGATGAGCGTGTCGCGGAAGATCTCCCAGGTGAGTTCTTCCGCTTTGCCATCGACTTTCTCCAAGGCCTGATAAATCGGCACGGTGCCAATCGGCACCGGCGAGTTGCGGATAATCCACTCGCGGGTTTCATGGATGTTCTTGCCAGTCGACAGGTCCATCACCGTGTCACCGCCCCAGCGGGTGGACCACAGCATCTTTTCGATTTCTTCCTCAATCGAGGAACTGACCGCCGAATTGCCGATATTGGCGTTGATTTTCACCAGAAAATTGCGACCGATGATCATCGGTTCGGTTTCGGGGTGATTGATGTTGTTGGGAATAATCGCGCGGCCGCGCGCGACTTCATCGCGAACGAATTCCGGCGTGATTTCGCGCGGCATCAGCGCGCCGTGGGTGAATCCGCTGTGCAGCCGTGCGTCTTTGGGTGAGGCGCTACGCCAAGCTTCCAGATTCAGGTTTTCGCGAATGGCGATGAATTCCATTTCAGGCGTGACGATGCCGCGGCGCGCGTAGTGCATCTGGGAGACATTCGCCCCCGCCTTGGCACGCCGCGGCACGGTTTTACCCGGATAGCGAACGGCGTTAAGGGCAGAGTCATCAGCCCGCCGGCGGGTCCATAAAGACGAAGGCGTGGTCAGCACTTCGGTGTCCTCCCGCCCGATAATCCACGGGGCGCGGAGCAACGGCAGGCCGCGGCGCACATCAATCTGCGCCGCGGCATCGGTGTAGGGGCCGGAAGTATCGTAGACATAAACCGGGGGATTCGCGGACAAACCAACCCGCTCTCTGGTCGGGTTCTGCACGATTTCTCGCATCGGCACCCGGAGCTGGCCGGCCGCGTTACTGATGTAAACCTTGGTAGAGCCCGGCAAGGGGCGGGTCAGTTCGGGATCAAGTTCGGCGCGTTCGGCCGGTATGACTTCAGGGACGGCATTCATGTGGATTCTCCCGCACCCGATCAGTTCTGATCTGGCGCCTTGCTCGTTAAGAGTTTTGGCTGAGTGAGGAGCGCAGAGTGGTGCCAAAGGCATCGCTGCTTCCCTACGCCGGCATTATCCGGGTCAGGTTCGAAGGGTGACTCTCAGCTCCACTTGCTACGCCTCATAGGAAGACGCGCAACGAAGCACCCCCAGCCGCTATCGCGGAGGGCACTATAGCGTATAATTCCCGCGCCGTTACAGGCCGATTCCAGTCTTCAATCCGGGGCGATTCACGCCCAGCAAATCGCGCGAGCAAGACCAATGACGATGGATTTCCAGCAAGCCCGCTTCAACATGGTGGAGCAGCAAATCAGAACTTGGGATGTGCTCGATCAGGACGTCCTCGATGCCCTGCAAAGCGTGCCCCGCGATGCCTTCGTCCCCGAAGACTTCCGACTGCTCGCCTATTCCGATACGCGCATACCCTTGGGCCACGGCCAATCGATGATGACGCCCAAGCTTGAGGCTCGCATCGTGCAGGCGCTCAAACCAAACGCTACTGAACGCGTGCTCGAAATCGGCACGGGGAGCGGCTATCTCACCGCCCTCCTTGGCCACTTCGCGCGAAATGTGCTCAGCCTTGAGTTGTATGAAGACCTTGCGACGGCAGCCCAACGGAAGTTCCGCGCGCAGTCCATGATGAACATCCAGGTTCTCCCAGTGGATGGTTTCCACGGTCAGCCTGAGCGGGGTCCCTTTGACGTTATCGCGGTGACCGGCGCCTTATATCAGCGTAGCTCTGCGCTTGAGGCGCAATTGGCGGTAGGCGGACGGCTCTTCGCGGTGGTGGGCCAAGGCCATGCCATGGAAGCCTTACTCATTACCCGACTCGCAAATGGTGGATTTACCACCGAGGCGCTCTTCGAAACCGAACTCGAACCGCTCATCGGGGCGGAACCACCGCCGCGATTCAAGTGCTGAGCACATGAACTCGATTCGCGTTGAGGAATTGGCGGGAGCGCTACAGGCATCGGAACCGGGTTTGCTGGATGTGCGTGAAGCCTGGGAATTTGATCTGTGTCATATCCCGGGCTCAGTCCTGATTCCGCTCGGCGAACTCTCAACGCGCCTGGGGGAAATCCCCGCTACTCGCCCACTGGTGGTGATTTGCCACCATGGGGTTCGAAGCGAGATGGCGCAACACTATCTTCTGCAACAGGGGATGACCGAGGTGCTGAATCTCGCCGGCGGCATTGCCGAATGGGCAGCACAAATCGACCCCGACATGCCCCATTATTGACGTTCAACGCCAGCGTACTTCCAAGGATTCGTTTCGCATGCTCACCCCGCTTACCGCCTCTCTCCGCAATCTCGCCGTGCCGGTGCTCCTGCTGTTGGCGGCGAGTGGGAACACCACCGCCGCCGACCTCGTGTCACTCGTCAAGCAGGCGGAACAAAGCGACCCGAAGTATCAAGAATCCCAAAATCAGGCCCTCGCCGTGGCGGAGGACATTCCTCAGGCCAAAGCGGCGCTATGGAAACCCCAACTCGCTTTCACCATATCCGGTAACCAGACCGATCAGGAAATTACCGCCCAGTTTTCGCTCGCCGGACGGGGCGTCGCGTACAACGGGTCGGATTATCGGGTCAGCCTGCGCCAGCCTGTCTTCCACTGGGACCGCTACCTGCAGTTAAAGCAGTCGGATAAGCGCCTGCATCAGGCGCAACTCGAAATTGATGTGGCCTGGCAGGCGCTGCTTGTGCGGGTAGCAGAACGCTATTTCAGCGTGCTCGCCGCGCAAGACACGCTGACTTTTGCCAAATCCGAGCGCGACGCCCTGGCCGGACAGCTCGAACAAGCGCAACAGCGATTTGATGTTGGCCTGATTGCCGTCACGGATGTCGAAGAAGCGCGGGCGGGCCATGACCGTGCTGTTGCGCAGGTCATTACGGCAGAAAATGATTTGCAGAACGCCGAAGAAGCCCTGCGAGAATCGACCGGCACGCTGCCAGCAGACATCTGGACGCTCAATCAAGACTTCAAGCTCGCCGCGCCCACTCCCGACAATATCGACGAGTGGACTACGGCATCGCTGAAGCAAAATCTGGAGATCGCCGCCGCCCTGACCGCGGCAGACGTGGCTGAATCCGATATCGGTATCGCCAGTGCCGGCCAACTGCCAACCATCGACATTGAAGGCAGCCACGGATTCGATTCACGCGGCGGGCAATTTGGCGCAAACGAAAGTACCACGAGCTCAATCGGCATTCGGCTGAATGTGCCAATTTACGAAGGTGGCGCGGTGAATTCGCGCACCCGCCAAGCAGGCCACCAGCATGCTGTGGCGTTGGATCGGGTAGAAACCGCACGGCGCGGGATTCTGCGCCAAACACGGCAATCATTCCTTGGCGTACTCACCCAGATGAGCGCGGTAACGGCGCTCAAGCAGGCAGTGGTGTCATCCGCCACGGCGCTGGAGTCGACGCGCGCCGGGTTTGAGGTGGGCACCCGCACGACGGTAGACGTCATCCTTGCCGAACGCAGTCTGTCTCAGGCGCGCCGCGATTTAGCGAAGGCGCGCTACGAGTACATCCTCAACCTGCTGCGGTTGAAGCAGGCGGCTGGCACCTTGGGACCAGACGACATCGCGGTGACCAACTCCTGGCTTAAACCCGCGCCGCCCATCGCGGCCACTACGGTCAAGAGCCCTTGAGCGCGCGGTCGCTCGAGCAAGCCTAAGACTATGAGCAGTCGCATCACCGGCGCGCTGAAGTGCCAGATCGATGACTCGATCTTGCTGCTCGTTGATATCCAGACGCGCCTCGGCGACGCGATGCCTGGCAAAGTGCTTAACCGGGTCCTACAAAACTCGGCCTTGTTGGCCGCTTCTGCTGGCTTGCTTGACGTGCCCGTCCTGCTGACCCAGCAAGCGGCAGAGGATCTCGGCGAGACGCATGCAATGGTCGCGCAAAGCCTGCCACCTTCTACCCAGATTTTTGGCAAAACAGCGTTTAGTTGTATGGGCGCGGAAGGGTTTCCAGCCGCCATCGGCGCGTTTAATCGGCGCCATGTGGTGCTCGCAGGCATGGAGTCGCACATCAGCGTGCTCCAGACAGCGCTCGATCTGGTCGCCACCGGCGCCGAGGTTTTCGTGGTGGAAGACGCCATTTGCTCGCGCCGTCTGGAGAATTATCAGAATGCTCTGGACCGCATGCGCAGTAGCCAAATTAATGTTGTGAGCGCCGAATCAGTCGTCTTTGAATGGCTAGGCGACGCTAGTCATCCTCACTGCAACACCATCCAGCAGTGGCTACGCTAGACGGCTTCAGTCCGACCTGCTGTGCTGGCAGGCCGGCTTTGCCGTAAATCTGCCGAACGCCTAATTGACCGTGTAGTTTCTAGCCTTCATACAGGCGCCGAACGCAGCGTTGTAATCGGCTTGCCGCCTTTGACGGTCCTGCGCCTGCATCTGGGCCTGTTGCTGGTAAGCGTTGTAATTAGCAGGCGGCGGCGGCTGCGAACTACCAGAAGACTTGCTCGCCACACCCAACACAGTGGATGCCAGCGCGCCGATTGCAGCGCCCTTGCCGGCGTCACCTGCCAAGGCTCCGCCAGCCGCACCTAGCGCAGCCCCGGTGGCGGCATCGCCCAACAAGCCACCGCCTTTAAACATCCCGCCGTTACCCAATCCCAGAAACCCACCGCTGGACTGCTGCTGAGGCGGCGGCGGTGGCGCATAAGACCCCGGCGGTGGCGCCGCCTGAGGTGCCGGCATCGCAGTGGGATCGAAACCAGTTTGAGAGACCGACCAGGTATGGCAGGCGTAGCGGTCGACGTCTTGCTGCTGCTGGCTCTGCCCAGCGCTGGGATAAGCGAATACCTGTCCCGATTGCGCTGAGGCCTCACCAATCACGGTAAACAAAGCCGCTGCGGCGATTAACTGTAGTTTGCTTAGATTCGACATCCGAAAAGCCCTCCGGGAAACACCCGTTTAATCCTACCTTAGCTAACGGTTTTAACGTGAGCACGCAAAACTCGCGCAATCGCTCTTCGCATCACCGAAGCCCCGCTGTCGTGAGTAAATCGAGTACTGCCAGCGTTGCACCGCGGTTGTGGGCGACGATTTCACGCCCTGCCCGTCCGGCGGCATCGCGTTGGTCGGTATCTGCCAACCATTCTCCCGCGACTTCGGCGAGCGCCTGCGCATCCTGCACGATACGTAGCGCACCGCTCCGCTGCATTTTTTCGGAAATCTCGGAAAAATTGAAAAGATGCGGACCAGCCAAAACCGGGACACCCAGCGTTGCCGGCTCCAGCACGTTATGACCTCCTAAGGGCATCAAGCTGCCACCAACGAAGGCCACGTCGGATGCCGCATAAAACCGCAGCAGTTCGCCCATGGTGTCCAGCAGGAAGATTTCCACCCCAGGCGACACGGCCCCGCCCTCCGAACGGCGCGCGTAACGCCATCCCTCGCGCTTTACCAACTCGGCCACCGTGTCAAAGCGTTCTGGATGGCGCGGCGCCAGGACCAGCAGAATGTCCGGAAACTGGTGACGCAACAGTCGCAACGCCCGTAGCAGGATTTCTTCCTCTCCCGGGCGGGTGCTACCCGCCATCAATATGGGTCGATTGGTGCCGAGGTCACGCCGAATCGATGCCCCTTCCTCAAACACGCTTGCCGGCAGATGGACATCAAACTTCAGGCTGCCCGTAACCGCGAGTCGAGCCTCCGGCACCCCAAGCTTCCCAAGGCGTTCGGCATCGCTCCGGGTCTGCGCGGCAACGGTCGTTAACTCCGCCAACATGCTTGCCGTGAGCCCCTGAAACCACTGGTAGCGCCGTGCAGAGCGCTCAGACATTCGACCATTCACGAGCAAAGCCGGGATGCCCCGGAGATGACATTGATGAATGACGTTAGGCCATAGCTCGGTTTCCATCAGCAGCAACATGCACGGTTGAAAGCGATCGAGAAATCGCGTGACCATGGAAGGAAGGTCGTAGGGAAAATACGCGTGATAGACCGTCTCGCCAAACTGGCGAGTCACTGTGGCAAAACCGGTGGGCGTTGATGTGGTGACCAGAATGTCGCGGAATGGATACCTGTCTCGCAAGGCTCTAATCAGTGGCGCGGCGGCACCCACTTCACCTACTGAAACCGCATGAATCCAGAGCGGGGAGTTGATCCCGGGGGTGGCGGCATACCACGCCAGCCGCTGACGCCAACGGTCTCGATAACTCCGGTTCCTGGTGGCCTGCCAACAGAAGCGGGCAAGGATGAATGGCAAAGCGAGCGCGAAAATGACGCTGTAAACGCGCCTCATCCCTGTAACCAATCCAGATAAGCCCCCACGCCGGCCTTGATGTCATGGAACTCGTGGGTAAACCCCGCCGCTCTGACGCGTCCAAGATCCGCGCAAGTCCGATTCTGATAGGCCGGCAGTAGTTCGGGCGGAAATGGCACATAGCTGATCGCGCCCTTGCCATGCCAGGCAATCACTGCCTCAGCAACGTCATTAAACCGTGCCGTGCGGCCGGTGCCGCAGTTGAAGATGCCGGCGGCGGTGGGATGTTCTCCAAACCAGAGGGTCTGTTCAACGACGTCATCCACGTAGACAAAGTCACGCTCTTGCTCGCCGGCCGCCACGCCGTGAGAGGCGCCGAACAGACGCACGCTGCCACCGGCAGCGAGTTGTGCGTTGAAGTGATACATAACGCTCGCCATTCGGCCTTTATGCTGCTCTCGCGGTCCGTACACGTTGAAGTACCGCAAGCCAACGATTCGCGAACGCAGCGTGGACATGCGTTGGCGCACATGCTGGTCAAAGGCAAGTTTTGAAAACGCGTAAACATTCAGCGGGCGTTCGTACTCGGGCGCCTCGCTACAGAATTCATTCAAGCCATAAACGGAAGCACTTGAGGCATAGATGAACGGGATGCCGTAGCGGTCACAGGCGTTCAGCAATTCGCGCGAAAACTGGAAGTTCATCGCCATCATCAATTGGCCGTCCCATTCCATGGTGTCGGAACAGGCGCCCAGGTGATAGACCGCTTCGATGCCTTTCCCTTCGCCCGCTAGACGATCGAAGTGCGACAGGAATTCTTGGTGGTCGTAATAGTCAGCGAAAGTCGCACCTGCCAGATTGATAAACTTCTTTCCGTCCCGAAGGTCGTCGACCACGATGACGTCGGTGCGGCCGCGGCTGTTCAAGGCGTGCACCAGATTGCTTCCGATAAATCCACAGCCCCCGGTGACGACAATCATGCTGATGAACCTGAATGTTCCAGCGCCTTGATGATCGCTGTCGTTGAATGCCCCTCATGAAACGGAAGCGCGATTACCTTGCCCCCTCGGGCGAGGACTTCGCTCGCGCCCACGATGCTGTCCAATGCGTAATCCCCGCCTTTGACCAGCACGTCCGGCGCCACCGCACAGACCAAGCGCAATGGGGTGTCTTCCACGAAAGATGTCACCCAGTCCACCGCGCGCAAACCGGCCAGCATTTCCATTCGAAGTGCGCAGGGGTTCACCGGACGGGTAGGCCCTTTAAGCCGACGCACGGACTCATCGGTATTCACTGCAACGATCAGGCGATGTCCTAGCGCTGCGGCAGCTTCAAGGTATCGAAGGTGGCCGGGATGCAAAATGTCGAAGCATCCGTTGGTCATCACTATTTTCTGCCCTTGTCGACGCGCGGCGGCAACCGCCTCCATCAGCGCCGCCTCGCCCATCACACCGCCAACGCTGTTGGCGGTTAATCCGGTCACCGCGTTCGCCAATTCGTCATTGGAGACCACCGCGGTGCCGAGTTTGCCGACCACAATGCCCGCGGCGATATTGGCCAGTGTTGTCGCGGTGGAGAGGTCGAGACCTGCCGCCAAACCGCAGGCCAGCAAGGCGCAAACGGTGTCGCCCGCACCTGTCACATCAAAGACGTCGCGCGCCTGCGCCGGCAGGTGTAGGGGCGGATGACCGGGTTGAACCAGAGACATCCCCTGTTCGCCGCGAGTCACGAGCAAGGCACGCAAATCATGTTCGACACAGAGCGCCTCTGCTCTTGAAACGAGCGTGGCTTCATCCTCGCAGACGCCAACCACAGCCTGAAATTCGCCTAAATTCGGGGTGAGAACATGCGCTCCCGCATAGCGGCTGAAATCGCGGCTCTTGGGGTCAACGATGACGGGAATTTGGGCCGCGCGCGCGCGCGCGATCCATTGTTGAGGGTCGGCCAAAACGCCTTTCGCATAGTCCGATAACACCAATGCGCCCACGCCCGCCAATATGGCGTCGGCATCATCGAGTAAGCCATGCGCCGACGCGGCTTCGGGAAGCGCTTCGAAATCGACCCGAATCAGCTGTTGATGCTGAGCGAGCACTCGCAGTTTGACCGTAGAGGGCGCATCACAGCGGTGGAAATAAGGCCTTATACCGGCTTCCCGGCAGAGCAACTCGAGCGTTCGCCCATCGGCGTCGTCCCCAACCAAACCCGCAAGCACTGTCTGAGCGCCTACCGCGACGGCATTGGCCGCCACGTTGGCAGCGCCGCCAATGCGGTCTTGCTGTAACTTCACGCGGAGGACCGGCACCGGCGCTTCGGGCGAAATGCGGGTCGCTGCGCCCGACCAGTACCGATCAAGCATAACGTCGCCCACCACAGCGATACGTCCGGATTTGAGTGTCTCAACTGCCCGCTTCATAGTTTGAGGATAGCTATTCTGATTGACTTAAAAATGCCGGCCACGAGCGCGTACGAAACGCTTCGTGTAGCCGCTGTGAGCCGGCCGGAGATTATCACATGAGTGTCTTGCGCCTGACCGCAGTCAGCCTCGCGAGCTTGCTGTTTTTAATGCAACACGCTGTTGCTGGCCCGCCGCCCGTCCCTTTTGTGTCGGTCTATGACGTCAGCAGCGGCGGCCTCACCATTGGCCAAATGACGCGTCGATTCCAGATCAACGCCGCGGGGGATTATGAATTCACCTCACACTTCACGACGACCGGTCTGGCTGGCGCGTTCAAGCATGTCGCCATCGAGGAATCCAGTACGGGTCGCTTCGTTCAAGACCGGTTCCATCCGGGCGAGTATCGCTATCGCAAGGAAAATGGCCGTAAGCGGCAGACAATCGTGATTCATTTCAATCGGCCGCTTGGGAGGGCAGAAGGGACTACCGACACTAAGACCTGGAGCGCTCCACTCAGCGGGGATGAACTCGACAAATTGAGTTACCAATTGGCCCTGGCTAGCGATCTGCGCGAACACAAAACCACACTTGAGTATCGCGTGCCGGATAACGGCAAAGTCGACACTTTTCCGATTCGGATTGTGGGCGAGGAAACCCTCAAAGAGGAAAAATCAGAAAGGAAACTGGTGCGAGTGGAATATCTTCGGCGGGATACAAGACGCACCACGCTGTGGTGCGATCCCGCGCGCGCCTATCTGCCGGTGAAGATCGAATATCGGGAGAAGGACGGCAGTCTGTCAGTGGCTTTGCTAAGACGCTGACAGACTCTCCGTAGTGGGCTACGGGAGCTTAGCCCCCTTGCTGAAAAAGGCGAATCAACTCAGGTGCGGGAATATAGCCACCGAGCTCATCACCTTGTTCGGTATAAAGCGCGGGCGTACCGCGAACCCCCATTGATTCACCGAGGTGATAATCGCGCTCAACAGGATTTTCACATTTTTTCATGGGGGGTTGCTGTCCCGACTTCGCTTCTGTCAGCGCTGTTTTGGGGTCTGCCGCACACCACACGGCGACGGCTTTATCATAGGAAGGGCTGTCGATTCCGGTCCGTGGGAATGACAGATATCGCACCGATATCCCCGCCTTATTGAGCACCGGCACCTCTTTGTGGAATTTACGGCAGTAGCCGCAGTCGATGTCGGTGAAGACGAACAGCGTCGCGAGAACCTTGGGTGTGGTAGCCGGGAAATCGATGGTGCTTCCGGCTGCCAGGTTACTGAGGGCAGCCGTTCGCGCCGCTATCCGGCGGGCGTCAGTGAGATTAGCTTTGGAGTTGAGATCAAATACGTCGCCGCGAAAAACATACCGACCGTCTTCACTCATGTACAACACGGTTGCACCCAGCATGACT
>Ga0164295_10005249_pt1 | contig 10240 bp, 7 predicted proteins | sample GEODES006metaG_FD_111798 | JGI IMG/M metagenome (GOLD analysis project Ga0164295, IMG submission 111798) | Oligotrophic lake water microbial communities from Sparkling Lake, Wisconsin, USA - GEODES006 metaG | ecosystem: Environmental > Aquatic > Freshwater > Lake | place: USA: Sparkling Lake... | reverse complement strand
ATTTATATTTTTCTTGTATCATTTAAAAATTCACAACTGCCATAACAGGAAAATGATCTGAAGGATATTTACCAAAATAAGTATCAGTTAAAATACCCCATTTTTTTACTTTAAATTGTTTGGTCACAAAGATGTGGTCAATCACTTCCATTCCCCGAGGAGTTCTAAAACTATTGAAGGAGGCATTGTTCTCGTAGGGAAACGCTGCAAGTTCATGGCTATCTTTTATTATACCCGCATTCGCTATGTATTTATAACAATCACTGTTGCGACCTCCATTGAGATCACCTGTAAATACAACCGGATTATTTCCAGCAATCTCTTTAATCTTTTCAATCATTAATTTAGCACTTTCAATTCTTGCAATCACCCCTTGATGATCGAAATGTACATTAAAAAAATAAAACTTTTTTTTACTAGCAATATCTTGCAACTGTACCCATGAACAAATGCGATTGCAGCAGGTAGCATCCCACCCCTTACCTGGTTTGTCGGGTGTTTGTGACAACCAAAAATCACCGCTATTTAGCAGCTTGAATTTATCTTTCTTGAAATAAATGGCAGAATGTTCTCCTGAAGCCTTTCCATCATCACGACCAATACCATAACGAGTATATTGTGGAAGTGCTTTACTAAGATCTTCCAGTTGATTAATTAAACCTTCTTGAATTCCTACCACGTCAAAATCGTGAAAGCGAATTAGGTTTGCCTGCACAGGTGCACGGTTAACCCATAAATTTCCCGAATCGCCGCGGTTGTCATAACGCAGATTATAGGTAGCCACCGTAAATGTTTGAGCACTGATGGATAGATTAATCATAATAATTAAAACTAGTAAAAGAAAAAATTTGTGTTTCATTTGAATAGAAATTTTAAGATGGTTGATTGAGCTGAATAATTAAAGCTAGTAAATTTATATACACATAAGTAATTTCAATTCATTATCAAATAGTAAATTATCTTAATAGATAACTGAGTCATCAGTTGATGAATCTAAAGTTTAATAATATTAGGGAGGTTGATCAAATGCGCTGTTGATAGATATTTATTAGGCTCAATCTCTAGTATTTATCATTTTTTGAAAAGTTTTATCATATTGTATAAAAGCTAACAATTTTTGATATCTTCGACATATACCTTTTTTTACAAAGGTTTAAATAATAAATAAATTTCAATAACAATATCTTAAATTAAAAAGTCCATGAATAAAAAAATTTTGGTTGGTGCCTTTCTTCTGCTGTTTGCAGTTGGATTTACTACATTACCAGTCTCCCAATTTTTTGCACCTGCAATAACGGTGCCTAATGGTTTCTCTATTATCAAAGTAGCTGACTCTTTAGGTAAGGTTAGACATATCGATGTCAATAATTCAGGTGGGATCTATGTGAGATTAAATGCATTGAAAGACGGTAAAGGAACTTTGTATTTGACTGATCAAAACATGGATGGTGTGATGGATACTAAAACTGCCTTTGGTAATTTTCCAGGAACAGGTATTGTGATCAAGGGGAAATATCTTTATTCATCTTCCAATTCTGGTGTATTTCGGTATAAATTAAACAAGGCAGGTGAAGTAATGGATAAAGAAAATCCTGAATTAATTGTAGATGGATTAATGGATAAAAAGCGTGACAATTCAAAGTCAATCACTTTGGATAATAAAAATAATTTGTATGTAACCATCGGATCTTATTCTGATGCTTGCCGAGAAGGAAGTACTGGAAAAGGAATTCCTGGTTGTCCTATTCTTGATTCAGCTGCTGGAATATGGATGTTTAAAGCAAATAAAACCAATCAATCATTTAAGGATGGTCTTCGTTATGCAACTGGACTAAAAAATTCTGTAGGCATTGATTGGAACAGCGATTCAAAATCTTTGTTTGCAACCCATCATGGACGTGGTGCATTTTCTGATAAATTTCCTGGAATGTATTCTGCCAAACAAGACACTGAGATTCCATCAGAGACAGTTTATGAATTAAAGAAAGGATCGGATGCAGGTTGGCCTTTTACCTATTATGATAATTTTCAAAAAAAGGTGATGCAAGCTCCTGAATATGGTGGAGATGGTAAAATGGAAGGTGATGCGAAATTCATTAAGCCAGCATTTGCTTTACCAGCTCACTTAGCACCCAATGATATTTTGTTTTATACCGGGGATATGTTTCCTGCTAAATATAAAAACGGAGCATTTGTTGTTTTACATGGCAGATCAGCGGAATTGAAGAAAGCCTATTTTGTAGCTTTTGTTCCTTTTGAAAATGGAAAACCTTCAGGCGATTGGGAAGTTTTTGCTGAGAATTTTACACCATGGGCTGGACCAGCGCAATATCGCCCAATGGGCTTAGCACAGGGGCCTGATGGGGCTTTGTATGTTGCCGACGATTTGAAAGGGACTATTTTTAAAATAACTTATAATAAATAATTCAATCTTTTTTATTTTATTTAATCCCTCGGTAGTTGCCGGGGGATTTTTTATTTAACAGTTAATTTATGAAAGCTGCTGTTGTTAATTTTTTACCAGTCTTTAGTGAATTATGCTATATTATTTCCCAATGGTTTAAATCTTAATTAGCAGATAAAATAAAAATAAAAACATATCTTCAAATGAAGAATTCCTTTAAAATCAAAGCTTTAATTTTTATCAACGTTTAACTTTTATAAATTTTAGATTATGAAAAAATACTTTATACCAACGATTTTATGTTTGTTTTTTTCTAGTAGCTTTCTTTTTGCTCAGAAAACACAAGTCATGCTTTTGCCTACCATACACAATGCACATGATACGAACGCAAACTACACGTATCAAAAAATGCTAAATATTATTAAAAATTTCAAGCCAGATTTAATCGCTATTGAAATAAGGCCTGAAGATATGTCACAGACTGACTCTCTTTATTTATATACCTTTTATAGGCCGGATATGATTTTGGTTAAGAATAAATTTCCTGGTATTCCAAAAGTGGGAATTGATTTTCAAGGAACTGATATGGTGGGAAAAACCCTGCCTATGAATTACAGAAAAGATACTACTACAGCTAATGGAAAAGCAGGTTTGATTAGCCGCGCGATCAATAGAGATCCAGTTTTTGTCGCAGCCTATAAAGGATCGGGCGTTGCAGAATTGGAGAAAAAAAGACTGGCATTAATCGCCACGGCAAGCGCACAGGAATTAATGGATGGCCCTTTTGATTCCTATTCCAATTTGATGGCTGAAAAAATGGATTCCTTAAGAGCCCTTAAACCTGCCTATGCTCAATTTCAAATAACTGCTGCCTTCAGAGATCAAAAGTTAGCAGATAACGTTAAAGAAGTAATATTAAACAATCCGGGAAAAAGAATCATCGCTTTGTCGGGAGTAAATCACCATGGATTATATGTTCAGGTAATGGGCAAAATGAAGGGCGTTAAATTTATAAATAAGGTGAATGATCGATAGAAGGAAATGGATAAATCCATTCAATTAATTTCGTTTCATTTTTATAGCCCCCGGTTTAAACCGGGGGCTATAAAAATGAAATTCACGATAAAACGTTTTAACTGTTTGTAAAAGATTAGATTTTTAAGCCCCATTCATCTTTATAAAATATTCAGATGAATGGGGCTTAATGGAGATTAAAAACCAATCTCACTAATTCAATTCTCTAATTTTAATATTTTTATAAAATACAGCGTCGCCATGATCTTGTAATAAAATGGGACCCTTTTCAGCTAATCCAAAGTTTTTACTTTTTACAAATTTGCTGTGAGCTACTAGCACTTTATAAATATTGCTTCCTCTTTTATATTCAACTACCTTAAACCCGTTTAACCAATGTTGAACAAGGTTATTTGGATATACCACAATTTTACCATGATTCCATTCGCCGATTTTTTTCTGGAAACGAGCATCTAATTTATCAGCAGGAATTAGATCATATAGGCTGCTTAAAGTCCTGTTTCCTTCGGTACCTAATTTTGCATCTGGGTGACGCTCATCATCTAAGATTTGATACTCCAAACCAAGACCAGCTTTAGATGTACCTGATTCAGTTACAAAATATTTTATCCCTGAATTAGCTCCTTCAGTCAATTTAAAATCAAAATTCAATTCAAATGCTTTGAATTGATTGATAGAAACCATGTCACCAAATTTTGAGTTTTGGTTAGCCACTTGTGGTAGGATATGTAAAATTCCGTTCTCTACTTGCCAACCCTTTTCAGGAGGTGTTGTTTGACCAGCAGAACGCCAGCCCTCTAAATTATTACCATTAAAAAGTAAGTTAAATCCTTGCGCTTTCTCTTGTGGTGAAATAGTATTGAGTGTGTAGTTAGCAACAGGAGTTTTGGTGTCCAATGGTCTAGGTCTCATAGCACTACCTGTTTGAATCCTAATATTTTTCCATTGTACTTGTTGACCATCTTCTCTGTCTTTTACGCCATGCACCTGCAGTGCAATGAATCCTGATAAATTCATATCGTCTACCATATAGGTTACTGGAATGTCATTCACCCAAGTTCTAATGACAGATCCAATTGCTTCAATGCGATATTTGTTCCAACCATTTTTGATAAAGGCGCTTTTTGCAGCAGGATTCATTTCAGTTTGATACATCCAACCTCTTCTTGCTTCATCATAAATACCTCCAGACCAAGCTCTGTCTGACGGATCAATTTCTACTTGATAGCCTCTAACTCTTCCATCGGCAATTTTCTCTTTTGTATTCATACCCTTGCTACTGGTATCGGAAAAACTTCTGATTTGTATACCAGAATTCATGTTGCCTACTTTTAAATCTAGCTCCAATATAAAATCTCCGTAATCAATATTGGTGGCAAGAAATGAATTTGCTTCACCTTTAACAGTTGTTCCTATGATAGTACCATTCACTACTTGGTACTTGGCCTTTCCATTTAATATTTTCCATCCATTTAATGTTTTTCCATCAAATAAATTTTTCCAACTCTCTTTTTGTGCAAAAACGGATGCATTAAAAAAAAGAACCAATAGTAGCAAGAAGTTTTTTTTCATTTAGTTTATTTAAATCGTTTTAATTTATTTCATTTTATTAATCCATTCTGTAATTAAAGCTAAGCCTTCCTGATGAGCTAAACTTCTTCCTAGTTCTGGCATTCTTTCACCAGGGTTATTGGTGTGCATTCGGTACCACAAAATGGATGCATTGGCATCTCCCGCGTGAATATCTACCAACCTTCCTCCAGATCCTTTACCAGCTGCTACAGGCGGCTTATTGATTCCTAGCGCTGTAATGTCCGTTTCAGATTCAGTTAAATATAATCCCGATGTTTGAGCAGGCCCTTCTTTGCGATGGCAATGGGCACAGTTGATAGCAAGATAAGCACGCGCTCTAGCATTTAAGTCTCCTGACAAAGGATCATTCCAAATAGCTGTTTTCGGAATAGAGGCATAAGAAGGTAAATTTTCTAACATGCCATGCTTGCTCCAATATTTCAATTGATTTTCTTTTCCGGTTGGGTAGTTTAAATTTCCATTTAATTGTGAAACCGAAGGACCGATTGGCATTAATTGATCATTGGAATTATGACAGCCTTTGCATTGATTTTGATTGGGAATTACGTACCTAACTTTTTGAGTAATTCCTTGTTGATCGATGAATTGAACTTGCTTTTCATCACCCGCTATTTCTCTGATTGCATCGGTTTGTTCTTCATTCCAAACATAGCTGAGTGCTTTCCATTCTTCTTGCTCTTTGATTAAAACTCTCGTTTCAATTATATTTTTATCTTTTCCTGGATTGCGAAAGTCTGCAGAATAATAAAATGTTTTAACTATTGCAGTTCCTTCTGGAAAATTGAGCACACCTTCTTTTTGGTAATTAACAGATTTGCCTGAGGGTAATCTTACAAAGCGAGATTTCTCAGCGTAGTCTGTAAATAAAGGGGTATTTAAGGCATAGGGTACTAAATCTTTCGAAGGATCTAGCTCTGATAGTTTTCCCTTAAAAAAATTCCATTCAGATAATTTATCTGGATATATTTTTTTTTCGAAAATACTAAAGGATGCAAGAAAAAAAATACAAGCTATTCCTATGGATACAAATCTTAGCATGGTTTAATTATCACATTTAAATGAATTGTCGGCTCTTTCAATGTTCTTGAAATTATTTTGAACATCTAGAGTAACAATTGATTGGTCTTTATTGTTGACGATAGAAATACACTGTCCCGCAATCCATTTACCCGTTGAATCGATTAGTGCAGGGTTTTTGATACCATCAAAAATAATATGAGGTATATTTTCTCCAAACTTTCTTCCCAATACCAATGCCAATGGATCTTTTCCAACTGGTGAGCCAGTTTTTCTTTCATATATATTATTGTGTATTGAAATAGCAGAAGGGAAGGGGTCGTAGAGTTTGTCCTTTATTTTCTTACCAGTAGTGGTATAACTTATAATGAGGGTACCCGCACTTTGATTATTGATGATTTTATTTTGGTAGACCTCTGTTTCTTTGGCAGCAAGAATCATTATACCAGTTCCACTAGGTACAGAAGCAACTATATTTCCTTGAGGGGCAAAATTGATATAATTATTGTCATGAATATTATTGTTATAGACTTTTACTTGTCCACCTTTTTTTTGAACTAGATCGGGTAAGTCAAACACCAATATGCCACCCGTATTTTCTACGGCTTCATTTTCAAATACCTCCGCGTTTAAGGAGTTTTCAATTTCAATACCCGCTACATTGTGATATGCCTTTGATTTTTTTACAATAATATCTTTTGATTGCCCAACATAAATACCTGCATCTGAAGCGCCAATAGCTTCGCATTGATCAATCATCACACCTTGGCATTGAACAGGATATAAGCCGTATCCACCATTCTCCGGTCCTGGTGTTCCTGTCCATTCTGTTTTTACATTTCGAAAAGTGATACCCTTTACATGCATGGTCTTAATAGCATCGCCCTTGGCATCTTGAACAGTAAATGCTTCGAGTACAATATCAATTCCATCGCTTACGCGAATACCTTCTGCACCATCCGTCTGGTTTTTAAAACTTAGAATGGTTTTATTCATTCCTTTTCCACGAATCGTTACCTTTTTTTTGCCTTCTAAGGAAAGTGTATTGGTTAATTCGAAGACTCCTTCTGGTAATTCAATTACATCCCCATCCTCTGCCAAAATAAAAAGACTTTGGTATTTTTTTTGAAAATCTTTTTGACAAAATGAAACGGTTGGGATTCCGATAAGGATGAATAAAAGAAAAGAAAATAACCTCATAAAAATAAATTATAATTTAAGTTGTTTTAAACCATTTACAGAACGATTGAAACTGTCAAAAAGTTCTATCAAAGCAAATTTACTGACTTGTTTTTAATTGTTTCATATCTAATAGAAATATGAGTTATAATTGGATATGAAACATTCATTAAAGAACTTTTTTTCTAACTCCCCAAGAGTTCATTTTTTCTTTCATTACGGGCAAGTTGGTTATTTCTAGTGAAGGAAGTTGTTCACCAACATAAATTACTGCTTCCTCGCCTTTTTTTAATGCTAGTTCAATTTGACCATCCTTTTGTTTCATATTGGCAGAAGAGGGTCCAATTAATTTGACCCTACCTTTTAAATCGGTTTTTAAAATACAAGGAGCCCCAGCCAGACTTTTTATATGGATAAATTTTGTATCACCATTTTTCCGAACGGCGCTTACAAGAAATGCTCCTTCGGTTCTTAGATTATAAAAGTTAGCATCCTTCCATGCACTAGGCATTGCAGGGAATACCCTTATGGTACCACCCCAACTTTGAATAAGCATATCCAATATTGCTCTCGAAGAAGAGATGGGAGATTCAAATGTTGGATTTTCTCTTTCACTATACAATGTATTTTGGGTAGCAGTGGGTATTCTTGCTGGTCCAGGTTTAACACCAAACCTTGGTAAAATTTCTAGTGATCGATTCAGCCAATATAAACTACTGTCTCCATAACCAATAGCAGCCCATAAAGACGATGCCCCTGAAAATTTATAAATACAATTGTCTCCATCTAAATCTGTAAAATGTTGAATAGATTTTTTCATTAAGGGTATCCGATTGGGCTCATTTTCAATGTTCATATCATACAGCGGAAAAATTGAAAACAAATGACTGTAATGTCGATGTGGTTTTGCAAAGGGTAAACCTTTACCCACCATAATTCCATTTTCATCAATATTATAATCTGCCATTTTAGTTAAAACCATTTTCCATTTTGGAAGAAGTGTATCTTTTATTTTCAAACGCTCTGCCGTTTCAATAAGCGTTTTAAAACCCCATCTAGCAAGTGCTATGTTTAAACTGGTTTCTTTTGCATTGCCATATTCATCTGAATAAGTAAATGGAATATGGTATAAACCGTCATCACCGAGTTGTAGAATTCTATAATACAAGTTGAATGCGCGCCGCAATAGGGGATAAACTTGGTCTTTTAGTTTAGCTTCATCCATGGTTCTACGATTGTGTAGATAATACATTTGCGTTAACCAAGGAAGTACAATTATATTTAGTCCTCTATCATTTTTTGGATCGGTCGTTATAAAAATTGGATTATAAAGATCATCATAACCAACAGGATTGGTGATGCCACCACAATCATCTTGAAACTCTTTGGGAACATTAGCAATGATCTGGTCTTTATGTCTTTCTAGTAATTGATATAAATTATCTTCTAAATTTAAATGGTTTGTAATTCCCAATGTGTAATAGGTAAGTTGAACGTTTAAATTCATCCAAACCAAAGGCCAGGCAGTTGGTTTAAACCAAGGGCCAAGTAAATCAATCACCGGTCTATTAGGGTGGGTAGCGCTTGCCAACTTATATAATTGAATCCAATAAAAACTTTCTAGATGTGCATCTGGGATAGAAACAAAACTAGCGGGGTAATAATTGTGCCACCATTGACGATGTGCAGACTCCATCGATTTAATTGATTTTTGCTGACCTGCTTTAATGGTTGCTACTGCATCTATTGCAGAGCCTGCAGCAGGCTTTCTGTATTTACCCCAACGGTTGGCAACGCTTACCAATACTGTTCTTGAGCCATCTGATTGTTTGCTTTCTGACCAAGCGGTAGCATAATCATCTCCCATTAAAAGTGGTTGGGTAACCACTTCAATCTTATCTACTATTTCCGTTTTGGAAGGTGGATTTTGTTGATAGGCAACATTTAATTCTAAGCCCATTGCTCTTTTAGCAATATACCTTGCACTTTGAGCCAATTGCGGACGAAAAGAAAATTTTGCTTTATTTTCTTTTCCAGTAGTTTTCATGTTAACTACAATCAATTCTTCTGCCGAAGGAACAAAGCATCTAAAAGAAATCGTTCCTTCTGTGGTGGTTAACTCTCCTCTGATTTCTGCATTCCAAATATCATTACGCAGTTTAACATCAGTGATAGTGCCCATAGGCTTGAGTAATAACTGGCCTATGGGTAAGCGACTGGTTTCATAGGCGCTTGGTGAGGCCGTTCTGTGATCATACACATCGGTTCTGCCAATTTCAAATCTAAGTGCAGTAGTGTCTATATCATCTTTAAATATAATTGTTCCGAGTAATCCATTTCCTACAAATGCACCAGCAAAATAATCCTTAGGAACTTCATCCCAAAGTAGATCTTGTTGTGATAAATAGTTAGCCCAATTGATATTTAATTTAATGGTGGGTTTTGCAGACTTGACTTGTGCATTTGCAAAGCCATTAATTGCTAATATAAAAACAGCTAGGTTGTAAAAGACTCTTTTCATGACTGACGTGTAATCTAAAAAGTTTAATTTAATCGATTGTAAATCGTAATGGTTTGATTGGGCTTAAGAGTTACTGTTTTGGTTAACTCTTTATATCTAACATTATATGTCCCACCTTTACTTGATTGGATGGTAGCCTTTTTCAATTCGCCATTCGTCCAGTCAATGTTGACTGTACAAGCACCTCTAGCTCTTAAACCATGCATTGAGCCTTCATTCCAAGCTTTAGGCAATGCAGGCAATAAGTTTATTTCGTTGTTCTGTGATTGCATGATCATTTCTGATATGGCAGCAGCGGCGCCGAAATTTCCATCAATTTGAAAAGGTGGATGGGTATCAAATAAATTATTTAGTGTACTTTTTTTAAATAATCCGTTTAAATTTTCTAAAGCTTTTTCTGGTTCAAATAATCTTGCATATAAACCAACGATCCATGCTTTACTCCAACCGGTATGACCACCACCATTGGATAAACGGCGTTCTAGTGTTTT
>Ga0164295_10005247_pt1 | contig 10242 bp, 9 predicted proteins | sample GEODES006metaG_FD_111798 | JGI IMG/M metagenome (GOLD analysis project Ga0164295, IMG submission 111798) | Oligotrophic lake water microbial communities from Sparkling Lake, Wisconsin, USA - GEODES006 metaG | ecosystem: Environmental > Aquatic > Freshwater > Lake | place: USA: Sparkling Lake... | reverse complement strand
CGGATTGATCGACAATTTATTCATCAGTGCAGAATCAAATGCTCTGAACGTCGTTGGATCTCTTGCTCAGACTGCGCCGCTAATGAGGTTCTCGCTCATTAGCCGTTGATCGAGTGTCATTCTAGGCAATGCAATACTCTGAAGATATTTCTGGCGTGAATGCATATTGAGGCGAACAAGCCTGATGGCATCTTCAGCACTCACAGTCTTAAAGCGGATGCGCTCTGAGGGTCGAAGCTGGGCCAACGCGTCGATGTCAGAAGAAATCAGGGTCGCAATCTTCGGATAACCGCCAGTCGTCTGGTGGTCTGACAACAACACCGAAGCCACACCATTGCCTGAGACTTGTACAGAACCTCGTACCAATGGTTCTGATGGAATTGACAATGCGTTTTTCAATTGCAGACCCGGACCAACAAGCTGCATTCCCATACGGTCAAAAGAAGCACTGACAGAAAAAACGGATTCAGAAAATGCATCTATCGCATCCAACTGAAAATACTCACTCTGAGGCCCCAACACAACATGGGCAACTGGACGTGAACGGGCGAACTCCGGTATAGGTAGCTCTCCTTCGCGCGTCTCCATGACTTGTGCGTTGCGAACTTTTACAACATCACCACTTTTTATAAGACCTCCCCCCATGTTAGAAGCTGCATGAGTCGCGGTGTGCCCGGCCCAGGTTGAGCAATCCAAATCACCAGCAAAGGCGATGTAAGCCCAACTGCCCCATAGGCCAGACCGGACGACCAAGGTTTCGCCAGAGCGCAGGGTGCGAACGCACCATGAGGGCGCTAACGCACCCGCATGTCGGACTTGGAAACCACCACCAGCAATGCTGAAGCTTATCTCTCCCGATTCACACTGCAACGCCACACCACCCATTGAAACTTCTATGGTTGTGTTGCCTCGTTCAAATCCAAGCGCGGCTAAGGCCGCGGCATAGCCCAGTCGGTCCATCGGCCCTGAAGCTGGCACGCCGAAGCGCATCATTCCAAAGCGGCCGGTATCTTGGTAGGAAACTAACGGGCCACTGGAAATCACTTTGAGCCGAGACTCAGCCAAGCGCAACCGCCTTTGAGTGCCGCTTGTAATGAGCTCGATCAATGCGCTTAAAACGAACCGTATCACCGACCTCAAAAAGGAAGGGAGTACTGCTATTTGGCATAAAGATTTGTGTAGGTGATCGTCCGATAATGGACCAACCAGTGGGCATATTCAGGGTTGTCACCAGGCATTGCTGTGCTGCAATGATCACGCTTCCAGCGGGAATGTCACGCAAGGCAACAGGTTTACGAGGCACTTGTATGGCATTTGGCACGCCCGACATGTAAGCGAAACCAGGCGCAAAACCATACATCCTTACTTGGTAAGCCCCGTTTAAATGCATATCGATAACAGCCTCTACGGACAACCCTGTCGCGAGGGATACGGCAGAAAGATCGGGTGCGAATTCATCTTCGTAACAAATCTCGACTTCGTAGCTTTGACCCACTTTTTTATCGGTGTTACAACGCTTCAGCAAATCTGTGACGTGCGTGCAAATTTGCGAGTGATCAGTCAGCAAAGGATCGAAGTCGATTAAAAGATTGATCAGTGCCGGCACACACTCGGCATAACCTAAAGGTGGATTTAACGCTAAGGCTCGGTCTAGTGCAATCACTGCCTCACTGGCTTCGTCTGAAATACTGTCTGCGAAAGACACAAGTAAAGCATGGTCAGCAACGGGCGTGAACCGTGGCCAAACTGTCATGGGCAGATTGTTTGAGATCAAGGGGCCTCTATGACAAAAATGACGTGACAGTGACACCCTCAGCAATTAAGCGCGCGCGAATTTGCCTTGCCATCTCAGTGGCATCTGGGCTGTCGCCATGGACGCAGATGGAGTCGGCTTTCAAAGCAATAGGTTCGCCTCCAACAACTGGCATGAGTCCAGTCTTTAAATAGATGGAAAGACGGTCTGCCGCTTCTTGGGCATCATCAATGACCGCACCAGCTTGTTGACGAGGAACAAGCTGTCCGTTTGGCTGATAAGCGCGATCAGCATATATTTCCGAAAAAACTGCAACCCCCTGCTCACGTGCCGCAAGTTCGAGTTCCGTACCAGATATGGCAAGTAGAGCGAGTGATGGATCCAGTACCTTTACCGCTGAAACTATGGCATGAGCCAAAGTAGCATCTGCTGCCGCCAAATTACCCATTGCCCCATGCGGCTTGACGTAGCGCACCCGAGTACCAGCCAGTTGCGCAATCGCCATCAGAGCACCAACTTGCGCCACCACAAGTCGTCCTATTTCAGCGGGGGACATTGGAATGACTCTGCGACCAAAGCCCTCGCGGTCCGCATAGCCAGGATGAGCGCCAACTTGCACACCACGCTCGGCCGCAAGGCGCAATGTTTTGAACATGGTCTCAGGGTCGCCTGCATGTCCTCCACATGCGATATTGGCGCTAGTCAAGCAATCCAGAATCTGTGCATCATCACCCATCACCCAGGGTCCATAGCCTTCACCCAGGTCGGAATTCAAGTCGATCTTTGGCTGACTTGTATTTTGTGATGTGTGGTTAGTTGCTCGCGTAAGCAGGTTGATGCCCGCCTCTCGAACAGAATCGTAATAAGTAAAGCCGGTCCGATTGGCTCGTCGCCCACTCATCATGACTGTCAAGCCTTGGAGCTTGGCTTGAGCCTCAGCCAAGTCGGCATCTGGCACCTCAAAACCCATGTGAAAAACACCTTCACCCTTGGTCTCCAAATGTGTTCGTTGCGGCGAGGGCTCAGGACCTGGCTCGCATAACTGAATCTGAATATTGGACATATTGCAGACTCGGTATTGAAGCGACAAGAAACCATCCCTGTGGGGCACCTCCAATTCTTCGTATTCAGACAGGGGTGGATATTTCGCCCAGGGCGAGATACCTATTGACTCGTACCAGGCCTGTGCCCTGTCAATGTCATGTACGACTACACACAGGTGATGGAGCTTACGAAAAAGATCAGTCATGACTCACGCTTTTACCGGAACAACATAATTCAGCACACGGCGGCCACCATCCACATAGACAGTTTCTCCGGTGATATACGATGCATCGTCACTGGCCAGAAAGGCCACGACCGCGGCAATCTCAGAGGCTTGCCCATAACGGCCTAGAGGCGTGCGGGAGAGGATGGCGTGATTACCCGCGCTGTTCAGAAAAGCGCCCGCCACCATGTCAGTCATTATGGTGCCAGGACCGACACCGACAACGCGAATACCATGCGGCGCAAATGCTACTGCCGCTGTAGAAGTGACCTGGTTCATTCCGCCTTTGCTAATGGCGTAAGGAGCGACATTGGGATTTGCCAACCCTGAATTGATCGAGGACATATTGATGATCACACCGCCATCACCCTGCTGAATCATTTGGCGTCCAGCAGCCTGAGTGCCATAGAACGCACCCTTGAGGTTGACGTCAAGGACTCGACTGAGCATTTCTTCAGTAACATCCAAGAAGTCAACTACGGGCGCAATTCCCGCATTGTTGACCATGATGTCGAGTCTTCCAAAGTGTTGAACAGCTTTTTCAACCAGTTGTTCCACATGCGCTTTATTGGCCACATCAACAAACTGAGCCAGCACTCTATCTTCGCCCCCAAGCTCTGCTGCGGTGCGAGTCAGCTGCTCCTCATCAATGTCACAGATCAAAATTTTTGCGCCCTCTTCTATTAATCGCTCGGCTGTTGCTCGGCCGATGCCTCGAGCTGCGCCCGTGACGATGGCAACTTTGTCCTTCAGTCTCATTGCTGTCCTTTTCAATAAATGATTTTTTCTGGTGTTGGTGTTTGCCCGTCTTCAAATGGTTTGAGACAGAGGGGCTCATTTTTTAAAGGAGAGATTGGCTCTTTATTTTTACAATAAAACGGCCTAAACCTCAACCAATCATACGTCTTAGGCTGGAGAAAAAGAGTTCTGACTGAAGCCGCTCGCCGTGGCTCTGTGCCATCACACGGGCTGCTAGCGTGGAGTCCACTGGTGTCAGCGCGACGCCGGTAGAAGCCGCCAGCACCTGCACTTGGCAGGCACGCTCCAAGTAGTACAGGTCATCGTAGGCGTAATCGACGCGTTCACCGCACACGATCACGCCATGGTTACCCAAGAACACCACATCCGCCCCATGCATTGCATTCGCAATGCGCTCTCCCTCGGTCATGTCCAATGCCAGTCCGTTGTAGTTCGCGTCCACAGCCACGCGGCCATGAAAACGCATCGCGGTTTGGGATAACCTGGTGTCCAGGGCACGTGCCTGCGTCAAGGTGAGCGCCGTCGCGTGAGGCATGTGGGTGTGCAGCACAACCGACTTATGCGCAATGCGATGTACCGCGGCATGAATGAACATGGCCGAAGGCTCCACCGGATGTCGGCCCGCCAATTGTTCGCCTGCTGCATTGCACATCACGATGTCAGGCGCTTGTACCTCACTCCAGTGCAGGCCACGTGGGTTGAGCAGAAACCAGTCAACTTGGCTAGGTACCGCCACGCTAAAGTGGTTACAAACGCCCTCGCTCAGGCCCTGAGCAGCAGCAGCACGCAAGGCTAGCGCGAGATCAGAACGCAGCGGCAATAGCGCTTCAAAGATTGCGTTGGGTTCCAAGGAAGTACCTGCTGTTCTAGAGTTTGTAGCAACTTCAGATTACCCTTTCCACTCCAACAGTGCAAGCTTTACTGGATTTGAAGAAGTACAAAGAATAAAGAAAGATAACCCATGACCGCCTAATCCTGTCGGATAAACTGGCGTTCAAAATAGAAAATTAAAACGCAACGCATGCCCTACCCTGTCTTGTCCAATCGGCTGGGTCTCGCTTGTCGTGATCGGGTCAGTATTGCGGGGAAGCGATGAGCGATTTACCCACCTCACGTGGCGTTAGCCGAGGGGCGCTCGTCCTTGCGGCGGCCACCGTGGTGAATTTACCGTTCGGCACCGTCTATGCGTTTTCGGTCTTCCTCAAGCCAATGGAGGCGCTGCTCGGTCTTGGTCGGGCCGAGATGGCGATAGTGTTTTCCATGGCGTCGATCTTTCTCACCGTCGGCATGCTCATCGGGCCAGCCCTTTACCGTCGCTTCGCACCTGTGCCCCTGCTGCTGGTTTGCGGAGCACTGAGCGCATCAGGCCTGCTGATCTCCGCCGCTGCACAGAGTATCGAGCATTTGCTGATGGGCTACGGGGTTCTGTTCGGACTGGGCGGCGGGGTGTCTTTTATCATCATGCAGCAGGGTCTAAATCAGACTATCAACCCGATGAGCGGGCTGGCCAACGGCTACGTGGTGAGCCTGTATCCCATGGGTGCCATGCTGGGCGCACCGGCCTTTGGCTGGGCAATCGAGGCCTTTGGCCTGCGCGCAACCCTGGCGGGTCTTGCGCTCACGGTGCTGAGTAGCTGCACAATCGCTGCAATGCTCTGGAATCATGCCCAGGTTCGCATGCAAGATCCTAGCGCAAGTGCAGCCGACAGCGAGGCCCGCAACTGGGGCTTGTTTGCCCGGTTGTTTACTGTTTTCTTTCTCGCTGCCTCGGCGGGTCTGATGGTGATGAGCCAGGCCGCTGGTATTTTGCAGGCCTATGGCGCAAAAAGCCTGTTTGCGCTGGGAGGCACCACTTTCATCACCGGTGCGATTGCTGCTGCACGCATTGGCGGGGGCTGGCTCATTGATCGTTTCGCGGTGCCTCGCGTGGCCTGCGTGGCCCACCTGATCGCCCTCAGTGGTTCAAGCCTTCTACTGACCTGGCCGGGGCCGGGCATGGCGGTACTGTCCATGACGCTGATCGGCTGCGGCTATGGCTTCATTTCGGGTCTGACGGCTGGTGCCATTGCGCGCTACTGGCATCCCAACGCCTTTGGCCGGGTGGCCGGGCAGTTGTATGTAGCCTGGTGCATCGCGGCCATCAGTCTGCCCGTGCTGGCGGGCTGGCTGTACGACCAGACCCAGGACTATGACCAAGCCATGCGTATTGCGGCTTGCGTCAACCTGCTCGGTGCACTGGTAGCTTTGAGCTTACCGGCGAAGGCGAGACCACAGCTTCAAAGCCAGCCTCAAACCCAACCTCAATCGAGAGTCGATAAGACCTGATCATGCGCTGCAGCTTAAAGGCGGTCTACTTTCACAATGGGGCGTTTGATCCAGATTGCGGCCTGCGCATTTGCAATGCCGCTAAACAGGTTAAATACAAGACAAAACTCAATTGCAAACATGGTGATTTGGCGGTTGTGATTTGCGCGCACAACCCAGAAAACATCAGCACTATTTAGTGAGTGATGAACAAGCAAATTAATCATGAACCTAGAAGACATCCCTTCCAACCCAGACTTTGACCGCTCAGGCTTGCTGAAGCACGTGTTTGCGCAATTCAAAATTAGCAGGGATGGAGATCATGGCCCGGCTCACTGGGCCAGGGTGCGCTTGCATGGCTTGGAGGTGGGCAGTTCGCGCAGGGCAGACTTGCTGGTGGTGGAGTTGTTTGCTTTTCTTCACGACAGTCAAAGGTTGAACGAATACTCAGACCGTCTGCATGGCGCGCGAGCAGCTGACTTTGCGGTTTCGCTCAATGGGCAGTTCTTTGACTTGAAGGCCGAGCAACTCGACAAGCTTTGCCATGCCATTGAGCACCACAGCGGGGGAGAAGTGCACACCTGCGCCACCATTCAGTCATGCTGGGACGGTGACCGATTAGATTTGGGACGGGTAGGTATCAAGCCTCACAGGGACTACTTGTCGGCCGAAGCGGCTAAGTTGATTACCAGGGCATACAAGATGAGTAAAGGCATGCCTGCGAACTGAATATAAGTATCAATGCGAGCCACTATCGCCCTGTACTTACAGGAATTTATGGCTTGCAAACAACTGCGGTTTGCTGATCAATTGAAATTCAATTTTGACCTTCATAAAGGTTCATTTTTTGTGGACTTGCCAGACTCATTCTTAAGCTTTGAGCCGCTCATTGCAAAAAATCAGTCATGGCGCAAATTCATCCCAGTTTTCCGGTCCATGACCATCTCTAGTTGACTTCAATAAATCGTTAAAATTCTACTAAGCTAACTGTTTTTGCTGGTTCTAACTTGGGCAAAAACCAGGTTATTCCAATGACAATCTAGCGCACCATTTCCCTGATCAATTTTTATGCTTTTGAGTTAACTTGACAACACCACTCCATCAGGCGCGCGCCCACTTCCAGCAAGGCGTACAAGCATTCGAGTCGGGCCAACTGTCCCTTGCCGAATCGTGCTTCGCTGAGGCTCTCAAACTAGCCCCAAAGCGCCCATCTGTGCTGATGAATCTAGGCGTTGTTCGTGCCGCGCTGGGGCAGACGTCCCAAGCCATTGACCTGTTGAGTAGCGCTGCCGAGCTCGAGCCAGAAACAATTGAAACCTGGGTCCATTTGGGGGCCACTTATGCTGAAACGGGACAATTTCAACTGGCTTTGGAATCGCTGGATCGGGCATTGGTCTTACAGCCACAAACTCTTATCGCTTTAAGACACAAGGCCTCGGTTTTACGGGAGTTGGGCCGATGGAATGAATCGGCACAGTGTCTGAAGCTGTTGCATCATCATGGTGGAGGTGATGATTTCACACGCTACATGCTGGATGCCGTGCTACATGCCGAGCGCGGCTGGACCCAAGAGCCACCTGCCCCACCAGCGGGCTATGTGGCAGGTTTATTTGACCACTACGCCGACGATTTTTCCAGCCACTTGTCACAATTGGACTACCGTGCTCCCGACATCTTGGTGAAGGCGGCCATGCTCTGTCTTTCTCACCCGTGGCCCCATGTGCTTGACCTTGGCTGTGGCACAGGCTTGGTGGGTCAGTGCCTGCAAGGCAATTTCCTGCACCTCGACGGCGTTGATCTCTCGCCCGGCATGGTGAATAGAGCACTAAAAAGTGGGCATTACAGCAGAGTCTGGCAGGCCGATATTCACGACGCGATGGAACAGGCCTACCTTGCGGGAGATCTTTACGACCTTATCGTTAGTGCCGACGTGTTCATCTACGTCGGCGCATTGGAACGTGCGTTCCGACTCGCCACTCGGGTGCTGCGTGCCGGCGGCGGTTTGGCTTTCAGCCTTGAAGAGTGGTCCACAGGCTCAGAGGAGTATGTCTTGCGGCCTAGCCTGCGATACGCGCATTCACTGGCGTACATCCAGCGCTTGGCCTCAGAACAAGGCTTGCGAATTCTTTGGACAGACAGCGATCTGCTGCGTCACGATCACGGAAAGGCCATAGACGGGCTGTTTTGTATTTTGCAAAAAAATACCTAGGCAGCCCTATCGGCATTGTCAAGTTTGCCGAAGACAACTGCTGAACATCTTGGTTCAGCCCAAACGAGACAAAGCTGCTGCTGAGCGGTTCTTCAAGAAGGTGTTGAATGGCTCGGCTCACACACCAGGCAGAGTGGTCACCCACACGCCGGCTGGCTTCCTACAACCAGCCCTGTGCTGACATCTTGCCCGATGCAGCCCATATCAGGGACAAAAGAGCAAACAATCGAGCAGAGAATCCACATCAGCCAAGCCGACTCAGAGAGTGCCGGATGAAGCGTTTCAAGTCAGCAGGCCAAGCACAGTGATTTCTATCCATATTCAGTGAAATCGGAATCTTATTTGCCTTGTCACGTCCTACAGTATCAGCTGCTAACTATCGAGAACTGCTGAATCGAAGTTTGGGGATTTGGGCATCGGTAACTCAAGCAGCAGAGGTTCAATGAATGGTGTGTGCTTTTCAAACATTCGGCTTTCGTGGTCAACTTGACGATACCGTTTTAAGCACTGGCAATCTCAGGTTGCCCCTCTTGGTCTACTGCACGCCACAGATACTGACAAACTCCGTTGATCATAAAAAAGACTTCGCCTAAATGCCAGACGTCATCCAAGGCTCCGCGTTGGTGTCGGATCTTTTGGGCGCACTGATCATCAAACTTTTTAAACCAGGATCAAATACTTTCACGTGATACAACAATACCCCGCTTGGCAATCATAAGTTCCACAACCCTAAAACTCAAGGCAAAACGATAGTGCAGCCACACGCATTCGCTGATGATTGTCGCTGGGTAGCGGTATAGCGGTGGCGCTTGTAGGGTATTGGTGAAATGGCGTTCATCGGCTAGACTCTAATTGATGATTAATGAGATCTAACTTGTCGGGACCATCTTTTTCACAAAGGAGGCTTTTATGAAATATTTTATTTATTTATGCTTTTTGTTATTGATGCTAGACAAGCAATACACAAGCGCTCAAACAGTTGAAAAAACTTCGCAGATATTGCCTATTGTTAATCTTCAAATTTTGCAGAACGCACTTGCTGCTTCAGTACAAATTACAAGTCGTGCTATTGATGATGCATCGTCTGCCAAAACACTTGGTAAAGTACGTCAAGGCTCTGGTGTTGTAATTGGATCTGACGGCTTGATTTTGACAATAGGCTATCTCATTTTAGAATCTGAAAAAATAGAAATTCGAACATCTCAACAAAAAAATTATCCCGCTCAATTTATTGCTTACGATCAAGCGACTGGTTTTGGATTAGTCAAATCTCTGATCCCTCTTCAAGGCATTGAACCAGTTAAATTGGGCAAGGTGAATGATGAAAAAATCGACAGTGCTCTTTGGGTCGTATCTACCGGTGAATCTACATTTTCGAATCCAACAAAACTAATTGATATTCGGTCATTCACGGGTTATTGGGAATATCACCTTGATAGCGCAATTTATACAAGTCCACCCGTCGCCAATCACTCAGGCGCAGGTCTTTTCAATCTGAAGGGTGAGTTAATAGGCATTGGAAGTCTATTTGTACAAGACGTTATGCCAGCTGATCATCCGTCAAGATTGGCTGGAAATATGTTTGTTCCGGTTGATTTATTAGAACCAATTTTGAAGACTTTACTGCAAAACGGTGTAGGGCCAAATAGTCAAAGAGCTTGGTTGGGTATCAACGCAGTAGAAAGACAAGGACGCATTCAAATTGTGCGAGTGACACCTGAAAGTCCCGCTCAATCAGCAGGTATTGTTCCTGGTCAATGGCTACTCGGCTTGAATGGAAAGCCTGTAGAGAGTTTGGCTATTTTTTACAAACAACTATGGGAAATACCCATCACTTCAGGATCAGCTCAGATTACTATTTATGATGGAAGAGCTATTTATCAAATTCCTATACTCTTAGTAGACCGATCAAAAACAATTAAAAAACCCGTAGGTATTTAAAAGCCTTCT
>Ga0164295_10005245_pt1 | contig 10245 bp, 7 predicted proteins | sample GEODES006metaG_FD_111798 | JGI IMG/M metagenome (GOLD analysis project Ga0164295, IMG submission 111798) | Oligotrophic lake water microbial communities from Sparkling Lake, Wisconsin, USA - GEODES006 metaG | ecosystem: Environmental > Aquatic > Freshwater > Lake | place: USA: Sparkling Lake... | reverse complement strand
CAAAGAAATAAACAATTAGGAAAAGCTAAACGCAGAAAACGCGCTCCTAACTTCAAAAAGAAAGTTAAGGCTTCTAGAAGGTGGAAGAAAACGCAAAAGTTAGTGAGTAAACTTTCGAGAAAAGTTGCTAACCAACGTCAGAATTTCGTTCACCAAGAAACTACACGAATAATTAGCTGTAATAGCACGGTAGTTACTGAAAAATTAGAAGTCAAAAACATGAGTGCCAAAGCTAAAAAAGGCGATGCCCTGAGCTTGTCGAAGGGTAAACGTAAAAAACAAAAAGCTGGGTTAAATAAATCAATTCTTGATGTGGGAATGGGGATGATAAGGGACGCTCTAAAAGCGAAATTATCAGACATTGGTGGCTTGTTTGTAGAAGTGCCTACAAGGAAGGTAAAACCATCTCAAACTTGTCCAAAATGTGGGCATCAAGAAAAGAAGAGTTTAGCCGCAAGAACCCATGTTTGCTATGACTGCGGATATACTCAACAGCGCGATATCGCCGCCGCAGAAGTGATGCTACTTTGGCACTCAAATAATCTACAGGGGTTAGGAACTAGCCTCTTAGACGTGGATGATTCTAGCTCTACTTCAAACACCAGCAAACGCAAGAATGGTGGAAGTATGAAGCAACTCGGTCAAAAGAAACGTCAAAAATCTCAACTTACTGATGGGGATGTAGAAACCCCATCTTCAACGAAGTAAGATGGGGTAGTTCATGTAATGTTACGCATTTATGGCCAAAATAGCAAAAGTTTTGATTGGAGTTAATTGATTGTCGGAATTGCTCTTATCAACGAGTCCCAAGCCATTTATAGTTGAAATTATCTGTTAATGCTTAAAAAATTGTGAAAGCTATTACTTTACTGGGTTCTACTGGCTCAATTGGGACGCAAACCTTAGATATCGTCTCTGAACACCCCGATAAATTCCGCATCGTTGGATTGTCCGCTGGACGGAATGTGGAGCTATTCGCGGCGCAAATTCGCCAGTTTCGTCCCCAAATTGCCGCCATTTCTGCTGCTGAAAAGTTACCGGAACTCAAAGAAGCCATCAAAGATTTAAATCCTCAACCTATTTTACTGGCTGGGGAAGCGGGAGTCATAGAAGTTGCTCGTTATGGCGATTCTCAAACAGTAGTTACTGGTATTGTTGGTTGTGCTGGCTTATTACCGACCATTGCAGCTATTGAAGCGGGGAAAGATATTGCTTTAGCCAATAAAGAAACTATCATTGCGGGCGCTCCTGTGGTGTTACCTTTGGTGAAAAAACACGGGGTGAAACTATTACCAGCAGATTCCGAACATTCTGCTATTTTTCAATGTTTGCAAGGTGTTCCTAAAGATGGTTTACGGAAGATATTACTTACTGCTTCTGGTGGTGCTTTTCGAGATTGGCCTGTGGAAAAATTACCAGAGGTGAAAGTTGCTGATGCTATTAAACATCCTAACTGGTCAATGGGGCGAAAAATCACGGTAGATTCGGCAACTTTGATGAATAAGGGTTTAGAAGTAATTGAAGCTCATTATTTATTTGGAGTAGATTACGATAACATCGAAATTGTCATTCATCCTCAAAGTATTATTCACTCGTTAATAGAATTACAAGATACGTCTGTTTTAGCTCAACTTGGTTGGCCAGATATGCGTTTACCTTTGCTTTATGCTTTATCTTGGCCGGAGCGAATTTACACTAATTGGGAAAGATTGAATTTAGTTAAATCTGGTGATTTAACTTTCCGTGAACCAGATCATCACAAATATCCTTGTATGGGTTTGGCTTATGCTGCGGGTAAGGCTGGTGGTTCTATGCCGGCGGTGTTGAATGCGGCTAATGAACAAGCTGTGGCGTTATTTTTAGAAGAGAAAATTCACTATTTGGATATTGCTCGCTGTATTGAATTTGTCTGCGATCGCCATCAAAATGATAACACACAAAATCCCTCTTTAGATGACATTTTAAATGCTGATAAATGGGCTAGACAAGAAGTTTTCACAGCCATGAAAAAGGTAGCAACTCAACCACAGATAATTTCTGTTGGTTAAAAGTTAGCATAATCCTACACTGTACCGAATAGGATTAGTGTAGGATTATATTTTATCTATTTTCTCAACCGTTTCGCTAACGCTCACAGAAGCTTTGATTCCCAGCGGATTTTTCCGCTAGAAGCGTATTGTGCCACGCGAGGTTACTCTAGAGATACACCTTATTGTTTATCAGAAAAATGCCAATATAGTTTTGTAGTTGTAATTTTTAGCTTTTCGTCTACCGTTAATTAACCCTTGCACCTAATAAATGTTTGCTGCGTCAAATCAACTGCTATGGTCTATGATAGGCTTGCTCCTCACAATGGGTGGTACTTTTCTAGAAGCCTATGGTATTACCGCACCTTGGAACTGGAGTCAGCACGGAATTGGGACCTTTTCATTAGGTGTCAGCTATCAAATTGGTGCAGTGCTGTTGGTAGGCTGTTTAGGAGGTCAAAATGCTGGTGCGCTCTCGCAAATTGCCTATTTAGTCATGGGATTAACCTTACTGCCAGTATTTGCCGAAGGCGGCGGTATCGGTTATGTTAAGCTATCTCAGTTTGGCTATTTGTTGGGTTTTATTCCCGGAGCTTGGATTTGTGGTTATTTAGCCTTTAAAGCTAGACCTCGGCTAGAAACTCTGGCTTTTAGTTGTTTTTGTGGCTTATTCACTGTTCACATCTGCGGTATTGCTTATTTAATTATTAGTTATATTCTGCCTTGGAAGGGAACAGAAAATTTATCCCTAATTCAAGCTATCCTCAAATACTCCTGCTTTGCACTACCAGGGCAACTAGTAGTTGTTTGTGCTGTCACCATAGTAGCTTATCTGCTACGACATATAATGTTTTATTAGTCAGTAGTCAGTGGTCAGTGGTCAGTTGTCAGTTGTCAGTGGTAAAGAAAAACAACTAACAAAGAACAACTGACAACTGACAAAGAACAACTCACAAATTTATTATGCGGATAAAAAATCGCTTTTTTTGGATTGCTGCTTTGATCGCATTTTTATTAGACCAATTGACAAAATACTGGGTAGTGCAAACCTTTAACCCAGGACAAACACTGCCCTTACTCCGGGGGATATTTCATTTCACCTATGTTACTAATACAGGTGCAGCTTTTAGTCTATTAAGTGGCAAGGTAGAGTGGTTACGGTGGCTATCTTTAGGTGTAAGTTTAGTATTAATGACCATTGCATTATCAGGACCATTGTTAAGTTTTTGGGAGCAATTGGGTTATGGTTTGATTTTAGGAGGAGCAATGGGCAATGGTATTGATAGATTTGCCTTAGGGTACGTCGTTGATTTTCTCGATTTTCGATTAATTAATTTTGCCGTATTTAATTTGGCTGATTCTTTTATTAGTATTGGCATTGTCTGTCTGTTAATTGCTTCATGGCAACAAACACCAAGTAATTAAAATTTTTTATGAGTTCCCCCCAACCTCCTCAAAAACCAAAAACTCTACTTGGTCAAGTGACTCAAGCAGTAAGTACCATTCAAGCTAGAGTAAGTTCTTCCATAAAGCTCAAACCCAACGCTAAAGTACCAAAACTGTTAGTGCATGATGCAGGGGCAAATACAAGGGAAGAACATAATCTGTTAGGCGATCGCCATATTCTCGGACGTAGTTCTAAATCTTGTGATTTCGTCGTCCGTAACCAAGTTGTCAGCGCAATTCACCTCTCACTCTCGCGGGATTCCACCCAAAACACTCCCGCTTTCACGATCAAGGATGAAAACTCCACCAACGGTATTTATCTGGGCAAAAGGCGGATAAATGCTCTAGAACTGCGTCATGGTGATGTTATTACCTTGGGACCCCCTCAACTAGCTGCTTCTGTGAGTGTGCAATACATAGACCCACCAGATTGGTATGTGAAAGCTGCTACTTGGACAGCCTATGGGATCGGTGGTGTTACAGTTTTGATTGCCTTGTCCATAGGTGTAGAATGGATGAAATTTTCTGTCAGACCCTTACCTACAGCGACTAAAGCCCCTGTGGTTGTTTATGCCCGTGATGGCTCAACCCCACTGCGTGAGCCGCGAAATATCGCTCACACAGACCTGAAAAAAATATCTGACTTTGGACCATATTTGGCCTCTGCTGTTGTAGCTTCCGAGGACAGTCGTTATTATTGGCACTTTGGGGTAGATCCCTTGGGTGTGTTGCGAGCCGTACTGATTAACAGTCGTAGCGGCGATGTCCAACAGGGAGCAAGTACAGTTACCCAGCAAGTAGCTCGGAGTTTATTCCGTGAATATGTAGGTAGTCAAGACTCTTTAGGACGGAAAGTAAAAGAAGCTGTCGTCTCCCTCAAGTTAGAAACTTTTTACAGCAAAGATGATATTTTACTAACTTACTTAAATCGAGTCTTTTTAGGCGCAGATACTTCCGGTTTTGAAGATGCAGCTAAATATTATTTCAACAAATCAGCCAAAGAATTAACTCTGGCCGAAGCAGCAACCTTAGTAGGGATTTTACCTGCTCCCAATGCCTTTGATTTTTGTGGCAGTGGTCCGCGGAAACTCGGAGCAGCCGATTATCGGAATCGAGTCATTAAGCGACTGCTGGAAATGGGTAAAATCACTCAAGAAGAAGCCAACCGCGCCCGTCGTTCTACCGTCCAAATTAACCCTAAAGTTTGTGAAAGACAAGCCAAAACCATTGCGCCCTATTTTTATGATTACGTCTTTCAAGAACTGACATTAAGACTAGGTCCTGCAGCAGCAAGAGAAGGTAACTATATCATTGAAACCCAACTTGATCCAGCTATCCAAGCCAAAGCGGAAACAGAGTTAAAAAATTCCATCACCAAAGACGGCTCGAATTTTGGTTTTTCCCAAGGGGGAATGGTGACTCTCAACGCGAAAACGGGGAGTATTGTCGCCATGGTAGGAGGGACTGATTACAGAAAAAGCCAGTTCAATCGCACTGTGCAAGCCCAACGTCAGCCAGGTTCTACGTTTAAAATTTTTGCTTACACTGCGGCCATGGAAAAAGGGATTTCCCCATATAGAAGTTATTCTTGTAGTCCTTTAACTTGGCAAGGTTTTACTTATAGACCCTGCCGGTCTGGCGCTGGTGGTAGTTTAGATATAGCAACTGGCTTGGCACTTTCAGAAAATCCCATTGCTTTGCGGGTAGCAAAAGAAATTGGCTTGAATAAAGTAGTAGATATGGCGCAGCGGTTGGGTGTGAAATCTGATCTGGAGGCAGTTCCAGGCTTGATATTAGGTCAAAGTGTCGTTAATGTTTTAGAAATGACCGGGGCATTTGGAGCAATTAGCAATCGTGGAGTGTGGAATCCTCCTCATGCTATTAGTAAAATTCGAGACAGTAGTGATTGTAAGGATCTTAAAGATCTACAAACCTGTCGGGTAATTTACTCTTTCGATACCGATCCAAATGGTAACAAACGAGTTATCAAAAAAGAAGTTGCCAATCAAATGACTACTTTGATGCGGGGAGTAATTACTAATGGTACAGGTCGTAGCGCCGCTATTGGTTTAGGGGAAGCAGGTAAAACCGGGACAACGAATAATAATGTTGATCTCTGGTTCATTGGTTTTATTCCCAGTCGTCAACTTGTCACCGGCATTTGGCTAGGAAATGATAATAATTCCCCTACATCTGGCAGCAGCGCCCAAGCGGCACAACTTTGGGGGAATTATATGGGGAAAATTACAAAGTAGGAGTATGGCTAACGCCACGCTTCGCTATCAGGAGTATGGCTAACGCCACGCTTCGCTATCAGGAGGAAGAAGGAAGAAGGAAGAAGGAAGAAAATTTTTCTACGAACAACTGACAACTGACAACTGACAACTGACAACTGACTAATCAGTATTTTGTACAGATTCGATGAGCGATCGCACTTCCTCAGTACCCTCAGATGGTTCAAAGGAAAGGGGAAATTTACCCCTGACTAGCATTCGTAAACCCAAAGGTGCAAGACTAAGTAATCCTTGTAAATCGCGGAAATAATTACCAACTACTTGAATCCCAAATTGACGTTCATCAATCCAACCACCTTGTTTGACTAAATCTACTAAAACTTTACGGTGACGAATTGCTCGACTATCACTCGCTTCTTTGCGTTCCAGAATTTCCTGTTTAATTTTAGTGATTTGCTCCAATGGGGCAACTTCCATGGGACAAACGGAATCACAATATAGACAACGAGTACAACCCCAAACTCCTTGAGTTCCTGCGCTATAGTTTTCCAATCGTTCTTCTGTATTACTATCGCGGGAATCTGCCACCATGCGATAGGCTTTAGCTAAGGCATGGGGACCAACAAAGTCAGGATTGACTTCCAGAGCATTACATTCAGAATAACAAGCCCCACACATAATACAATTGCCTGTTTGATCAAGAAGCGATCGCTCTTGAGGCGTTTGTAAGAACTCTCTTTCGGGAACTTGTCTACTTGCTGTACTTACATAAGGGGCAACTTTCTGCAAATTATTCCAAAAACCATTCATATCCACAACCAAATCTTTAATTACAGGCATATTCCCCAAAGGTGCAACTGTAATTTCTGGAGTAGCCTGAGACTGATTTGCAAATGATGATATTTTCTCCAGTCTAGCCAGTTCACTCCCCACATTTTCCTTACAAGCCAAAGCAGAACGCCCATTAATCCGCACAGCACAACTACCACAAATTGTATTGCGGCAATTTTTGCGAAATGCTAAAGTTCCATCTTGTTCCCACTTAATCTGATTGAGACAATCCAGGATAGTATTCCCTGGTTCTACCTCCAAAACGTAGGATTTGAAAACAGGGTGAGAATTTTCTTGTTGTCGAGTAATCTTAAAAATAACTTCCATTATTATCAATCCAAATCTTGGGTTCAAATCTTCTCTATGCCTTACCCACCTCAAAATCATGAAGCTAGGGAGGGATGAAGTCCAAAGCATGAAGTATAAACAGACGTTTTCTCTTATGCTTGACTTGACCGCAGCCTTCACCCTTAATCCTTTACACTTAATACTTCTTTCGTCAAGCCCTAGTTATCAAAATTCTACATCTTTAAATATATAGAAGTGTTAAAGCAAGTGAACATCTTTCCTCATGGCTATCAAATACCCAATAGATGTGGTAAATTTATTCTTCCCCTAGACAGACGTAGATAATCTGACGAGAGCTTTGAATCTGACGGTGATCAATAATGGGGATTTTCCACCCCGGTTTTTGTTTCTAGTCACTGATAGCTGGCGTAGCGAAGCCATAGAAACTCTATAATTTAACTGATTCACTCCAAGAAAGCTAGTCGGAATTAGATTAACTTTCATAAAAGTCTTGACATTCTCCTCCTGACAGTATGAAGCCTTGGGAAAATCTCTACTGCATTTTACCTCCTCAACTCCAGCGCGTGAGATCAAAATTTAACCGAAATATGAATTTTAAATTCAAAAAATATTTTGCTATTATTATTTCATGCTAGTATTTAATAGAAAATTACGAACTAACAAAATTAGAGACAATAACCGCATAAGCACGGCTAACACTTCTAAGTTTACTCGTAATGTAGAGACTGGAAAATTCATGTCTCTACTGGCAGAATAAAAGGGTGTATGTTCGTTAGACCACATACAAATACTATGCTATCTTCAGCTAAAGAAGAGAATTAGGTGCAAGCCGATAACTCAAAAGCAAGTAAGATTGGCAGTGAAGGTGAAAAACCTGTAATTTATTGGCTCTACGACTTTTTTGGAGTAGAACTAACCTGATTTGTAAAGGTGGCTTGAAGTTACACCGATACAACAGCGCCCAAAGAGAAAATAATTTAATTTCTGATGGACAATGATGGTTAAAAGCGCAGTAAAATTACTGAAATAAATGTTTGTGGTAACTATGACTTAGAAACCTATTATAGATAACTATGATAGAGTCATTCGTTGCTTCCATATCAGCAGGAATTCACCCACCACCCTCATGTTTTGTTTATTTCTGAAGTCCAGTTGCGCTGATTGCTCAATACTGGACTCACAAGAAAATTTTTAAATGGCTAACGCCATGCTACGCTATCAATTTGAAGAGATTAAGGAAAATTAGAACATAATGCCTGAAACCGCAACTGCCCCATTAACTGGAAAAACATTACTAGCGAAAGTTAAAGAACTTTCCACTTTACCACGTCGGGAAAGAGCAAAGCAATGTGGTTATTACACCGTTACTAAAAATAGCCAAGTTCGGGTTAATTTAACAGACTTCTATGATGCTTTATTGTCAGCTAGAGGCATTCCCCTCAGCCCAGAAGAACCAAAAGATGGACGTGGCCGCGAACCGACATACCGGGTTAGTGTTCATCAAAATGGTCAAATTGTGATTGGTGCAACTTACACCAAAGCGATGAACCTAAAGCCCGGTGATGAATTTGAAATTAGACTAGGTTACAAACATATTCACTTGATTCAACTTGGTGAAAGTGATAAACAATTAACCCCGTCAGATGATGATAATGATAAATCAACTGATGAATCAGCCGCAGAAGAATAAATTTTTTCACCTATCAGGGCTAGTTTTTCCGTTAATGCTGAAAAATTTATCCCTAAAGCTACCGCTAATTAGTAGCTGTAGTTAAATAATTTCAGTGGCATAAGACATAAAAAACGTTTTGGCCTCTTCCATTAGTCACAAATTCTAGTAGAGTCTTGATGAATAATCAAGAAATCTGTTGTTGCAGGAAGTTAGTCATGTTTTTTATGTCTATTGCGCTGTCATTTTTAGAGTTATCGGCCAATCCTTTGCTGGAGTTTCTTAAAGATACACCAGTATTTTTGGTCGTGGCTTTTTTTATTGTTTGGATAGGTTGCTGGTTGCCATTAGTAGCAATTTTAGCCATTACCTTAAATTGGCAAATACACAAATCTTTACAACCTGAGCAAAAAATTCCTTTATTGGTATCTCTCTATTTATTAGTTCCTCTCATTCTGTGGGGATTTCAATGGTTGAAATTAGGTTCTTTCCCTGATTATGGATTAGTAGGGGAAGTTTCTATTTTCGCTTCTTTATTACTAGGCTTTAGCTTGGGAGTTTTCAGTCTAGCTACCGTATTTTTTGGGCAAATTTGCGCCGGTTGGTGCTATTTAGAAAAATCTCATCTCAAGTTAATACCATCTAGTTTATTGACAATTTCCCTAGTGGCTTTGTTTGTGGGGGGAATCGAAGAACTGGTATTTCGGGGCTTTATATTCACTCAATTAGAACAGAATTATTCAATTTGGTTAGCTGCAATTATTTCTAGCTTGATTTTTGCTGTCTTACATTTGGTCTGGGAACAAACAGAAACTCTTCCTCAACTGCCTGGATTATGGCTCATGGGTATGGTATTGGTATTAGCCAGATTAGCTGATGGGCATAATTTAGGGATAGCTTGGGGACTTCATGCTGGTTGGGTATGGGCGATCGCTACTATAGATACAGCAGGATTAATCACCTATACAGATAAAGTTTCTGCATGGGTGACAGGTATCAATAAAAAACCCCTCGCGGGGTTAACAGGAATTATGTGTGTTTCGGCGACGGGGGGAGTGCTTTTATGGGTATCTGGAATTTTTAATTAGTGGTTTCGCGCAAAGTCGCAAAGGAGCAAAGGCGCAAAGAATAGAAGAATTACTTGGTTGTGGTTAAGAATTGGCGTAAGCTGACTAAGCTCAGGGTTTGTCCTAAGTTTAGGGGTAGGATGGATATGCCTTCTAATCGGGATTGTATCCAGCCTTCTCCCCAGTACCATTCGTGAAAGCCGTCAATGCCTCCACTCAGTAGTAAGCGCAGACAATTGGGTTTTACTACGTCTACTCGATGATGAATGGATATCGGCCCTGTGTGAGTAGTAAATTCAAATCCTGACGGTAATTCTGTGGGCATTTCTGGGGGGAAACTTTGCCCCAATAGCCATTTTTTTAGTTGTGCAGGATGCAAAATACTGTCATGAATGGCATTGGCTGATGCTGCGATTTCAATACGGATTTGGCTTTGTTGAAATGTACCTAGCATAGTAATTAGTAATTGGTAATTGGTAATTGGTAATTGGTAATTGGTAATTGGTAATTGGTAATTGGGTAATTTCCTTCTTCCTTCCTTCCTTCTTCCTTCCTTCTTCCTTCCTTCTTCCTTCCTTCTTCCTTCCTTCTTTCTTCCTCCTGACTCCTGACTCCTGACTCCTGACTCCTGACTCCTGACTCCTGACTCCTGACTCCTGACT
>Ga0164295_10005243_pt1 | contig 10245 bp, 9 predicted proteins | sample GEODES006metaG_FD_111798 | JGI IMG/M metagenome (GOLD analysis project Ga0164295, IMG submission 111798) | Oligotrophic lake water microbial communities from Sparkling Lake, Wisconsin, USA - GEODES006 metaG | ecosystem: Environmental > Aquatic > Freshwater > Lake | place: USA: Sparkling Lake... | reverse complement strand
CATCATTGGGCGGTAACCTTACTTCTTGTTGGAGACGTCGCATAGCCCGGTCTAGTGCGCCTCACTGCTAATGAGGTTAACCCCTAAAGGGTTTCGGAGGTTCAAATCCTCTCGTCTCCGCCAGGTTAGATATTTGAGCAAAATCTAACTCATAATACACGTAAATTTTCTTATAAATTTACTAATCTTCTTTTGTTAACTGGGTATAAACATTTAAATAACTATTCGCCATATTTAACCAAGTGGCACCAATCCTTCGGAGATACTCTCGTCTTTTGTCAATGTCTATTTCGTAATGCTTATCCGCATTAAGGATTGCAGATTTAACTCCTTCCTTGGTAGTTAAGTTTTCAGTAATTACCCCTTCGAAACCTCCCAATAGTTCAGCTGCAGGTGTATTTTTATGAATTATTATAATTGATCCTTCACCAAATGCCTCAAAAGCAGGCAAGCCAAAACCTTCATTTATGCTTGGGTGAATTACAATTTTTGCTTCTCTATAAAGCGAAACTAAATCTTGATCTGGTAAGTAATTAAACAATTCTATTTTACCAAAAAATTTATTTACCGAAGAGTTGACTAAGTTACTACCTAGCTGATCAGATTTACCAACTAGTACAATTTTGATCTCAGCCTCATTTACTGAGTTAAGCTCACTTATAACATCAAGTACCGTATGCACATTCTTATATTTTTGCCATCGCCCAACTACGGCAATTTTATTTGTCTCTTTTTTTACAATATTTCCGCTATCAATCCAGAAGTTATCTGCACCCAAGTAAATTTTTGAGATTTTGCTAATAGGTACCTTATATGCCGCATTTATCTCACTGACCGCAAAGTTTGAATCAGCAATAATCGAATTAAGTTTTTTCCATTGTAGTCTCATAATTAAATTATAAATATGTCGTGATAGAACAAATTTATCCTGTGGAACCGTTATATCGCCTCCAGCGTGAAACGTTGCAACAAACTTGTTTGCTGGAAAAAGATAAAAAAATGGATAGACGCGCGGAACCGAAAAATGAACAATATCAAATTGCTTTAATTTTCTATTATTCCAGGCAAATCTATAATATTGTCGAGACGAACCCAAAAATTTTCTTTGCTTATTGTCAAGTAGAATTAGATCACAATTAGCTAGATCTGGATCAGATTTTGCTAATTCTAATTCTAATTTGTTTTTTAAAAGTAAAATTAAATGAACTTGGTTAGAAAAATTTTTTGATAACAGCACCACGGACTTCCTTGCAGTTTGGGCTGTGCCAGATGCAGAACGCCCAATGAAACTAGAACCAAACCAAGCCACTTTGATCCGATTTTTCATAAATAAACCTTCCAAAGCAACCTTTACGATCTAATATGATAGTTTACACATCTAATTTGGGAAAGCATGGAATGAGAATATCAGTTGTAGGTGGCGGTGGGCGTGTAGGTCTACCTCTTAGTTTAGTTTTAGCATCTGCCGGACATCAAGTGGTTATTATTGATTCAAATGAATCACGAGTAAATCTAATAAACAATCGAACCATGCCTTTTGCCGAGGAACATTCTAATGAAATAATTCAATCACTTCCTATCGACCAATTAGTCGCATCAACCGAGAATTTAAGTATAGAAAAATCCGATGTTTGTATTCTTATAATAGGAACACCAGTACTAGATGACGGTACCCCAAGTGTAGATACTTTATTTGAACTTGTTAAAACTATTATTCCTTATCTGAATGAAACTAAGCTGTTGTTATTACGAAGTACTGTATATCCCGGTGTAACCCAAAAACTAAAATCATTACTAAGTGAGGCTAAATTAGAAATTGAAGTTGCATATTGCCCAGAAAGGATTGCAGAAGGAAGGGCTATTTACGAGTTAAAATCACTCCCCCAAATTATTGGTGCAGATTCAGACTCGGCTTATATTAAAGCAAAAGAAATTTTTAATGACATTACACCTAAGATCATTCGCACTACCATCAAAGAAGCTGAGCTTTGTAAATTATTTGCTAATGCGTACAGGTATATAAATTTTGCAATTGCAAATGAATTTTTTGAAATCTGTCAAGAAAACGACCTAAATTGGGATAATGTTTGGTTTGCTTTAAAAGAAGATTATCCTCGGGCACAAGGACTACCCACTCCAGGTTTTGCAGCAGGGCCTTGCTTAGTTAAAGATACCCAACAACTAGACTATTTCTTTAAAAATAAATTTGAGTTAGGGAAATCTGCATTAAGAATAAATGAGCACCTACCAGATTATGTTGTAAACATCTTAAGAAGTAAGTTTGATCTAAAGCAGAAAAAAGTAGGAATATTAGGTATGACTTTTAAAGGCGATGTTGATGATTTTAGATCTAGCCTGTCTTTTAGGTTGAAACATTTATTAGAAAAAGAAGTGCTTGAGATCTATTGTTCTGATGCAATTTTGCAAAAAGATTACTTTGTTAGCCTTGAGTTTTTACTAGAGAATTCTGATATAATTATTATATCGACACCACACAAAAGTTATGGCAATATATTGACAAAAAAGCCATTAATCGATTTGTGGCGAGTTTCGAAAAATAATAGTCTAATTTAAGGAAGTTCATGAAAACTGTTGTTGTTACAGGCTCCCAAGGATTTATTGGTGGTTATTTAGTTCGTGAACTACTAGAGCAGGGCTATAAAGTCATAGGAATAGATAATTTTTCTAAGTATGGCCGAGTAAAAAGAAATCATGACACCCACCCACTTTTTACTTTAATTGAAGAAGATTTAACAAATTCTAATTTCGGACTAATTGAAGCTTTATTGAACGCAGATCATTTAATTGCAGGTGCTGCCAAAATCGGAGGCATTTCATATTTTCATTCCTATGCATATGATTTGCTAGCAAACAATGAAAGAATTATGGCCAATACTTGTGATGCTGCAATTAAAAGATCAGAACTCAATGATAAGTTTAAAGTAACTTATCTTTCGTCATCAATGGTTTATGAAAATACGACTCTTTGGCCTTCTAAAGAAGGAGAACAATTCTTAATTCCACCTCCGAGCTCTTCATATGGATTTCAGAAATTAGCGGTCGAATATTTTGCAAAAGCAGCATGGGATCAGTATAAAGTTCCTTACACAATTATTAGAGTATTTAACTGTGTTGGTGTGGGTGAAGCTAGAGCAATTAATTCGAAAACAATTATGTCTGGAGATATTGAACTGGCAATGAGTCATGTATTGCCGGATTTAGTGCAAAAAACTCTTAAAGGCCAAAAACCATTAAGAATATTAGGATCTGGTGAACAAATACGTCATTTAACATATGGCGTAGACCTGGCAAAAGGAATTGTATCGACTCTTGACAATCCTATAGCAAATAATAATGATTTCAATATTTCCACAGACGAATCTTTGAGTGTATTACAATTAGGTAAATTAATCTGGGATAGGATAAACACTAAAGAAGAGTTTAGGTATATTTCTGAGGCTCCGTTCCTTCATGACGTACAAAAACGTATACCAGACACTTCTAAAGCAAAAAAATTACTTGGGTTTAAAGCAACTACAACAATCAATGAAGTGCTAGACGAAGTAATTCCTTGGGTAAAAGATGCGATCAATAAAAATTTAATTTGATATATGAAAAATTTATTTAATTTAAATGATGCTGTGCTTGCTAAGTATGAGTTAGAAAAATTTATTTCAAAAAATAAAATTGGATTTAATTATAAATACCATACACATGATTCAGCACTTAAGCATATGTATATTATCTCAAGAATAGAATCGTTTTTACAAAATAATGATAAAAGCGTTAATGTGCTAGATATAGGATGTGGTAACGGTGATGCATTAAGAATGGTAAATAAAGTGTACGGAGCTAAAAGCATAGGTTTCGACCCAATTTTAGGTAACCACCGAATTCGAATAAGTAATCTCCGTAAGCGATTGTTAATAAATAATCCAAAACTTCTAAATAGTACACATGACGCGTTTTTACGAAACCATAAAGGAAAGAAATTTGATTTGATTATTGACTTATGCGCTGTAACCCACTTTGATACATCCAAGTACAAAGACTTAAATTTAGGTTGGAAATGGATTTCCGAAAATTTAGAGCAACTATTAGTAAAAAATGGTAGATTTATATCCGCAACTGATGTGGCCCTTAAGAAAGGCAACAATGAGTTCTTCAGAGCTGAATCGATTATTAATTTCTTGCAAAATCATGGTTCAACGTCTAATATTTCAGAGATATATTCATTATATGGATCTAAATTATTAAAATCAACAAAAATTAGTATAGACAAGAAACCCTTTTATAGAATTGGAAAAACCAAAAATTCTAAAACAGGCTCGATTGATGAAATAGTTTTAGGAGTTTTGGGTTTAGAAGTTACAGTTTAAGGTGACAAAGTTTGTGTTTGAATAAAATTCGCAAAGTGTTTGTTTCTGTCGAAATTGTACCTTGAAAATTCAAAACTAACCGAATTTTTCATACAGCGCTCTACACTCTTTACAAATTCATCAATATCGGAATACAAAAAACCAAGATTGTACTCACTAATATCCCATGAAAAAGCCACTCCTTTTTTCGCCAGTGTAGGTATGTGTAGATCCGCTGCGGTGAACAATAGACCCGACCCAGCAACTATGTAATTTTCAATTTTATATGGTAAAACTAATAAATCAATTCCACTAAATACTTTTTGGAACTGATGATCTGAAAGATTTGCCGGTATTATTTCTACATTTGAAAAAGTATTCAGCAATGTATCTAGTGCTTTAGTATAATGTTGCCATGGATAAACAGCTTTTTGTGCTAGTACGCGGAATTGAATTCCCTTGGAAGTGAGTGCGTTAATTAAATTAGGTATTGATTCAAACCCTTTATTAGGTCTTGCAGTACCCAAAAATCCAATCGTGAATATCTTGTTATTAGACTTGGATAAATTAGTATTTTTCTCATGTGGGACCGGTGCCCAAGCGATCCTGCTTTTAGGTATACCATTATCAATCAGTATGTTCATGTATGGGATAGTTTCGAATCCTAAAATTACGTTGCACTTGGGATAATTATAGATTAATTCCGAAAATTTATTCTCCACTTTTTTAATCGAAAATCCATCCTTACTTTCAACACCAATAGTTCTTAACGAAGCTCCATCAATCAAAACTCCTTTTGATAAGCATAAGTCTAATAACCTAATAGCCAGTGAATCAGTGGTTGGAAAAACCAGAGTAATTTTGCCATATCTTTTTTGCATTTTTTTAATTCTTTTGTATGGTCTATAAATATAAAAAAAAGACGAGTAATGTTTGAAAATTTCAGTAAAATTTTCAGGTAGCTTTCGTACAAGACTAATCAAGATAAAATTAAACAATTTTTCTACAATCCATTGGGAAAAATCATGCTCCCGCTCGTATCCATACACATTAGATCGAAGCACGCCCCGCGCCTGAACCCCTAAAGACATAAAAATTTCACTATCAGCATTTTTTGGTATCCAAATTTCATAATGAACATTTGCGTTTTCCAAGAAAGTTTTGTATTTATCCATGTAATCCCAGTGATGTGAAAACCTCTTCGACGCATTGAAATCAAGTAGTAAGTAGTAATTTGAATTTTGATTCATAAAATAAATATCAGATCTCGGAATTTAAATTTAAAAAACTTAAATTTGATTCGTTTCTATAATCATTATATCTAGAACATCCTTTTATCCACTTATTCACAAGGTTTGAATCTAAATTTATCATCTGATCTATCATCTCATCTTGATCTTTCACAGTTACTCCACAAAAAAAATTATCAACATCTGTAGCAAATGCAGATCCGTAAAATGTAATTACTGGAACAAGATAATCAGTTGATTCATACATCATTGCAGATGAGTTGTACTTAAATGCATCCACATCATATGGGAGACAGATAAGTGTTGAGTTTTTAAGAGATTCAATCATCAACTCTCTTGAGATTTTGCCTTCTAATGTCTTTATATTCAAATTTAAATTATTCAACTCATGTATGAGTGGATCATCTTGGTAGAGCTGAACTTGCCATACATAGTTTGGACGCTTTTCCCCTACCTTTTTGATAATAGAACCAATCATGTTATGCCCTTTATTTTTTGTTGGGAATCCCAAGAAAGAGATAGTAAAATTCTCACTAATAACCTCCTTAATAATTTTTTTTTGTTCAGAAGGAAATTTTGAAATGAAAAGTCTGCTATCTATTTCACCTTTGCTTTTATTTAGTAGTGCATTAGTTTCAAAACCAAAAAACACATTTACGTATTTGAATTTTTTAACTTTTTCTTTAAATGCATCTAAAGTTATTACGTCAGCCAAAATACCTCTAACTTCAGCAGTATTTGTTATCCGGCAATGAATATTGACTTTTATTTTAAATAGTTCCATAAGGCAAATTGCTTTTAGTGAAAAAGGGCAAGTGGTTGTAAAAATAATTGAAATTTTATCATTTTTATATCTCATTTTAAATAATATATTAAAATATAATGCCGTTATATACAAAAGTGTGAAAAGAATAAACTTAATCTTATATTTTGCAGCAGTATTATTTAATTTACCAAGTGTTGCTGGCAACCATGTATTGAGCTTTCTTATGCTAAGTTGGCAAGGGTGAGTCCCAGGGAGCAAAATTCGACTCAACTTAACATCCGTGTTTTCAATTTCGGATCCAATTGGAATCCAAACATCAAAATTTATATCTTCTTTTTTTAATAAAGTACTGAAAGCAAAAATCGATTGCTTATGATGGGTATGTTTTAAAGATGCACCAAAATCAACAACCAAAAATTTATTCATTAAACCCAGGATTGTTCAAAATAATTAAAAAAAGGTGGACTCTGCAATGTAATAATTTATAATATAACAAAATATAATGGCCTACCACATGGTGTAGTATACTTAAATAATGAATAAATACATTGTCTGTACTTCAATTAATGAGCAAACGGAAGCAATTTTGGCTTATGATTCAATGCCTGACTGGAAATTGGTAGTGGTTGGTGATAAAAAAACTCCAAAAAATTATAAACTTAAAAATGGAATCTATATTTCACCAGAAGATCAAATGAATATCAGTTCAGAACTTTCAGAGCTTATAGGATGGAATTGCATACAAAGAAGAAATTTTGGACTTCTATATGCATTCAATTTGGGTGCGGATATAGTTTGTACGGTAGATGATGACAATATTCCGCTTCCAAATTGGGGAAATAATTTATTAATCAATAATGAAGTCAATATCAAAGAATTCCAAATTGGTAATGAGGCATTTGATCCAATTGGTGCAACATCATACAAACAAATTTGGCACAGAGGTTTTCCACTAGAATTAATTTCAAAACGAGACTACACAGATTACAAATACGTTAAAGTGGTTCCCGATATTCAAGCTGATTTTTGGAATGGCGATCCAGATATAGATGCGCTATGTAGGTTAGAACATGGACCAAGTTGTAACTTTAGCGACACAGAGTTTCCTTTTACTTCAAATAAAATTTCTCCCTTCAATTCCCAAAATACTATTCTAAGTAGGAAGATTGCATACGATTATTTTTTATACCCACATATTGGCCGTATGGACGATATTTGGGCTGCTTTTTATGTAATTTCTAAAGGTTATAGGGTGGTTTATAACAAAGCTACAGTTTTCCAACAAAGAAATGAACATAATCTAATTGAAGACATGAAAAAAGAGTATTTAGGTTACGAAAACAATTTAGCTTTAGTAAAAAGTTTATACAAAAACCCAGAAAACATAACTAATTTTCTACCAGAAAAAAGTATTGCGGCATGGAATTTGTATAGAAATTTATTAAAATGAAATCGGCAATTGTCACCGGTGGATGTGGTTTCGTTGGTCGCCACTTAGTTCGCAGATTACTGGATCTAGGGTGGCAGGTAAAAGTGGTAGATCCAGTGGTTCAGCAAACAGGAGGAATATCTCCCGAGGTAGGTTGGCCCCTTTTTGACCCTAGAGATTATTCTAATTTTTCATATGAAAAGATTGATTGTAGAGAATTTTTTCTTGAGAATCCTCAAGCACAATTTGACTATATTTTTCACTTAGCAGCGATTGTTGGGGGTAGATTAATGATTGAAAATAAACCACTATCTGTCGCAACCGATCTTGCTATTGACGCTGACATGTGGAATTGGGTTTCGAATTCAAATATAGGTAAGGTTGTAAATTTTAGCTCGAGCGCCGCCTATCCTGTCAGTTTACAACAATCAACTTCATCAGTAGTTAAACTTAAAGAGAATATGATTAAACTTGATGGAAATTTAGGAACACCAGATTTAACTTATGGCTGGTCAAAGTTAACATCTGAATACTTAGGGAAAATTGCTTGGTCAAGACACGGAATAAAAAGTGTAGTTTACAGACCTTTCTCAGGGTATGGAAGTGATCAAGATTTATCTTATCCATTTCCAAGTATTTGTAAGCGAGCGATTGAGTCTAGAAATAAAAATGAATTTTTGGTTTGGGGTTCTGGCTTGCAATCAAGAGACTTTATTCATATTGATGACTGTATTGAAGGAATTTTGAAAACTATGGACAAAATTAATGACGGTGATGCCCTAAATCTCTCTACGGGCACTTCAACTTCTTTTATTGATTTTGCAAAAATTGCAACAGCAATAGTTGGTTATAATCCAAAAATTTTGGGTGATACCAACAAACCGGTTGGGGTAATGTCGAGAATTGGTGATACAGATAAGCAGATTGAGTTTGGATTTAAGCCAAAAATTTCTTTTTCTGATGGTGTGAACGAAGGTATAAATTATTGGGTAGGAAAGTAGGCTATAAATGCTAATTTTATTTTAGCCTTTATGAATTATGAGAATTTATAAAATTGTAATAGTAGGTGCTGGTCCTGCTGGTTACTTCACTGCTCAAGCATTTCAAAATGCACAAACTGATCAGCTCATCTTCACCATCGATATGGTCGAACGGCTTCCAACCCCATGGGGATTAGTAAGAAGCGGGGTTGCCCCAGATCATCCAAAGATAAAAACAGTCTCCAAAGTATTTGAAAAAATAGCAAAAACAGAGGGCTTTAGATTATTTGCCAATGTTGAACTTGGGAGAGATGTTTCACTTAAGGATTTGCGAGAAAGATATGACGCAGTTGTATTAGCAACTGGCTCCTCTAAAGGAAGAAAATTAGGCATACCTGGTGAAGAACTAGCTAACTGTATTTCATCCGCTGAGTTTGTCCCTTGGTATAACGCCCACCCTGACTATGTTGGTATCGAGGTTGATTTAAATTGCGAGACAGCAGTTGTAATTGGCGCAGGCAATGTTGCAATGGATGTAGCAAGGATTCTTGCAATTGATCCGTCAGAGCTTGATCCAACTGATATTGCAGAGCACGCACTAGTTAAATTAAAACAAAGCAAAATAAGAAAAGTAATTATTTGTGGACGGCGAGGGGCCGAGCACGCTGCCTTTACCGCACCTGAACTTCGAGATCTACAAAAGCTTGAAAATACCGATATTTATATCGATGCTGATCAAATAAATCAGGCATCATCTCGAATTGAGCAAATGGGTGAGGTTGAGAAAGATTTAAGAAATAATCTAGAAGCAATGCGCTTAATTGCAGAGCATGGTAAAAAGGGTGTTCAAAGAAAGTTAGAGATTAAGTTCTTATCAGCTCCAATTGAAATCAAGGGTAGAGATAAGGTTGAAGAGATTGTATTTGCAATAAATGAGGTTAAAGATAGCAAAGTTATTGCCACTGATAAAACCTTCACGATGAAGGCTGGCTTAGTAGTTACAGCAATTGGTTATGATGCAGTTGAGTACGCTGGTATTAGTATTGAAAATGGTCGAATTGCGAATATCGCAGGCCATGTTGAGCATAATGTTTATGTAACTGGCTGGGCAAAGCGTGGGCCTGTTGGAGTAATTGGTACAAACAAAAGTGATTCAAATGATGTTGTTGAGTTAATTATTAGTAACTTAACAGAGCCAAAAGAGAGTGAAGGAGTTAGCGCTTTAATTAAATCTGGCCATGAAGTAATTGATCAAGTTAGCTGGGAAAAGATAAATGCCTCTGAAGTAATCTCTGGTGAGATTGCTGGAAAACCTCGTATAAAAGAGGTGGAGTGGAAGCGGCTAATAAGTTTGGGTAGGTCCTAATAAATCGCTAGACTTCCCAACGCATAAGATTGCGCCCGTAGCTCAACGGATAGAGCATCTGACTACGGATCAGAAGGTTCGGGGTTCGAATCCCTG
>Ga0164295_10005242_pt1 | contig 10246 bp, 10 predicted proteins | sample GEODES006metaG_FD_111798 | JGI IMG/M metagenome (GOLD analysis project Ga0164295, IMG submission 111798) | Oligotrophic lake water microbial communities from Sparkling Lake, Wisconsin, USA - GEODES006 metaG | ecosystem: Environmental > Aquatic > Freshwater > Lake | place: USA: Sparkling Lake... | reverse complement strand
TCTGGCCACGACGATTTGACCATTACGAACCTCTTTGGTGGATTTAACGGCGAGCAAATCACCATCCATGATGCCAGCGTCGCGCATGGACATGCCTCTCACGCGCAGCAGATAGTCTGGACGTTCTTGAAAGAGATTGTTTTCAACGTGGTAGGTGGTGTCCACATGCTCTTGCGCCAAAATGGGCGAGCCTGCTGCAACCCGACCGACAAGGGGCAATGCCCATTGAGTGATACCGGACAGGAATCTGTTGGCTGTATCGCCGTTGTTTCTCAAAGGGCTGCGGGCAGCGCCTTTCAGCCGGATGCCTCTGGAGGTTCCGCTGACCAAATCAATCACACCTTTTCGCGCCAAGGCTTGCAAATGTTCTTCGGCTGCATTGGCAGACTTAAAGCCCAAAGTGTGCGCAATTTCTGCGCGTGTCGGCGGTGCACCGGTTTCGGCTATGCTGTTTTGAATCAGCTCCAAAATCTGCTGCTGTCGTGCCGTCAGTTTGGGGTGTTCTGTCATTGACGTGATCATCTGGTTTTCCTTGAGGGTACTGTTTTCTTATCCAGTAGCTGTATTTTTATCCAGTTTTTATGCTTCTGCAAGTGATTAATGCAAATTCAAGACGAAATTTTTTTGTTTTTGGCGCAGGGGGAACCGTTGCGGGCCAGTCTGCGTTGGTAAATGACAACATTTCTTATGATGCCGCCCAAATTGACATCGAATCTCTGGCGCGCAATATTCAGAGTTTTAAACCCAAGTGGAGGGGTTTAAGTCGACAGCAAAGACATGGATTTCGCAATTTGGGATGCTTTGGCCCGCCTCGCCCTGCACATTGCTGAGCCAGATGTTCAAGGTTTCGTAACAATGTATGGAACCGATACCCTTGAATAAAAAGCGTATTCTCTGCTTTCTGTCGTGCGTTCAGCCAAGCCTGTGGTGATCATCGCCCCGCCAGTGCTTTGTGCCCGGAGGGTCTGCAAAACTTGGTGGACGCTTTGTCCGTCGTAATGGATGCCAAAGACAGTGGCGTGGTGGTGGTGTATGCAGCTGTTGTGCACGCGGCTGAGCTTGTACAAAAAACTCATCCTTACCCGCACGATGCATTCAGTTCGTGTGAAGTCGGCCCATTGGCTTGGATAGAAGGGGGGTCGGTCCGCTGGTCAGTGGACACAATTCCGTTGGCCTTGCCTCACCGAGTTGCACTTTCTTCAACACAGAGTGGGACATGGCTGAAGGATGAGACTGTCGTGAACTGCGCGAGTGCAAGAGGCAAAGTGGTTGATGCTTTGGTGACTCACGGCATTCAAGGTTGGGTTGCATGTACCGCCAACAGCACGGTTTCTAATGCCTTGATGGTCTCTGTGCAGCGGGCGATGGCACAAGGGGTCAAAGTGGTTCGCGCCACAAGGTGTTCCTTGGGGCGCGTGATCAGCATTCTCGACGCACTGATCCCTGATTCGCAAGGTTTGAGTCCCGTTAAGGCGCGAGTTGCATTGATGCTGTCTCTGATGCTCTGTGTGCTCAGTCGGTGAGTGCCTTCATTGCGCGAGCGGTGATATCGGCAACGTCTCCCATGCCACTGATGGCGCGGTACTTGGGGGCTACCAAGGGATCTTGTGTGGCCCAAGCTGAATAGTAGTCAACCAAGGGTCTCGTTTGAGCACTGTAAACGTCAAGACGTTTTTTGACAGTTTCCTCTTGGTCATCTGCACGTTGCACCAAGGGCTCTCCCGTTACATCGTCTTGTCCAGCCAACTTGGGTGGGTTGAATCTCACGTGGTAGGTTCGGCCTGAAGCGGGGTGTGAACGGCGACCACTCATGCGATCGATGATGGCCTCGAAGGGGACATCGATTTCCAGCACGTAATCTAATTTGACACCCGCAGCCTTCATAGCGTCAGCTTGCGGAATGGTGCGCGGGAAGCCATCAAACAAGAAACCATTGGCACAATCGGACTGGGCAATGCGTTCTTTGACCAAGTTGATGATCAGCTCATCACTGACCAATCCACCAGACTCCATGACGGCTTTGGCCTGAAGCCCTATCGGAGTGCCGGCTTTGACTGCAGCGCGCAGCATGTCACCAGTGGATATTTGTGGCAGGCCGAATTTTTGGCAAATGAAGGTGGCTTGAGTGCCTTTACCGGCGCCGGGAGCGCCCAACAGGATCAGTCTCATGAGGGTCCTTTGGAATTGTTATAAATGATTGGCAGGTTCGAGCGCTATTTATAAGAAGCAGAATCACAACCTGCACTCGAAGAATATCACGCGTTTGTCTCAATGGGCTTACGTCTCAGATCGGAGATAAAGGTCGATTTAAATCATATTAGACTGCGACCACAAAGCTCTGACAAGATGCAAATCCTCAGGGGTGTCTACACCAGGGCCAGGGGCTTGATCCGTCACGTGCACGGCAATTTTGTGGCCATGCCACAAGGCCCTCATTTGCTCTAAAGCCTCAATGATCTCCACGGGGGCTTGCGTCAACTTGGGGAATTTTTTCAAAAAAACCACTCTGTAGCCATAAATGCCAATGTGCCTAAGGGGTAAGGGAGCAGGCAGTGCTGTAAGACCTTGTAAGTTGCCATCTCGCCACCAAGGAATCGGTGCCCGGCTGAAGTACATCGCCAATTGGCGTGCATCCAAGATGACTTTGACCACATTCGGATTCGTAAATTCGGCTACCGAGTCAATGGCATGCGCTGCTGTGCTCATGCTGGCTTCAGGACGCTCCTTGAGCAGAGTCGCAACTTGGTTGATTAAATCGGGACTCATCAAGGGCTCATCACCTTGAACATTAACCACAATGGTGTCGTCATCCCAGCCCAGTTGCTGGCAGGTTTCTGCTAAACGGTCACTTCCGCTTGGATGGTCATCTCGGGTCATTATGGCGAATACGCCATGCGCCTCACAAGCCTGAACAATGCTAGGGTGATCAGCTGCAACCACCACCTTGGAGGCTTGTGATTGTTGTGCGCGTTGGGCAACGCGCACCACCATGGGCATGCCCGCGATGTCGGCTAAGGGCTTATTGGGCAGTCTGCTCGATGCCAACCGAGCGGGTATCACGACCATGAAGGGCGTGATGTTGGTGAGTAAGCTCATGTCTGAATGCCTCTAAACCAAAGGCGTTCGTGCGGGGATCATTTCTATTTCTGCGTCCGATAACACACGGGCTTCATTTTCAAGGAGCACCGGTATCCCATCACGCACCGGATACGCCAATCTGGCACTTCGTGAGCGTAATTCTTGTCGTTCTTTGTCCCAATCCAAGTGTCCTTTGGTCACGGGGCAAACCAGCAGTTCTAACATTTTAGAGTCCATGTTTGAATGATAAAGGAGATTGGCAAGCGTTACGCTTTCAGCGCAGCATTGACCTGTTTGTCTAATGCCAGCCAAAAGGACTTTTCAGGCTCAAACTGCAATCGAATGGCGAAGGCATGGGGACATATGGCCCACAATTTAAGGGCATCTTTTTCTGTACAAAGTAATAACCTACCGATGTGCGGAGGCGTCCATCCTTCAAAACTGTCGTGATCCGGCAGGCTCCATTTTTGTTCCAGGTGCAGTCCATGGGCTTCCAACATGTCAAAGAAGGCTTGCGGTTGAGCGATCGCAGCGACAGCGCAAAGCGATTGCTGTTTCAGAGAACGCAAAGAGATGACATCGCCCTTTGCATTGACAGCTTGGTCAGACAATTGCCTGGTTGACGAAAAGCCTTCAGGCAATGACCGATGGCTGGTGTGAATCAGGAGATCGACTTTGCGAGGCCAGGGTTCACGCAAAGGGCCTGCAGGTAACAGGCGGCCATTGCCTGTCCCGCGGGCGTCCATTGCGCATATTTCAACGTCGCGCGCCAAAGCGTAGTGCTGCAAGCCATCGTCGCAAACCACGATGTCTGTTTGGGGATAGGTTTCCAGCAATGCCTTGGCGGCATCGAGGCGTTGCAAAGCGACAAAAACGGGCACTTGGCAACGCAGGCGAATCATCAAGGGCTCGTCACCTGCGTCAAGAGGTGTGTCATTTGCTTCGACTTCGCGAACGTTCTTGCTGTTACGGCCAAAGCCACGCGAAATCACCCCGACACGAAAACCTGAATTTTTAAAATGCTCAACGATGGCCATCGTCAGAGGTGTTTTTCCGCCACCCCCTGCAACGGCGTTGCCCACGACGATCACCAGCGCATTGACCTTTTCTGATTTGAAAACGCCCCACCTGAACAAGCTTCGGCGCAGCCAGACCATAAGCCAATAAAACAAAGAAAAAGGGTATAACAAATTAGAAAGCCATCCCTTGGTCAGCCAGATCTCTGGCAACAGTGTTTTTAAATCAGGGCTGATACCATGTTTCAAAACCTCGAGCCCTCGCAGGACTGGGCAGTGGTTTGTATGATGTACAACAAAATTAAATCCCCTCATGATTTCCGTAACACAAAAGAAAACACATTGCTTTCAAACTTGCCCAGATTATGTACGAACCTCAGGTTAATTAGGCAGAAGCCATTGTCCATTGCACTTACACACAATTTCTGTGGATAAGATTGTGAGGAACTTTCGCATTGTCGGGGAATCTTTCTGAATTTTTTCTGGATTCTTCCCGACTTGGAAAATAAAATTAACTATTTATTAAATTAAATCATTGATTTAGAGTTTTTTCATCATGTTTTTTCTATGTAAATTTCATCGCTTAATCCATTTGATGTATTTTGTGGAATACCTTCGTGCGTTTGCGCTTTTTTCGAATCGTCAAAAGGCTTGTCTGGCCCACTGGAATAAAGCATGAACGCCGACAACCCACTGAATTCAGGGCGTGTCTGGACGGTTGGGGCGCTATGCCGCGCCGTTGCTGATGCTTTGGAGTCTCGCTTCAACCCTGTCGCGGTTCGCAGCGAGATCTCGGGGTTTTCTCGTGCTGTGAGCGGTCATTGTTATTTTTCTTTGAAAGATGCAACCGGGCAGATTCGCTGTGCCATGTTCAAGCGATCTGCTGGGTTGCTCAATTTTTCACCACAAGACGGTGAGTTGGTTGAAGTTCGCGGCCGACTAGGGGTTTATGAGGCCCGGGGTGACCTGCAGCTGATTGTGGAGTCGATGCAGAAGGCGGGCCAAGGTGCCTTGTTCGAGCAGTTTTTGCGCATCAAAGCTAAGCTGGAAGCAGAAGGCTTGTTTGATCCCGTTCGCAAACGCGGCCTGCCTGTGATGCCTCGAAGCATCGGCGTGGTCACCTCTTTGGGTGCTGCCGCATGGCACGACGTGGTCACAGCCCTGCAGCGCAGGGCGCCCCACATACCGGTCATTTTGTCTCCCGCAGCAGTTCAAGGGGTAAGCTCAGCACCCAGCCTTATCGGTGCTTTACTGAAGCTCTATGCCCACATCGAGAAAGGTACTCACGTTATTGATGTGATTTTGCTGGTGCGTGGCGGCGGCTCCATGGAAGATTTGTGGTCATTTAATGATGAGCAACTGGCGCGAACCATTGCGGCCAGTCCGGTTCCCATTGTGTGCGGCGTTGGGCATGAAACCGACTTCACGATGGCCGATTTTGTGGCCGATGTCCGAGCCCCCACGCCCACTGCAGCTGCTGAAATGGCCTCTCAGCCCTTGCAAGTCTGGCGCGGTGCATTGGGACTTGTGCGCGATCAGCTAGACAGCGCGTTGCACAGGCATTTGGACAGACATGCTCAGCGGGTCGATACCCTGGCGGCTCGGTTGGGTCGTCCTTCATTGCGCATGGCAGGACATCGTTTGATTTTGAACCGCTTTGCACAGCAGCTCCAATTCGGTCGAACCCATGCCTTACGAGAGCATCGTCAAGTGCTGTTGCGTTTGGCGCTGCAGTTGCCCCAAGCTGTCAGCCATGATGTGGGTGGACGCCGTGAAAGGCTTGCAAGAGCGCAATTGCGTCTGGATTTGCTCGACCCCCGTTTGGTACTGCAAAGGGGCTACGCATGGTTAACCCAAGAAAATGGGCAGGCTTTAACTTCGGTGCAAAACACTCACCTCGGGCAGTCGCTGATGGCCACGCTTGCGGATGGTCAGGTGCCCTTGAACGTGGCGGGACAACCCCTCAAGGCCTAAGACCATTTAACTGCGGTGAGGCGGGCTTTGCTGTCTCGACCTACAATGAAAAATTGTTTTCTACACTTTGAAGAGGATCTCATGGAACATACCCTGTCCGCATTGCCATACGCCATCGATGCACTGGCCCCTAACTACAGCCAGGAAACGCTCGAATTCCATCACGGCAAGCACCACAATGCCTATGTCGTTAACCTCAATAACCTGCAAAAAGGCACTGAGTTTGAGGCGATGAGCTTGGAAGAGATCATCAAAAAATCAAGCGGCGGCATCTACAACAATTCAGCCCAGATCTGGAACCATACTTTTTTCTGGAACTGCATGAAGCCACAGGGTGGCGGTGAGCCTTCCGGTGCTTTGGCTGATGCCATCCATGCCAAGTTTGGCAGCTACGGCGCTTTCAAAGAAGCTTTCGTCAAGAGCGCTGTTGGCAATTTCGGCTCCGGCTGGACATGGTTGGTCAAAAAGGCAGACGGTTCTGTCGACATTGTGAACATGGGTGCGGCTGGCACGCCTTTAACTACAGCTGACAAAGCCTTGTTGACAGTGGACGTGTGGGAGCACGCTTACTACATCGACTACCGGAATATGCGCCCCAAGTTTGTTGAAACATTCCTTGACAAATTGGTCAACTGGTCCTTTGCCGAAGCCAATTTCGCTTAAATCCAAGCCATTCAAGCTCGGCTCCAAGACCCGGCTCTGCCGGGTTTTTTGTAGTGTTCGCCTAGCTTGGGCGCACTCCTCTGGGTGCAAGTCCAGTCGTAAGTTGATCACGACGAGTAAAATGCAACTGCATGAGGGCGAATGTGGGAAGGAGGCGTGGAATGCTTTTAAGTAAGCACAATCAGGGGGAATTCAGTTCTGGAACCTACACAAAATTCAGCTGAGACAACTTGATTTAATTGACAACAGTGGTTGATTGTCGTCGTGCGATTAAATTAAGATGCCAGGGTTCGCTGTCTACGCCTTCCAGAACCCGTTGGACGTCCGTAAAACCCAAATCCATGAGAATGTGAACAAGCGATTTTTCAGTGTAGCCCCAACGATGCGCGTCTTCTTTGCTTCCTCCGCGAGTTTCATCACGCCAGCCCCAAAATCCAGCCATTGCATGAAGGTTTTGGTCTCCCATGGAACTCTGCGCTAATCCCAGAATTTGAAGGGCATGAAAAGTGATGTCTGGCACGATCACTTTGAGAATGCCAGAGGGCGCAAGCAAGTCATACCAGTGCTTCAATGTGTTCATCGCATCATTGGGGTCAAGATGCTCTAACATGTGCCGGGAATAAATCTCAGAAACACTGCCAGCAGACACGATCGTGATCGCACTGGCATCACAGACGTGGTCTGTCGCGTCAGTTTGCCGAGAATCAATATTAATGTAGCCGTCGAGTTTCTTTGACGCGCAGCCAACATGCAACTTCAGTAAATTCATGGATTTTTTATTTATTAAATTTTATAAATAAATATTATTATTTAAAATAATTAATGTTAATTTATTTATTTATGGTAAATTAAATGACTCAAAGACATTTGTAAATCAGCTAGAGACTCTATCGACTGTCTCGGGTCAAACCTTCCTGCTTGATTGCCAAGTTTAGCTGCAATTTATGTCAAAAAAACCACTCTCCGCTTTGGGTATAAATCAGTCGCTAGACGCGGGCTTGGACATGGTCAAACCCACCCAACGCCGGTCGCACTCTTCCAATCCCTGAAGGTCACATCGGCCAATAAAGCCATTGGCAACAATTCCGAAGTGCATCGCTGAAAGAAACTGGCCCGCAAGTGGTAGGGTCAAATCCAACTGGCCAAAAGCCAAGCAGAGGGCACCACTTTTAAACTGTCCCGTTTCCGCTCTGTCACTGTTCCTGATGGCGGACGCCGAAGTGTTGAAGTTCCACGTCGTGATCGCGCATGGCGGTGGACCACGGAAGCCAATAAATTAGCCTTGAACATCCGGTATGACGCCCGCATGATTGAGATCAGCAAGGGCAAGAGTGCAGTTGAGATTGCCAGCGCTGCTGACTTGTTGCCCACACTGGAACTGAGCCATGGCATTGCAACTCTGTCTGGCCCGTGTCTGCATTACATCGGGCAGCCATGGCGCCATCACCTTTATCTAAACGGCAATGCATGCGCCAGACTGGTTTCCGGCCAAGAAGCTGCTGGAAGACCGGTACAGGGTGGGCAACGTGGACCGCGCCTCACAGGCATAGGGCTTATTTGCAGGCATAAATACCTGTGAAGGCGCCCCGAATGAAATTAGAAGAATTTGCCAACGCCCAGAATCAGTTGGACTTGTGGAAGTTGGTCCGCGATGCCGTTAGGGCAGGGATCAACACTCGACGCCGACAAAAGGCCCAACAGGCCCACGTGGCAGCACAGTCAAAAGCCCAGGCCTAGCCCAGAGCCAAGCGACTGACCCTACAGCAACGGTGGGTGAACAAGCAGGCCTTGGGCGTCGCAGTGCCACCTGGATACATGCCAAATGCCACGACCGGCCTGAAAAGCAGTCTTTTACCCCTGAATTACTACGGCATAAATCGACGCGAACTGACGGACGACAGGCTATGCACAAACAGTCACAAGGAATGTTGATAAATCAGATCCAACCCTGTCGCCAAACCTCATCGTTTTGCAGCTCACGCCCAAGAATGTTAGGCTTGAGCAGCAAGTAAACCAGTTGTAAATACGTACTTTCACTGCTTTGGAGATTCAAATGAAATTGAAGAATTTATTTCCATTTTGGGTAATGATTTATTTTTTTACGTCCTCTGCTTTATGTTGGGCACAGACAAAAATTAAAGTTGACTACACCACAGGTCTAGGTAAGCCAGTTGAGCAAGTTGAAGCGATCTTTCGATCACCTACAAGTGTGGCGAACGGGCAGGCGATTCTTATTCTTCATCACGGTGGTGGTTATGCTGCAAACACGACTCAGCAATATGCAGAGATGTTTTCCAGCAATGGATTTGCGACCTTGGAACTGATCATGTTTCAAGATACGAGCAGCTTGAATCGTCCAGATCCTATTGCAATGAACGGTCAGGTGATGGGTGGGTTGAAATACCTTGCACAGGTTTCGGGCGTCGACAGCAAGAAGGTTTCGGCTATGGGAATGTCCTTGGGGGCCTATTTAACTATTGATGCGATAAGCTCTTGGTTCTACGAACACTATCAGGCTGGAGAGTTGCGTTTTAACAAATTAGTTGCTTTGTACCCTGTCTGTTGGATGATGACTGAGGCATTGAAAGGTCAAACAAAAGACATACCTATTTTTAAAGGTTTACCAAATACTTTTCTTCAGCAATTTGCCGAAATTCCATTGCTGATTTTGGCTGCTGGGAAAGATAGTTATGACAATTTGGATGCGGGGGCCTGTCCAACATTTGTTAAAAGCATTCTTAATCCGCGTCAGTCCGCTCTGACAACGGTCGAAGTTTTTCCAAATGCCACACATGGTTGGGATCACGGCAAAGATTACAGTTTTCCAGTTCGTGGAGGCTGCACGGACAGGACCAGTTGCACAAATCGCATAGTTTCAAGTCCTGCTACAGTTGACCAAGGTAAGCAGGCAATGATCTCTTTTTTGACCACGCCATAACGAAACTAATTTATCCTTTGTGCTTGCTTGTTTGAACCAACATGTAACGATTCCAACTTTGATCCCATTTTCTATTTGGTCATTGCGCGTTGAAGATTTCGGTTACTTTTCTATACAACAGCGGCACCTCAAACCCACCCCTGCCGCCAGACCCCGTCGTTTTGAAGATCACGCCATGCGATGACCTGCGTAGCCTTGGACAACACCGATTCGATTTCCACCAACTCTACCGGGTCAGTGGAAAACTCAGGTTGAATCCCCCGGCTGACCAAGAAGTGTTTTTGTTTGGCCACGGGCTTGACGGCAGTCCATTTGCTTAGCAGCAGCTTTTTGGGGTTCAGGGGGTTCATCAGGACTTGGTCGTTGTTTAAGGACTGGGAGGGCTGCAATCATCGCTTGCAGGCAAGCTCCTACAACAGGCCGATGAAAAAAATAATGGGCATCAAACACAGGCCCGTACTTACCCTCTTTCACAGAAATGTCATTTTTATTAATATTCAAAACAGAACGATCGTTCTATTTGAATCAAAACAGGAGACCACTTATGATTTCGATGAAATTACGACTTTCAGCCATC
>Ga0164295_10005241_pt1 | contig 10252 bp, 9 predicted proteins | sample GEODES006metaG_FD_111798 | JGI IMG/M metagenome (GOLD analysis project Ga0164295, IMG submission 111798) | Oligotrophic lake water microbial communities from Sparkling Lake, Wisconsin, USA - GEODES006 metaG | ecosystem: Environmental > Aquatic > Freshwater > Lake | place: USA: Sparkling Lake... | reverse complement strand
CCATAGGAGATTTAGATGTCAGATACCAATAACACTAGCCCTCGCCGTAAGTTCCTAAAGAACGCTGCTGTAGGCACTGCTGGCGCAGCTGCAATGGGCTTCCCAATGATTTCTAGTGCACAGACTGTGAACTTGCGCTTTCAATCAACTTGGCCTGCTAAAGATATTTTCCACGAGTATGCGATTGACTACGCAAATAAAGTGAACGCCATGTCAGGCGGGCGTCTCAAAATTGATGTGCTGCCTGCTGGTTCAGTAGTCAAAGCTTTTGATATGTTAGATGCTGTATCTAGCGGAACCTTAGATGGTGGTCATGGTGTTTTGGCATACTGGTATGGCAAAAGCCCAGCACTAGCATTATGGGGATCAGGTCCTGCTTTTGGTATGGATGCTAATACCCTCCTGTCTTGGAACCAATACGGTGGCGGTCAGCAGTTGCTCAATGAAATTTACAACGACCTTAAACTCGATGTAGTCTCCTTCCCTTACGGCCCAATGCCAACCCAGCCATTAGGTTGGTTTAAAAAGCCGATTGCAAAAGTGGATGATTTGAAAGGCTTGAAATTTCGTACCGTTGGTCTTTCTATTGAGATCTTCACAGATATGGGTGCATCAGTTCAGGCTCTACCTGGGGGCGAAATCATTCCAGCAATGGACCGTGGCGTTTTAGATGCAGCTGAGTTTAATAACGCATCTTCTGACCGTCTCCTTGGCTTTGCAGACGTATCCAAAGTCAATATGCTCCAAAGCTTCCATCAAAGCTCAGAGCAATTTGAAATTATCTTCAACAAGAAGAAATTCACCTCATTAGCTGCAGATCTTCAGGCGATCCTGACTTACGGAACTCAAGCCGCTTCTGCAGATATGTCATGGAAGGCAATTGACCGCTACTCTAAAGACTTTGCTGAACTACAAACCAAAGACAAGGTCAAGTTCTACGCTACACCGAAGTCTATTTTGGTGGCCCAGTTGAAAGCTTGGGACAAGATCATTGCGAAGAAAGCTGCAGAACTCCCAATGTTCAAAAAGGTGCTGGATTCACAAAAAGCATTTGCTCAACGCGCAGTTCGCTGGGACTTGCTAGTCAATGTGGATATGAAGATTGCATACGACCATTATTTCAAGGGTTAACCGCCTTTAAAGCCCTAAAAGCTTATGTAATAATGTGGTTTCATGCACATCTGAACCGGACGGCATCCCCGTCCGGTTTTTTTTAGTGGCGTTGAGAATTACAGAATTATCTTAGGAGAGTAGTTCATGGATAAATTCATGCTGACAGTAGATGAAATTAGCACCTTTGTTGGTAAAGCAGCAGCTTGGCTTGTGGTTGTTTTAATGCTGATGGTAGTCACAGACGTTGTAAGACGCTATGCATTTAATTCTCCATCGGCATGGATAGGTGAGTTATCCGTCATGGCTTACGGCACTCTGTTTATGTTGTGTGGCGCCTATACCTTGGCACAAAATGGTCACGTTCGCGGCGACTTCCTTTATGGATCCATGAAACCACGCACACAGGCAACCCTAGATTTGATTTTGTATGTCACTTTTTTCCTGCCAGGAATCACCGCTTTGGTTTATGCAGGCTATACATACGCTGCAGAATCTTGGCGCATAGGCGAGCACACTACCCAGATTGCCAATGGCCCGCCACTCTATCCGTTTAAAACAATTATTCCAATTGCAGGAGCATTTGTTCTTTTGCAAGGCTTTGTTGAAATTTTGCGTTGCATTATTTGTATTAGAACTGGTGTGTGGCCTGCTCGCCTGAAAGATGCTGCAGAGATCGACGTCATTGAACAGCAATTGGCAGCATCTACTCACGTTGATGAAGCATCTCGTCAACAAGCAATCAAAAATGCTAAATCCATCGATGAAGCAGCACATCATCGCATTGGTCAAACTAAAGAGATAAATCATGAGTGATCCAATTCTTGGCCTAGTGATGCTCAGCTTGATTATTGTTGTAATCATGCTGGGCTTGCCAACTGCATTTACCCTCATGGGCTTAGGCATGATGTTTGGTTTTGCAGCCTTTTACGACCCTTCCCAAAGCTGGACTGCAAACAAAGTTTTCACTCTGATGGTGCAAAGAACCTTCGGAGGTATGACAAATGATGTCCTCTTATCCATTCCGCTCTTTGTGTTAATGGGGTACGTGATGGAACGAGGGGCGCTTGTCGATAAGATGTTCTACAGTATCCAGTTAGCATTCCGTCGTCTGCCTGCGTCTCTCGCGGTAGCAACCCTCATTGTTTGTACTTTCTGGGGTATCGCAAGTGGTCTGGTTGGCGCCGTAGTTGTTCTCATGGGCGTGATTGCCATGAAGCCGATGCTCAATGCAGGCTACGATACGCGGCTTGCTGCTGGTGTCATTACGGCTGGAGGTACCTTAGGTATCCTGATTCCACCTTCAGTCATGATCATTGTCTACGCAGCAGTTGCTGGCCAATCCGTTGTCAAGCTCTACGCTGCTGCGATGGTACCGGGATTTTTCCTAGCCTTTTTATACTTGGTTTACATCATTGGCTGGGCTTTGATTAACCCTAAGGTTGCACCTAAGTTACCGCCTGAGCAACTCATCGTTCCAGTCCCAGCACCGATTCATTTTTTACGTGAGCACTATTCCAGCAATATGTTGGTCGCGACATTCAAGGCCTTATTTTCTCCCGCCAAATTACTCAATGCACCAGCTGAGGCAAGACTCTCATTCAAGAGCATTTTCAAGAATGTACTGGCAGTTCTAACGCCATTGATTTTGGTCGCAGTCGCCATGTGGGGAGTATGGTGGTATGTCATCATCCATCAACAAAATGAAAGAGATGCTCTCAATGTTCCAGTAGTGACCCAAGTCGCTAAAGCTTCTACCAGCGCGGCAGAACCTGCTGAGGAAGGTTTGGTATCTCTTGACGCCACATCCAATAACATCAAATCAAAAGAGCCTGAAGAAGACGCTCCTTTGGTTGCATTAGACGCTGCTGCTGGGGATGCACCTCCAGCTGAAGGCACCATTCCAGAGGCTGCAGCGGGACCACCAGAAAACTTCGAGCTGTATTATGGTTTGACCTGCATCCTGTTCGGTCTGCTACTTCTTTATTACTACATTAAGTTAGATGAGGAACAGTTTGAGATTCTCAAGCTGTTAATTGAGTCTGTCATGCCCTTAGGTGTTCTGACGATCTTAGTTTTGGCTGTCATCCTCTTAGGCATTACTACCGCCACCGAATCTGCGGCAGTGGGTGCTTTAGGTGCTTTCCTTCTCGCATATCAGGCGGGTACCTTAAACTTTGATCGCACTAAGCAGGCTGTTTTCTTGACCGCTAAAACAACATCGATGGTGTGCTGGTTGTTTGTAGGTTCAGCACTCTTCTCTGCTGTATTTACGATCTTGGGCGGTCAATCGATCATTGAAAAATGGGTACTGATGTTAGATCTGACACCAATCCAATTTATGCTGCTCTCTCAAGCAATCATCTTCTTCCTGGGATGGCCGTTAGAGTGGACAGAAATTATTGTGATTTTTGTGCCGATCTTCTTGCCTTTGTTGGCTCACTTCAACATCGATCCTCTGTTGTGGGGTACCTTGGTATTTGTCAACTTGCAAGCAGCATTTTTATCGCCACCGGTTGCGATGTCTGCCTTCTATCTCAAGGGAGTTTCGCCACCAGGCGTCACTCTGAATCAGATCTTTGCAGGCATGATGCCTTATATGTTCATCGTCATTGCCTGCATGGTCTTCATGTACGCTTGGCCTGGCATGACCTTATGGCTTCCAAAGTTCCTCTACGGGGGCTAATTGCAGTGAGTAGTTCTGCTAAAAGAAAAAGCGCTCTTAACGGAGCGCTTTTTTTATATCGACTACCACTACCAAAATCAACTAAGCAGACTCTTTTAGTAACTCACTATTCGTTTTGCCTAAGGCGATCGTAAATAAACCTTGCCAGTAGTTAAATGATGCCAACTCATCTTCATCTAATTCCATCTCAATAAAGGCTGGATGGCGAATTAGGGAGAGCCAGATCCGGCAAAACATCTTATCTTCTAGACGAGAGGGTTTGCTAATGAAAGGAATTTCTTCTAGATTTGGAATAATTTCATATACGTCTTCCTGACTTGACATATCCTGTTTATCCCTACTAAGACGCATCATTTCAAGCATCACTCGACCAAGCTGATCGTAATGACCTTGCCAGCAAATGGGGGTTGCTGCAATCTCTTTTGTTTTTTCTAAATACTTACGGGCAAACTCGCTCCATGCATACGCCAAATCAAACTCCGTCTTTACCTTAGCATTTTGCAAGGCAGTAGGCAGGTTAGTAGACTTCATTAACTCTAGCTGACGATCGCTTCCAAAGGTGTAATCAATAATCAATAAGGGTTTTGCTGTTTTATCGATCTGTAGCCGATATTCTTCCATGATCCATTCTTTCCTAGTGGGGTTTATTAATGCCAATGCCTAAAGTGTAATCAATTGAGGCTAAGCTTTGGAAAAGCGGAGTCCTAGGGAAAGCCCTTGCTTAGAGCTTATTCTTATCTTCAACTGCCATGTGGGTATAGGCTATTTTTACTAGCGGGCAGTCTGTAGATTCATTGCCAGTAAAACCAATCAAATCACCCAAGATATGTTGATATTCATTTTTCTTTCCCGCAAGTAAGTCTCTGAGTATTGAAGCAGTAAATGGTGACCCCTCCTTAGAGAGAATCTCCACAGAAGAAGATTGGGTCTTCTATAGCTGAAAGACCGCTCGCCTCTTGGAAAATAGGGGCTTTGCCTGAAAATGACGCTATTTCAGCTAAAATCATATTTTTATGATTAATCCCCCAACCTTGGGTCTCTTGAAATAAAACACCATGACTTACGTTGTTACCGAATCCTGTATCCGCTGCAAATACACAGACTGCGTTGATGTTTGCCCAGTAGATTGCTTTCGTGAGGGTCCAAATTTTTTAGTAATCGATCCCGATGAATGTATTGACTGCGCTGTCTGCGTTCCAGAGTGCCCAGTTAATGCAATTTATGCTGAAGATGATGTTCCTGGCGATCAACAAGCTTTCATAAAGCTGAATGCTGAGCTCTCACCTAACTGGACATCGATTACCAAGTCTAAAGCCGGTCTTCCAGATGCCGATGAATGGAAAGACGTCAAAAGCAAGCTTGATCAGCTAGTGAAGTAAGCCAAACCCAATCTCCTAGAGAATTTGTGCTCCACTCACCCATACAAACCGATGCCCTCATCATTGGCGCCGGCCCAGTGGGTCTCTTTCAGGTATTTGAACTTGGCCTATTAGAAATCAAGGCCCATGTCATTGATTCTTTACCTGAGGCAGGCGGTCAATGTATCGAGCTTTATCCTGATAAACCTATTTACGATATCCCCGCGATTCCGGTTTGCACTGGTCGGGAGCTCACCAATAATTTACTAAAACAGATTGAACCATTTGGTGCGCAATTTCATTTGGGTCAGGAAGTTACAGAACTTAAGGTACAGGCTGATGGTCGATTTCTGGTGAGCACTTCGAAGGACGAGCATTTCCTCAGTAAAACTATTTTTATCGCAGCTGGGGTTGGCGCCTTTCAGCCTCGCACTCTCAATCTTGAGGGCCTGGACGCCTTTCTTGATCGGCAAGTTTTCTATCGTGTAAAAGATCCAGAACAATTTGCCAATAAAAATATCGTGATTTGCGGCGGCGGAGATGCTGCTCTAGATTGGGCATTACATTTTGTAGATAAGGCAGCGAGCATTACCCTAATCCATCGTCGAGATGACTTTAAAGCCGCTCCAAAATCCATCGCCAAAATGCGTGGGTTATGTGCAGAAAAAAAAATAAAGTTACTCATTGGACAAATTACAGGTTATGAAACTCGCGAGAATCAACTTACTGAAATCATCTTTACTAATATTGATAGTAAATCTGAACTTATAGTGTTGGATGATCTGCTGATCTTTTTTGGACTCTCCCCTAAGCTTGGCCCGATTGCAGATTGGGGACTAGAAATTGATCGCAAACAAATTACTGTTGATACCAAAAAATTTGAGACGAGCATTCCGGGAATCTATGCGGTTGGAGATATCAATGTCTACCCAGGCAAGAAAAAATTAATCTTGTCCGGTTTTCATGAGGCCGCTTTAGCCGCCTTTGCTGCCGCAGAATATCTCAACCCAGAAAAACCAATTCAACTCCAATACACAACCACCTCAACAAAGCTTCATAAGGTCCTTGGGGTGAAGTCCCCCACATTCGAGTAAGCTATCGCATAACCATTCATTTTTAGCCAAATTCTTATGCACCAATATCACAATCTCATGAAAGAAGTCCTTGCCAAAGGCGTCCAAAAATCGGACAGAACTGGCACTGGAACTATCTCTGTTTTTGGACATCAGATGCGCTTTAATCTGGCTGATGGTTTTCCAATGGTGACCACGAAAAAGCTTCACCTCAAGTCCATCATCTATGAATTACTGTGGTTTCTTAAGGGCAGTACTAATAATAATTGGCTTAAAGAGCGTGGTGTATCGATTTGGAATGAATGGGCAGCACCAGATGGCGAGTTAGGCCCTATATATGGCTACCAATGGCGCTCTTGGCCTGCCCCAAATGGACAGCATGTTGATCAAATTACAGAAGTCATTGAGACGATTAAGAAAAATCCTGATTCCCGTCGAATCATTGTCTCTGCATGGAACGTAGCTGACATTCCTCGTATGGCTCTAGCTCCTTGCCATGCATTCTTTCAGTTTTATGTAGCGGATGGCAAATTATCTTGTCAGCTATATCAGCGCAGCGCTGATATTTTCCTAGGTGTACCTTTTAATATTGCCAGTTATGCCCTGCTCACTCATATGGTGGCACAGCAATGCAATCTTGCAGTAGGCGATTTTATTTGGACTGGTGGCGATTGCCACCTATACAGCAATCATCTTGAGCAAGTAGACTTACAGCTCTCAAGAGATTTCTTCCCACTTCCGAAACTGAATATTCTTCGAAAGCCTAACTCTATTTTTGATTATGAGTTTGAAGATTTTGAAATTGCTGGATATGAATGTCATCCACATATTAAAGCTCCAGTAGCTATTTAAGAAAACGTTTACATGACTCAACCTGCTATTTCTATGATTGTTGCGCGCTCACGCAACCATGTGATTGGTCGCGATAACCAAATGCCATGGAAAATTTCTGCTGACCTACAGTTCTTCAAACGGGTCACTATGGGTTTCCCAGTCATTATGGGACGTAAAACTTGGGAATCTATTGGTCGCCCTTTACCTGGTCGTCGCAATATTGTTGTCAGTCGTAATCCAGACCTCACTCTTGCCGGTGCCGAGGTGGCCAACTCATTAGATGATGCTCTTGATCGCCTTAGCGAGTTACCTCGCGTCTTTGTGATTGGTGGAGAGCAATTATTTACTCAGGCATTCCCAAAAGCAGATCAGCTTTATATTACTGAAATTGAAATGGATGTAGAAGGTGGTGATACTTTCTTTAAAGTACCGAATCCAGAAGAGTGGCTAGAACTTGAATGCACTCCAGGCTCTGAAGGTGAAATTAGCTTCCATTTTCTGACGCTCCAACGGAAATAAAAAGACTAAGAACGGTATTACAGTTTTCTTTCTGAAGCTATAGTGCGCTTCCCTATTATTTACCGCCTACTGTCATTGAACCAATTAAGATTGAGCCCGTTTCTTTGGTGCCGCGGATTAAAGAATCACTTCCGACTAACTCAATATCCAACAACATATCTCGTAAATTACCAGCAATGGTGATTCCCTCGACTGGATGCTGAATGACTCCGTTTTCTACCCAGTACCCAAAGGCGCCCCGCGAATAATCACCCGTGACATAGTTCACGCCTTGCCCCATTAACTCAGTCACTAATAAGCCAGTACCCATCTCCTTTAGTAAAGCTGGTAAACCACCTTTAGGTGTTTTTTTACTCTGTAATGTTAAGTGATGCGATCCACCAGCATTACCAGTAGTCTTCATACCCAATTTACGCGCTGAATAGGTTGATAAAAAGTAACCTTCCAATACACCTTTATCAACTACTGTGCGTGCTGAGGTTTTTACACCCTCTTCATCAAATGGCGTGCTTCCGGTCATTGATTTCAAATGAGGGTTTTCAAATAGACTGATATGTTTTGGCAGCACCTGTTTACCTAAACTATCCAGCAAGAAACTAGAGCGGCGATACAAAGCACCACCAGAGACAGCTTGTACTAAGCTACCCAATAGGCCAGCGGCTAGAGGTGCCTCAAAAATCACCGGGCAACGACGCGTCGTTAAGGACTTAGCCCGCAGACGTGATAGCGCGCGCTGTGCAGCGTACTGACCAATCGCGGCTGGATCTGCTAACTCCTGTGGGATACGTGAACTGGAATACCAGTCGTCACGTTGCATCTTGGCCTGCTTGCCTTTTTCTGTCGCGATCGGCGCGCAAGAAATATAGTGCCTTGAAAATGGATACCCACCCATAAAACCATGAGTTGTTCCCATCATGAAATGAGCGTGGTGAGCAGAAACTGAAGCGCCATCACTATTTTGAATTTGTTTGCTGACGGAAAATGCACTCCCCTCTGCTACCCGCGCAATCTCAACCGCATGCGTAGCATCAATATTCCACGGATGAAATAAATCTAAATCTAAGGGATTCTTTTCGAGGAGCTCGCGTTCTGCCGGTCCAGCACAATTATCTTCCGCGGTATGCTGAGCAATATGATACGCAGCTTCAACTGTGGCCTTAAGGGAGTCTTTAGAAAAATCGCTGGTACTAGCGTTTCCACGTCGATGGCCTAAAAAGAGGGTTACGCCAACCTGTTTATCCAGGCTTTGCTCAATGGTCTCAACCTCGCCCTTGCGGACAGTTACAGAGAGGCCTTGCCCCTCTGAAACCTCTGCAATCGCATCTGAAGCCCCCTTTTTTTTGGCCTCTTTAAGCATGAAATCCACGATTTCTTGAAACTGATTTGAAGTATATGTAAACATGCCCTAATAATAGCTAGAATAGAAACATGAAGCATACCGAAGCCTGGAAAAGAAATACTCCAAACGAAATCAAAATTGGTTTAATTTCTATCTCGGACCGAGCCAGCAAGGGTGTTTATCAGGATGAGGGAATTCCCGCTCTGCAAGCATGGCTAATGAAGGCTCTCAGTAATCCCTGCATCTTTCATGAGCGGCTAATTGCCGATGAGGCAGAAATCGTGACAGAAACGATTGTGGAGCTGGTAGACGAGCTTGGCTGTGATCTAGTCCTCACTACAGGCGGTACAGGCCCATCACGCAGGGACGTCACCCCTGAGGCCACCCTAGAGGCAGGAACCCGTGAAATGCCGGGATTTGGCGAACAGATGCGTCAAATTAGCCTCAATTTTGTGCCTACAGCGATTTTGTCGCGTCAAACTGCAGTGCTTCGAGAAATTGATGGGCATGCTGCTCTAGTGATTAATCTTCCCGGTCAACCCAAGGCTATTGCTGAAACATTGGAAGGTCTTAAGGATGCCAACGGCAAAACCATCGTTCCTGGCATCTTTGCAGCAGTGCCTTATTGCATTGATCTGATTGGTGGTCCCTATATAGAAACCGATGAGTCTGTGATTAAAGTATTTAGGCCTAAAAGCGCTATCAAGAAATAAGGTGCTTACTAGGGTAGTGGAACAATAAATTTCTCACGGTAGTACTTCAATTCTTCAATAGATTCCTCAATGTCTGCCAAGGCAGTATGGGCCTGTTGTTTGGTGAATCCCTTCACTAACTCTGGATGCCAACGCTTACATAACTCTTTTAGAGTGGAAACATCAATATTTCGATAATGAAAATAGGCCTCTAGTTTAGGCATGTACTTGGCCATAAAGCGCCTATCTTGTCCAATCGTATTGCCACACATAGGAGCAATACCTGCCTTGATATATTTCTTTAAAAATTCAATGCATTCTGCCTCGACTGTAGCCTCATCCTGAGTGGCTGCCTTCACCTTGTCGATTAATCCAGAGCGCCCATGGGTTCCTTTATTCCATGAATCCATGGCATCTAAAACCGCCTCTTCCTGATGCACAACCCAAACTGGCGCCGTAGCAATCGTGTTGAGGTGTGCATCGGTCACAATGATCGCAATTTCCAAAATACGGTCAGTTTCAGGGTTTAACCCCGACATTTCCATATCCACCCAAATCAGGTGTTCATTTGCTGGGGCAGACTGTGCAGCCGAAGAATTGCTGGGATTAATTTGTTCGCTCATATCTTTGTTCATTTGATG
>Ga0164295_10005240_pt1 | contig 10254 bp, 9 predicted proteins | sample GEODES006metaG_FD_111798 | JGI IMG/M metagenome (GOLD analysis project Ga0164295, IMG submission 111798) | Oligotrophic lake water microbial communities from Sparkling Lake, Wisconsin, USA - GEODES006 metaG | ecosystem: Environmental > Aquatic > Freshwater > Lake | place: USA: Sparkling Lake... | reverse complement strand
TCAATTTTCATCTGGAATTTGCAGAGAAAAGCAAAAAATTAAATTATTTGATCAAGTCAACAAAAAGTAAATTTGATAAAAATCAACAGCAAAGTCAAAAAAACGGGTTTCGTGTTGGGCGACAGGGTTTTTTATTGGGCGGTGTTTTACTTGCTCATTTATTAATTAACTCATCCGCTTAGTTAGTTACTTACTATTATCATTATCTACTACTAACTTAAATTGTTAAGTAAATAGTTCAGCTTACCATACCCGTACTTACGGTCAGCAATTCCAAATCATAGCATTACGATGACGCTTAATAATAGCAATCATCATATATCGTATCAGTACTACTATTACTTATGTACTCTTAGTTAAGTCTCTACACTTGTATCTCAATTCTATAAGCGGTTATTGCGGCAATGGAATGAAACGATCATTGTTTAACCTATATAGTGACTAGAGGATCTACGTGGCATAACTACGTAACTATACAGCAAACCAAGGGCTAATAACTAAGCTCATACTGAGTCTTGTCCCGTAACTTTACTCTACAGGGACACAGTACGTACTGTAGTTTACAAAGTTCAAAAAAATTATATTTCAACATCATGAGCAGCAGCAGCAGCAGCAGTAGCAGAGAACGCAAGCCGAACACCATCTATTCTAACGAGTCCTACCTGGGCGATGAGTCCGATGTGAAGAACGCTATACGGAAGTACCAGAAGGGTTTTAGCACAGTCGGACAGCGAAAACGATCCCTCGACGGTAGCAGCCGCGTTGCTGTCGGAGATCAGTCAAAGGGTGATCTGGATGGTGTAGAGACCCAGACAGAGAAGGGCAAGAGTAAGATGACAAAGAAGGCGAGGGTCGTCGAGGACGAGAAACCAGTTGCTGTAGGTGTCCCTTCCAAAGAGATGTTCGCACCTGTTATGTCACACCAGCAACAAATTCAAGATGAAATAGAGGAGAAACACATAGCGCGAGGTAGAGAGGAGAAGCTAGCTTTGAAGCGGCTGGCGAAGCCTAAGAAGACGTTGCCTGAGGGTCCGAATGAGGTGTCCGACCTAGAGGCGGCTATCAAGAGGGGTGTGCGTGAGTGCAGCACCCTCCTGGTGGACTGGTCGTCTGTCCCCGCGAAAGCTATCGGCAGTCTGTGCAAGGTGTATTGGGACGGGGAGGACTCGTGGTTCTATGCGAGAGTGCTCAACTACGACTGTCATTACCGGCGATACTTCGTAAGTGGATGCTGATGTATATATGGTATGGTACGATGTGGTACCACAGGTTATGGTAACTGTCCTCCCCCCTGTCTCCGATGATGATGATAATGATACTGCTGCCACATAGATCTATTACCTCGCTGATAGCACGGTGGAGTGGATCTCCTTTGAGGACGAGATAGTCCTGCTAGCCGAGGAGATGGTACTGGCTCGCCTCAACCCCGGAGCCTTGGGCTGGCCTGCGCAGCGGTTCTGGATATCTGGAAAGGCGCACGGTTTGTGCAACTCGATCCCGGGCTTCCACAAAGGAGGTGGGTGAGCACACCGCCTCGCGATCGATCGATCTCGCTGACTGATTGTACTGAGTGAATGACTGCACTGACTGACTACCTACCTGTCTACCTACAGGACACTATGTGGAGTACCTCAGTGACTCGCCTAGCAAGGAGTACGCCTTCCTGCAGAAGAAGTGTCTGGAGCCGCTGACCCCCTTCTCGCCCCCCGCTGCTCAGGCTAAGAAACCTGCCTCCTTCAAGCGATCCATGCGAGCCGCGGAGCAGGAGCGGGAGACTGCTGATAGAGTCATCAAGGTGAGAGAGAGCTCGAGTTCTGCCTGCCAGTCTCGACCTCAGCACTATTGATGAATTCATTTTGTATTTGTCGTGTCGTGTAGTTCGATGATCATGATCTGTCTGTCTGTCTGTCTGTCTTCTGCAGGGAGTGATGAACTGCATACGAGATAGCGCACACTCGGGACTGTACGGCGATCAGTGGGTGGGACTGCGGGTCCGGTCTTCTCCCAACAGAACTGCGGACGGAGCACAAGCGGGAGAACTGCAAGGACTCGGGAGCGTCGGCACCATCGCTGCCTACTGTCCCAGCTCGTTCGAGCACCTGCTGGTGTTCGACGAAGAGTACTTGCAGCCGCGATGGCTGGTGTGTCAGAAAGGCTCCGTTGAAGTATTGCTCGGGGAGAGAGGAGGCGCTGCTGCTGAGGAAGAGGAGTCCAGCAGTCCAACCACCACTGTAGTTCCTTCGATTGGGGGACATTCCTCTGAGTCACAGATGGATAGCAATTGCACCCTTTGCCATGGCTTCAATTTATGTCTATCAAAGGGCCAGAGCAAAGCTATCAATAGCAGCCTGAAGCACTGCTACAATTGCAACCTGACTGTCCATCCGTATTGTATTCCCAACCTCACGTACTCCCCAACTTCATTGACGCCCATCAATCAACGTCGCGGCGGCAACAGCTCTATCAGCTCAGCTCCTCCTCTTCAATGCTCCTCCTCGATATGGGCTTGTTGGAAGTGCACCGGTAGGTATTATGCACATCTATCATCTTGCAGTAGCCCTAACCCTGACCTTATAAGGCTGTCGACTTCTTCTTCTTCCTAACTTACAGCGTGCTTCGGCTGCGGCGTGTCTGCGTGGGAACAGTCTCTGCTGGACTGGAACACGAAGCATGTCGATATGGACGGCCAGCACTGGGAGATCATGGTGTGCGCGGACTGTCTGTACAAGTACAAGAGGACAAGTGAATTCTGCCCCCTCTGCTTCAAATTCTACCCGACGGAGGATAGTAGTGCGCTGCTGCAATTGCCGCCGCCGCTGAACAACGCTAGCATTGACAGCGCTATCTCCTCCATGGCGACGACGATTGAGCACCACGGTGATGAGAGCAGTCCTGGTATCACTGCAGTCGAAGAGATCGTAGAGATACCGGTGATGACTACCGCTTCCTCCTCCGGGCCCACTGATCAAAAGACGGATCTCAACGACGAGCACATGGTACAAACCATAACCTCATCTGAGTACATCTCCATCATCATCATCTGAGTGCATCATCATCATCATCATCATCTGAGTGCATCATCATCTGCAGCTATTGCTCATCAACTAGTTCCTACTGCCTATTGTTATGATGTAGGTGCAATGCAATGAGTGCGCCAGATGGGTGCACGCCCAGTGTGAGGGCATCGACTACAATCAATACAACGCGATGACCCACGGAACTCACCCCATTTGGGTAGGAATATGTGGGACTCACCTGCTTCATCCACCTATCTTATCCCATGTCCAGTCGTTCATCTGCCTCTTATGATGTCTTACTCCCTAACTCTAACCTTTGATTACAGGGCGACGAGTACTTGTGTCCTCTGTGTCGAGTAAAGCTCAGTAAGTCGATCATAAAGGAGCTGCAAGCTAAAGACATAAACAACATGTTTGCGAATCCTGTGACTCTTGACCTAGCTCCCAACTACCGCATCATCATCAAGAGTCCGATGGATATATCGACCATGCTGTCGAAGGCCCAGCGCGGCCTGTACAAGTCTTTGCAGGCGCTACGACAGGACGTCGAGCTTATGTGTCTCAACGCTATTGTATTCAACAAGTCCGGAGATGAATACTGGAGGGAGGCGGTGAAATTCAATGCGGAAGCTCAGCAGCTGTTCGACTCCCAGACAAGGAAGACGCATTTGAGCGCCCATGGGGTGGACCTCCAGGACAGAATCGGCAGACATGGAAATCATCCAAATCGTTCTACATTCGCGGAAAGTGAAGCGACAGGTGGTCCTAAAAAGAAAGGAAGAGCACATGTGAATGAAGAGGCCTCCGAGCCACCTAAGGGATCTATGGAGGCTAGTGAACAGAGTCTCCCGGTCCTTGGCAGCATCGACGACCTGCTCAAGCCGTGTCAAGTGGTTAACCAACCGCAGGGGGGAGCTGCGATGCCCCCAGAAGACGGTACTGTCTTTGTTGCACCGGGAGAGCTGACCGGGTGCGTCGAAGGTAGTAGCAGCAGTAGTAGTAGCAGTAGCAGTCGAAGAAAAGTTGGTTTCAAGGAGGAGGCCGCATCTGCGTCATCGAAGCTCCAACCGCTGTCAACGGAAGCAAATGTCGAATCTGAGCTTAAACATGATAACTTGATGAGTCCAATAGACAGCAGTACCAAAGCTATGGATGATGAGGCCGATTTAGATATGGAGATGACTCTTCCGTCCCAGCTATCTGCCAATAAGGAGCCACTGAGCTACATCCCTTGCACTGTGGTCGTCCAGACGATTGAAGATGCGTATTTCCTTATGTTTCAGGACGCGTGTTTGGTATGCGGATCTGCTGGAAGACCGGACATGATGCTATTCTGTGTGGACTGTGGAGAGGCCATCCATTCTTTCTGTGCGGACGCACCGATAGGGAATATGTGTGTCGACTCTAGGTTGATGTGGCGCTGCATGAACTGCAAACTATGCGAAATCTGTCAGTCCAACGTCGAAGAGCTACAAAGCGGCAAGTTAGTGTATTGTGAAGGTTGCGATGAAGCATTCCATCTGAACTGCTTGCGTCCAGTCCTTCCCATGATTCCGAAGAGCTCTTGGTTCTGCATGAAGTGCGTGCACTGCAAAGAATGTCAATCAGTCGATGAAAGTGTGAGTCCTAACCCTTCTGTTTGGGGGTATACTTTGAACCAATGCTATCCATGCTTCACCATCCAAGAAAAACGAATCATCGAGAAGCAAGTTATTGAGCAACGAGAGAATTTGCTGAAATTGGAGAGGTTGAAGTTCACGAATTGCAATATTTGCTGCACTCCATGTGAAACAAAGTACGTACTGTGCATGAATTGCGGTAGACATTCTCATATTTCGTGCAACTCTCATTTGTGTTTGCCGCTGGTGATCGAAGACTTGCACGCCCAGGTCGACTTCTTTTGTTTAGTCTGCACTATCAATTACATTCCCTCGCAGACTTCACATGTCGGTGCAGCACCGGAAGCGGCGGCGCTGTTGATGTATGTCTCCCACATCCAGCGGATGCGCTTAGAGCAGAAGCATGTCTACCGCTTGTCCCAACTCCAGAGCATGGACGAGTACATATCCGCCAACAATCAGGTCTACCGACCTCTGCTACACACCATCATTCTCTGGGCGGGCAACAGAATGATATGGCTCAACACCACTCCGACTGCAGCGATATCCGCGCTATCTGTAACTCTGAACAGCACACATCCGGAATTTATATTAAATCGATCCACTCGCTTTTTAGCCTATTTTCGCGGATTGAAATCCAAGCACGAGGGAAGCACCCTGGAAGCGCTAGATCGAGACTGCTGGGCGATGTCCGCCGACAAGCTGGTCCGCATCGCTACCATAGCATCGGCTTTTATAGAGACTACCAGTGAACTGTTTACTTTGCTACAGCAGAGTAATGAGGAGTCGATTTCTATTGTCAAATTGTTGGTGAACTTGTGCCGGGGCGACAACACTATCGGCGGACTTATCTCCCATCTAGGGGACAGGCATACTGCGGCTGCTGACTACCCTAACCCTGATTTAGGAGACGACGCGATGTCAGCAATTATCGAGTTCGTTAAAGTAAGTGATTGGTCACACCCTGATTATTATGGATGTATGTAATTGTACTGTACCATGTCGTCGATCCTATTTGCAGCTTTTAAGGGTGAGTTTGCTCAAGCCTTCGATCGGGATCGAGTGTCCTTTGACTTTCATGAGGAACCTGGTACCCTTCAAATTAGCCCTTAGTGAGGAGGACCATCCGCTATCGGGAATGTTCACAGGAGTCTGCGGTCTCAACTGGTTCCCTGGGAAGATACTCCATAACAACCTAGTGACCCCCAGCTCCTTCATTGGTGATGGCGGCGACACTTCGAATTTGTATATTCTTGAAAATGGTGATAGACTGGTCATCAATGACCCTGAAGCGTTAGCCAATATTGTGGCTTATATGAGTACGTCGTTGAGCCAAAATAAATCGAACTCTGTTGTTGGCGAAGAATATTCAGGCACGAACCCTCCCAATGGGGCATCTGTATCATCTCAGCATAAAAAAGGACACAATAAGAGGCTCTTCGACCATGGGAAACCGAAGGACATCGAGCACTTCGCTAGCGTTGATTTATGCTCTGGAGATGGATTCTACGCCAGGAAAGCCCAACTTCAAATCATCAGGGTTAGGGTTGATAGTGGCACACATGCTGTCACAACTCCTCCCTTCACGGTGGAGAAGATGTTGAAGCATCCATGCCACGTCGCGGTGCGGAGGGCCGTCGAAGGAGCGCAACAGCTGCTGGTCCCAGAGTTAGTTGATGCCGATAGCGATGCCGTGCGAGTCTTTGACCTGCACGTGCAAGAAGTGCAACAGTATCTAACTAAAATAGAAGTGCAACAGTATCCTAATCAAATAGAAGTGAAACAGTGTCCAACTGAAATAGTAGTCACTGGGATTACGGATGCTTCTTCGAGTTCCTCTTCTTCTGATGATGCTCTGATCATTGTAGATGCACTTACCATCGATGCTCTGCATGAAGTTCCATCAACTGAGGCCGACTCGACGACTGAGAGTATCCTTGACACTAGTGCTATTCAACAATCAGCGACTTCGGTCCTACCTTTGAAGGGATGGATCCAAGAGAATTGCGTGGATAGATTGTGGGAAGATCCTCGAAGGTGCACTATGTGCTTCCATGCGGATGAAAATGAGCTCCTCGGCCGACTGCTACCATTCAATGATGGCTCTTTTGTCCATGTGAATTGTCTCCGGTTTAGTTCAGATGTGACCGAACTTCGTGGCACGCTAAGAAATGCTTCAGTTGCAAGAGAAAAAGCTTTGAAACAGAGTTGCAGTTTCTGTGGGTTGAAAGGAGCGACTTTACATTGCTTCCACGGAAGGAGGTGCAAGAGGACCTTTCATCTGCATTGCGCTGTAGCCTGCAATTGTGCCCTCTTCGAAGCCAGGTCCATCGCATATCCGGCGGACAGAGAGCACGAAGTCTTCACTATGACTCTGTGTCCGGAGCACATGGTGTCTCTGACGGAGAACAGGGAAATGGAGTTAAGGAATTTATGGGTGCCTTACGATCCTTTGCGATGCATGCTAATGGAGGAGAATCTGGATACTTCTGATTGCAAGAATGCGTCGGAAGTACTGGCACAACACAAAGCGAATAAAGCGGTGAGATCCGGGGCTGTCACCATCTTCAGCATTGGAACTCCGGTTACTAACAATCCTAGCTTCTACAATAAAGAGTACATTTATCCCCATCGGTTTCGATCCACTAGGATATTTTGGTCCATGCATCGACCACTAAGTAGGACGCTTTATTGCTTTGAAGTATTTAGACCAAGTGACTTTGAATTACTAGATGCATCGAAACAGACCTACATCAGACAGATGCTCCAACATTCTGATAAGGAGTGGACGAAACAGAATTCTACCATCAACGAAAGTACGTCATTAAATTCCCACAGTGATACAGCAGATCGACCAGTGTTTCGCGTCGTTGCAATGGATTCAAGCTCCAACCCTTTATTTACCCATTCAATTCAACAAGCTCTATTCTTCATTAGGAGTGCGGTGCTAGAATGCAACCGATCAGCGTGGGTGAGCTCGACGAGTAAGCAGTTCGCAGCTCGGAAACAATTCGATGATGTCTACGGCATGAGTCCCCATCAGTTCTTTGGTTTAGCTTTGCCCTTCGTGAGACGAGCCATTGAAGAGATTCCTGAGTGCTTGAGCTTGATGGTATCCTTCGCGAAGGACGATCCGAAAGTGCTGTATGAGCCTGTATTCAAGCTTCCAACGAGAAAAGATGCAGTGATCTTGAGAAAGAAGATGGTCACTAGAGAAAGCACCAGCATTAATGGTTGCGCTAGAGCGGACGGTTACGACATGATTGAAAAACGTCTGGTGGGTAGGAAAATCACAAGAATGTTGACTAAGCTTACTGGTGACTCGTCATCGCCATCTGGAGATAACAGAGTTGGGAGTAATCTGCTAGGGAAAGATGAATCCACGCGCGATCTACAGGTGCTACGATTGAGATACGAGGAGATGTCGAGAGGCTACTTGAAAGGTAACACATCTATCTATGTGATCCTTATATCTAATGTCCATGCTATCTATTGTAGATCCTTATATCTAATGCTTATGACATCTATTCTAGATCCTTATGCCAAAGTAGATGTGAGGAAGTCCGCCATTCACGGCTGGGGACTGTTCGCGAAGATAAACTTTGAAAGCAACGACATCATCGTGGAGTACATCGGCCAGAAGATCAGACAGGTGGTCGCTGATCGACGCGAAGTGAGCTATGAAGAAGAGGGGGTGGGTAGCTGCTACTTGTTCAGGTAAGAATAACGGATCTAACTTAATGGATCTATGGTTTTCCTTGTTACTATTACGGGACGGCAGCCCTCCATATTGACATAATATCAGCCCTCTATATATGAATTCTAGATGATATATGTCTTGCCTGTGAACTTAATCCATCCTACTTACTGTAGATTGGATGACGATGAGATTGTGGACGCTACGCGCAGAGGAGGGATGGCCCGGTTCATGAACCACTGCTGCGAACCCAACGCCAAGGCGAGGGTTTTATCTACTGCAGACGGCGAGAAGCACATCGTTATCATGGCTGACCGCGACATCCAAGAGGGCGAGGAGATCACTTACAACTATCAGTTCCAGCCAGAGGAAAGCAAGCTTAAGTGCTACTGCGGAGCACCTCGTTGTGCCGGCTATATGAATTAGCTAAGTCATTTCGATAGCTAGCTAATTTGTGTATAGACACAACAGCTACTACCCACTTATGGAGTCTATCTAGGTAGGAATATAGATCAGTGCTCACCGCCTTAGAACGCTTTGAGGTCAATGTGCTGTGACTCTGACTACTATACTGCTGTTACTACTTCTGGACAGACACTGATATACTTCAGTTGTGCTCTTAACTACAGTAATGGAATGCTGATTCTGGAGTGGACTCACGAGCTGGTGGGTAAATTAAGCAGCGCAACAACCGCAGGCACGTATCAGTACTGAGAATATACTGTCCACTCTACTTCTCGATTCATTCGTTCATGTCATGCACTAGAGCAATAGATGTTAAGTTAAGTTACAGAGCTGTACAGCACTGTCGACGTAATGCCACGCTTTAATACGAAACGATCGTACTTCTACTTGAGCAGTACCGACAATGGGTTCTTAGGGTCGCTCTTCTTGTCAGAAGGATCCGTGTAAACATTCACATTCATGTCTCTAACCCAGCTTTTGTCCTTTTTCCACATGGCCGTCATCGTCAACGCCTAGTTGTCAATAGTCATACATAATATAAGGTTATGTAATATATACTATATATAATGCAGACAGGATCAATAGGTACAGATGAGGAGCGACATACAAGGTAATAGTATAATATGTTATGATATATAATATATGTGATGATGACGATAAATATAATTTAATAATATAGGTAGGAGCAGCAGCAGATGCAGTTGATAAATATGATATGATATATATATCATATCATATGATGTATATATATAATACTGATAACGTATGTTATATATAGTATAAATGAAGACATACGGTTCTAGGGACAACAAGCGAGGTATTTATATGACATGAAAAATTGATAAATGAATTGTGGCATGATTCTGTTGATGATGATGATGATGCAGTGATGATGATGATGATGATCAAGCTGATGATGACTATATAAAGATATGAGGATAAAGCTTCGCTTTCTTATCTAAGTTATGTTATATATATATATAAATAGTTAATTTCTATAGTGTGATAATAAATTCCGAAGGATTTTTTTTTTGCTTTCAAAGAAAAGAGTGAGTATTGCCTATCTTCATTAAGAGAAGTTTCCACAATAGAACTAGCGATATTCATTAGTTACATTAAAGTGCAAGCATACAACACAGCGAGAGCGCTTGCTATTCATACTATATCAGTGTGTTTATAGAAGTGAGGCCGGTGTTACCGGACTTCAAGAAAAGGAATCAGCATAGTCTAGCTGTAAGCATCTACGACTTCATGCTTACCCTACGCTGTATGACTGAAGCCACTACCTATATATTGTTTCATCATTCGTGCATAAATGTCATGTGTGTTAGATTTCAGTACAAGCTGCAAGGTAGGTAGGTTGGTAGGGGTAGGTAGGTAGGTAGGTAGGTAGGTAGGTAGGTAGGTAGGTAGGTAGGTAGGTAGGTAGGTAGGTAGGTAGGTAGGTAGGTAGGTA
>Ga0164295_10005239_pt1 | contig 10255 bp, 12 predicted proteins | sample GEODES006metaG_FD_111798 | JGI IMG/M metagenome (GOLD analysis project Ga0164295, IMG submission 111798) | Oligotrophic lake water microbial communities from Sparkling Lake, Wisconsin, USA - GEODES006 metaG | ecosystem: Environmental > Aquatic > Freshwater > Lake | place: USA: Sparkling Lake... | reverse complement strand
AGAAAATGTTATCACAAGCCCTTACCAAACCCGTTAGTACTATCGCTGTCACAGCACCAGTGATAATATCCCCACCAGCTCCGATTAATGCATTCCCAGCTACAACTGTCAACGCGGCTACACGACTGGAGATATCACAGAAGCCTGTCAATGACCGCTATGTCGACATTCCTAATTCCAACATGAGAAAAGTAATTGCGAAACGTCTGACTGAATCCAAGTCCACTGTGCCTCACTTCTACACCAGCATCGAGTGTGAAGTGGATGATCTGATGAAGCTGCGAAAGAGATTGCAAAGCGACTTCGATGTGAATGTATCTGTCAATGATCTGGTAATTAAGTCCGCAGCTTTAGCCTTGAGGGATGTACCTCGTGTGAACTCGAAGTGGAGTAAGCAGCTCAATGCGATCGACTCGTCGATGAGCCACAGAGTAGATATATCTGTAGCTGTTGCTACACCTAATGGCTTGATCACACCGATCGTCACAGATGCGGATAAGAGAGGGTTGGCGGACATCAACTCTACAGTCAAGGACCTCGCTACCAGAGCTAGGGATGGAAAGCTGAAGCCGGATGAGTATCAGGGAGGGTCTTTCTCCATATCTAACTTAGGTCTCTCAAGCTACATGCTCTACCTCCCCCCAATACAGTAACTATCATTCATCCATACATCCCCTGTATTTCTTTGATCATGTAGGCATGTTTGGTATCTCCTCATTCTCAGCAGTCATCAATCCTCCTCAGGCCTGCATACTAGCGGTGGGTGCAGGTATCAAGAAAGTACTCCCACCTAAGCTGCCCACTGAAGGTGTATCAGGTGATAGTAAGCCTAAGCCAAGAGTGGTGACGACTGTGACAGTCCAACTGTCAGCCGACCGAAGAGTCGTTGATGAAGCTGTGGCATCGCAGTTCTTGCAGGTATTGACAGAAATTAAGAGCTATTGTAAATGAAGTCTTCGACTACTCATGCAACCTTATAATGCTCTAAAATTTCATCATCATCCATCTATGATAGGTGTTTCAAGGATACCTAAGCAATCCGGTCACTATGCTTCTGTAAGCCAATCATACCAATGCAGCAGAAGTGATGTGGACTGATGATGTACTTGTATATAATACCTACTGTAAGAAGAATAAGAAAATCGACTTTTATTCGTAAATCAGTTAAGAGTAACATCATTGCATGCACTACATTTGCTTTAAAGCACGAGTTGTTATAACATATGATTGATTTATAGTATTTATCTTCATCGTGTTGTTGTGTGATAAGTTGCACTATAAATAAACAGTTATCACTTGTCGGGTCCACATGTTCTGAAGGAGGTAGCTATCGGCATGTAAAAGCACCTTCAGAAGTCGCATATAGCAGTAGCTAAAGCTACCTACTCCTATCTCTCAGTTGGGAAGGGTCAAAGCCTTGCTTAATGAGAAACTTTTGAAATTCCTCCTCTGTGCAATGACGATCCATGCATTGACTCACTATGGTAAGTAGAGAGATATCAGGTATATCGTAGTGTAAATGATAAATGGTACATGGTGTTGCGCTACATCATCAGCTCCCTTCTACGAATGCACAACAATAACAACAACTTACTTGTATAATTCTCTTTGCGACAGTTGAATACTACCAACAAGCCTTGATATTTTGCACACTCAACGAAAGACTTTATCTCAGTATCACACAGGTCTCTGGCTTGCACCTCTAGCCTCTTCCTCAACACCTCCTCGTTGGTCTTCCTGATTGTAAGTCTGTCATTTCTAGGCTCACTCATTCTTTTGTTTACTACCACTGACTTGTTGCTTATTTGGCCGGGGTTATTTTAAATTGTACATGAACGTGTTCTTTACGTACGTAACTGTTCTGTTAAAGTTACTTCAATTAACCACCAGTTGTATTATTATACATTTAATGATAAGTCCATTAAATTACAGTATATTCAATCAATACATCAATTTACAATCTATGTGCACCAGATCATCATCTCCATCATACATACTTATACTTCGCGACCCAGACAACTCGCTTTGCTGCATGTGGCTTCTCATACGCTCTTCTTGCCCTCTTGTTCTGCACATTCAGGTCTCCAGTTCTCCGCATAGTAACAGCACGATCTACGAGAGAAGTGCCCTTCGGTATGACCTCGCGCAGACCACCTCCGATCTCATCTGACAGTGGGACCGTACCGACATCTTCATACCCCAGGCTCAATGTATTACTATCTATCTCAGGTTCTGGAATAATGGTCTTCCGTAGTTCTAAGTACTCTTCTTTTTTATTTATCTCTTTGAGAATAGAAGGAAGATTATCGATGGACTGCAGGATGTTGCTATCTAATAGCTCTATTGACTTAGAGGCCTTCGCAATACTTCTCGCTTTAATTCTATTCCTTTGAGCCCTAGTATACTTCGTCTGTAACTTCTTTTGCTCTGTGATTGCAGTTGATGAGTTGTTTGTGGAGTCCATGGAATCATCATCACTGTCATCATGATCTGCTCCAACATGAGCAGTACTAGCATCAATTGAGATAATTGACTTATGGAAGGGTACCAATGAGGTCGACTTGGGCTCAATTGTGGAATCTTCTTTCTTCAGTTGCAAGGCTACAGCTTCTGCTAATGCGTTCTGATGATCCTCGATGGACGGGTTGTAGGATTGTCCCGGTACAGCCACTTTAAGCCGTCTCCTCTTTGTCGTCGGATAATTCACATCATCAGAATCGTTATGCTCTATAACATCGGCATCCCACAAATCTTTTAGAGCTTTGTTTTCAGAAGTTGAATAAAATCTAGCATATGGTTGCTTCGGTTTGCTTGTAAGGACCTTCTGGATTAGTCTCTTTTCAGTGGCAGAAATATAAACACCCTGTGACTTCGGTAAGACTTCCTGAACTACTCGTTTTCGAATAGATTTCGATCCTTTTCTATCGATCATAAATAAACTATCATCTGACTTATTTTGTGTTGTCAGCTGTATCGCATTATTCAGTAAGGCATCCTCTAGATCCTGGGAGACTTGCTTGATGCGCTTCTGTATCTTGCGTGACATGGGACGGATTCAATCTTCTACAGGTGGGTGAGTAAGTGTTGATTGTCAAAGTGGTTAACTTATTGAATCAGAAGTAACTTAAATGGTGCCAACCACAAGTCACTTCATTTCCCAACAAAATAACACGACTATAACAATACAACCCACATGTTATTCATAAAACCCAGACGCATAATTTATCTAGAAACCAATGCTTGTGTCATAAAGTTCTGCGTCAATAGGATACTGTTCCATCAAACGCCTGTGTTGACGCAAGTCGAGTTAACTTAGTTGCACATCAAGATGATTCGACGTGTCAGCATCAATGCTTTGAGATCATGCAGCGGGTGAGTATAGATATAACACCTACATAGCAATATGCATATTAATAACAGACAATCAATACAGGAAATCACGTTTCGGCACACTGGTAGCAACCGAAGAATTCCCTTACGATGTTGTTCTGCAACCATCTCCTCCAACACCTGCTGTTATCAAGTCCTTGAAGCTTGCTAATGGTATTCACACTATAAGCAGAGAATACAACTCATCGGTGAGATTACATTTATCTTTACTAGGTTTTATAATATTTGTAAATCTTATATGGTTAAATTGATTATTTGCATTACCCACAGGTCGTATCTCTTAAATTTGCTATAATTGGTGGGAGCAGATCTGAAAGTCCTGATCAGAAAGGAGCTGCTCATTTCCTATCAACTACAGCCTTCGCCGGAGCAGGAGACACTAGTGGACTGCGATTAGTTCGCTATTTAGAACGCTTAGGGGCCTCATTCAGTGCATCCGCTGATAAAGAGAAAGTAACCTAACTCAAAACATACGTATATCTAATATTGCTTGAATACTTCGATAATTATTTTATGATGTGCTTCTATAGATTGTGTTCGACCTGAAAGTATTGCCAGACAAAGTGGAGCCTGCTATCGTGGCTGTTCTGACTGCCATCTCTGCCCCACCTAAAGCTGACTATGTGGTATGTTGACCATTCGTGATGATATGGAAGGACGAACCTTATGACCAGTACCTGATGATTGCTTCTTCATAGTTGGAGGAGCTGAAACCAACCACAGAATTGTTCTACGAACAGTTTAAAGGCGATAGCAGCGCTCAACTGATTGAAGTAAGTGGAGTTATCAATGCAGTATACATTTTCAACGTAGCAACTGCTCATGTCAAGCATTTCACCACTTGTTCAGTTGATTCAAGAGGCTGCTTATGGTGAGACTTCTCCTCTCGGTAGCTCTCTGTATGCTCCAAGTCTACAGGCTCTGGCAGTACCAGATGTACTCGCCTATCGCTCTACTCACTTCGTCAAGAGCAACATAATCGTCACTGCTAACGGTATCTCCAACGACCGCCTAAAGGAGATCATTGATGCCAAGGGTCATCTGATTCCAGACGGACCAACCACTCCCGCAGTGGCTCTTGCTCCTTCTCCTTACGTGGGAGGTGATATCAAAGTGCGAGTGCCCTTATCTGGGACCAGTCATATAGCCCTAGCCTTCCCTGTCCCTTCCGGCGATGCATGTACAGCTCATAATTAAGTGATCATAACCCTATTCAATGATAACACATATACGGAACTACTGATTCTACAATAGCCAAGCCATACTTGGTGCTGAAGGCCTTGCTGGAAGCTAAGATCGTTGAGCTACTGATCTGCGGAACTCCCTTCTTGTACTCGTTCGCTGGATCATCTGGAGGCCTGCTGGGAGTGCAAGTCTCGGGTAGTGCATCGACCGCCACTGGGTACCTGGAAGCTATCGTCGCAGAGTTGAAATCAATCGCCCATGCATGCCCTGATATCTCAATACTGAAACAGAAGGTGTGATTGATATGACACGATTCTATGTCTATTATCATAACATAGCTCACAAGTGATAAGTGATTATGTTTTGTTGATCTATCTTTTGAAGGTGACTTTGAATAGCTTTATCGCACTGGAAGGTGAGAAGACCACCGAATCGTTGCTGAACTCTTACCTTCAGGGACTGGATGCAGTGTCCTCATCCGATGTCAGAGCAGTGACCCCCGAGAGCGTCAGTGCGGCCGCCGCTTCTGTTCTAACCTCCGTACCCTCATATGCTGTGCTAGGCACCACCGCTGGTACTCCCTCCTATGCTACCATCAACAAATTGCTCAAACATCCATAAACTAGCGACTCAACGCCATAGTGTCAGTTACAGTCGTGCTGTTAAATTATGTTAAGTAAAATTAAAAGTAAGCACGGAGCTGAGCCTACGTACAACAACATTGCAGTATTATCATCAATAACTAACTTGATTACTGTTTAACAGCCATTATTACTTCATTTAAGTATACAAGACAAGAGCTGTTAATATAAATAATAGAACAACTAGGAAAATGGCGACACACCAGAAGTTCTTCTCTGCGGACTTGTTGAGGAACTCATTTGTCTTAGACATCAGGCTCTCTGTATTGGCCTGTGCATCGTCTACTTCGAGCTCTAAGTTGGAAAGAATGCGACTTTGGGTATCGATTTCTTTTGATATGGTGAAACTTAATTCTCCTAGACGAGTAACAGACTTTCCTAAGCTATCTAAATTTTCATCCTGATCACGCATCTTTCTCTCGAGGCTCCAATCATCATCATATTCACCAGTCCTCAGCTTGTTGTAAGAATACAAAGAGGCTTTGTTACCATTCATTTCAGATAATTTATTTGGAATTATGCATTTGAGCCGAATTATAGTGAATGCGATTCATCACCAGTGTCGAACTAATAAAAACGATTTTAGATGATAATGTTCCTTCAGTACATAAGTGTAACCTATTTTCTGTACGTACTTACGTACAGTATTGCTGTTGAATATGTTCATTGTACGTACTGTAGTATAACGGTTACTTAACTGTTTATCGATCATGAATCCATTCTATAGTTACTTGATATAACTATATAGTGACCATATAATTGCCTTGAGTTTCTCACAATACATTTATATGAGTTAGGTTGAACTTCAAAGTAAATTAAAGCAGTGACCATCAGTTCCATGGGATTCCCTGTTTTTCAAAACGGGGACAAACAAAATTTATTTGCAGCCACGATAATTCATTCAGTCAGTCTTACTTATATTATTCGTCATCCAACAACAAGAAAGTAGAGATGTCGAAAGAATTGAGTCTTGATGAGCAGGATCGTCAGGTCGAAATGTGGAAGGTAAAGAAGTTGATCAAGAGCTTGCAGGCTGCGAGAGGGTAATTATTAATATCATTTTGTCAATAACCATTGCAATCAACTATTGGATATTTTTACGCAGAAATGGTACGAGTATGATCTCTTTGGTGATACCACCTAAGGATCAAGTGTCTCGTATTAGCAAGATGCTTGCCGATGAATACGGCACCGCATCGAACATTAAATCCCGTGTCAACAGGTGTGTTCATGATCACCGCATTTGTGTGCCACTTATCATGCGATGTTTGATGCACATTGTGCATCATACTTGCTTGTGCATTATAATTTTAGATTGTCAGTGCTAGGAGCGATCACCTCTACTCAGCAGAAGTTGAAACTCTACACGAGAGTACCTGACAATGGGTTGGTGCTTTATTGCGGAACAATCTTGACGGATGATGGGAAGGAGAAGAGAGTGAATATCGACTTCGAGCCCTTCAAACCGATCAATACATCTCTCTATCTTTGCGATAATAAATTCCACACCGAGGTATGTCTTCATGTTATCTTTTAAAATAATTACGACCATCAATAATTTTTTATTCAAATTTCAGGCCTTGAATGAGCTGTTAGAAGACGATGATGTATTCGGTTTCATAATCATGGATGGTAATGGCTGCTTGTATGCCACTCTACAAGGAAATACAAGAAGTGTACTACACAAATTTACTGTTGACCTACCTAAGAAGCATGGCAGAGGAGGTCAGTCAGCTCTTCGTTTTGCTCGTTTGCGATTAGAAAAACGTCACAACTATGTTCGCAAGTGCGCCGAGTTAGCGGTGAACTACTTCATCACGGAGAACAAGTGTAATGTCACAGGACTAGTGTTAGCTGGTTCAGCTGACTTCAAGACTGATCTCTTCAACTCCGATATGTTCGACCCTCGCCTCGCCAAAGCAGTCATTAAGACCGTCGATGTGTCTTACGGGATGGACCCCGGCTTCAACCAAGCGATCGAGTTAGCGACTGAATGCCTTCAGAATGTAAAGCTAGTTCAGGAGAAAAGACTCTTACAGAAATACTTCGATGAGATATCACAAGACACTGGCAAGTACTGCTTCATGGTGCAAGACACTCTTCAAGCCCTGGAGATGAGCTCGGTAGAGACACTGATAGTATGGGAGAACCTGACGATTAATAGAATAGTTGTTCGTAACACCACAACGAATGAAGAGAAGGTACTACATTTGTCTCCAGACCAGGAAAAGAACGACACGCACTTTCATGACAGCACTACGGGTGTGTTGCTTGAGGTGATAGATCGTGTTACCTTGGTGGAATGGCTTGCTAACAACTACAAGACCTTCGGGGCCAACTTAGAGTTCGTGACTGATCGATCCCAGGAAGGGTCTCAGTTCTGCAAAGGGTTCGGAGGGATTGGCGGTCTCCTTAGATGGAAGGTGGACTTCATGGAGATGGAGATAGCAGCTGAGCTTGATAGTACCAATGTTGTTGAGGATGAAGACGAGGAAGAATACTTTGATGGAGATGCTTTTATGTAAAATTAGTTTCTGTCTGCTACAGCACCATGCACTACTGTACATGGTGCTGTACTATGGGTTGAATTACGGTTTATAGTCGATATGTCTTGTGAATGCCCAGAACTTTTGGATCATGTATGGATCAAGTTGGCATTTAAATTCTAACTCAGAAAGTACTCACTTACACGTTGAATACGTACTGTGATGACGCCAAAAAATGAACTTGTGTCAGTTTAATTGTCATCTGCAACGACCGATGGTCAACATTGTTCTCTGCAAGTCTTACAACGAAAACTAAAGTTAAGTAATCATGACAAATAGTATGCTTCTACTCAGCCTGTTGGTGTTATGCTTATCAGTTACAGTGCGTTGTTACATGACTCCTGCAACTTTGATTTCAAACAAAGTCTCGACACCAAGAGGAGGTTAGGCACGAAATACCTTTATGCAAGGGAATCATTTAATGTTGCTGTCTATGTTTTTCATTTAACTTCAATATAGTGTCATCCGCGTTATTTGCTCATCATGTGCAGAAGAAGATAACTAAGAGAATGATGGATAGGCGCCCCAAGAAATCGAGACCTTCAGATATAACCAGAAACAATGTCAACTTTGGAAAGTGCATAACGAAAGTTGAGGGCGCTCCAACTGAATACACACTTCTAAGCGCTGAAGGTGATAGCTATGTAGATTGTTTTCTCGATTGATAAATAATAATAATTTCTTTTTGAAAATGTATAGACTACATGAAAGTTCGTGAAGAAGCCTTGTTGTTCTGGGAGAATGGAGATCCTAACGCGGAATGGTTGGAGGTGACAGAAGAAGATATGAGTATCGATCTATGCCCTAACGTAGAGCCATTACCAGCGGGTGGTGTGCAGAAGAGACCTCCCCTCGTTCGGTCGGGAACTTGGTAATTGTATACGTAAAGTTGTTTAAATGTTGCTCACACAGCATCATTAAAATTTAAGAATTAACGAGCAATTGCATCAAGTTCTGTTCATAGTTTACTTTTGTCTCCTTCTATTGCATTGTTGCAACTAATGAGATAACATATATTTTGTGTTCCAGTAATAATACGTACAAATTATCATTTTTTCAGTTCCTATCGATCTTACAGACAATGAAATGTCTAGACATTCAAGCTAAGTTGTACAGTGAAGAGCTATGGACCTCAACAGTCCCTGTGTTCTTGCAGCGTTGGGTCGTTAACTTACGACAAACTATGACCACTGGTTTTATTTTCCATGTCGTAACTTTACTGCATTTGTAGGTTTTGCTTTGACATCTCCAACCAGATTAAGACTTATTTCATATTATTTCCACCAATAGTTTCTGAAGGTATGAGCATTATCATTTTAAACGAGATTATGATCATACATAAAACATACATAAATAAATCATTTAGATGGGTCGCATGCATTCTGGAGGAAAAGGTATTTCAAAGTCCGCTCTGCCATACAAAAGAGCTCCTCCTTCGTGGGTTAAAATCACTCCTGAGCAAGTCGAGGAGCATGTCTGCAAACTTGCCAAGAGAGGACTGACACCATCCCAGGTAAATTCTGTTAAATCAAGTCTTAAAATTTTATCAAATGAATTAATTTTTCGTTTCCCAATATTTTAGATTGGTGTCATTCTTCGTGATTCAAATGGAATAGCACAAGTTAAGAGTGTGACAGGAAATAAAATCTTGAGAATATTGAAGAAATCAGGTAAAACATTCCGTAGTACACTATTTCACGAAGCGAATAGCTGAAAATCGGTTTTAATAGGCCTTGCCCCTGCTATTCCTGAGGATCTTTATATGTTGATCAAGAAGGCCGTGGCTGTTAGAAAGCATCTTGAACGCAACAAGAAAGACAAGGACTCTAAATTCAGACTTATTCTAATCGAAAGTCGTATTCACAGGTGAGCTTTAGAGTGTGTACCTTTGCTCTTGTTCGATACTCGATTAATGATGCTGGATTGCGACGATACTTATAGACTTGCCAGATATTACCGCACAGCTAGGAAGCTAGATGCCAACTGGAAGTACCAATCTGCGACTGCTTCCGCTCTGGTGGCTTAAACATAATGTAGCTGAGTGCGGATGTACACTGGGCTAATTGTTGTTTTGAGAGTCGTAATTATCCATTAATTTACTAAATAATACTCATCGATTCATTTTGAAAGATGTTATAGTAGTGTTTGATGATAGCTTGATGTTGATATTGAAGCTTCCATTCTCCCCTGCTGGGTAAACTTACGGATACGCAGCATCCGATGATTAACTTTGCGTCAACTTACGGGTGAACAATGACCCACTAAAAAAAAATTCACACTTGCGCTGACATGTCGAAAGAGCCAGAGAATAAACCAAAGAATTGGGCTGATGATTTTTCCAGTGAGGATGATGGTGACGACGAGGATGATGAGTATGAGGATGAACCAGAGCAAGACGGTGAGCAAAGCAATGAAAGTCAGGAGGTAGTCGGGAATTCAAGGAACAACAATCGATCTTCAGTTGATCCACCAAGAGCTTTTGTTGGTTCTATT
>Ga0164295_10005237_pt1 | contig 10258 bp, 10 predicted proteins | sample GEODES006metaG_FD_111798 | JGI IMG/M metagenome (GOLD analysis project Ga0164295, IMG submission 111798) | Oligotrophic lake water microbial communities from Sparkling Lake, Wisconsin, USA - GEODES006 metaG | ecosystem: Environmental > Aquatic > Freshwater > Lake | place: USA: Sparkling Lake... | reverse complement strand
GTTACTGAAAATTTTTATAATCAAGCTGTTACTAGTGGTCAAGATGATATGAATTCAATTAATACTCTTGCACAATTAGCTACAAAATTAATGTCTGGTGGTAACACTGTTCCTGGTAATTTAGCAATCCAAGGTACCCTTGGAGTAACTGGTGCAACAACACTTACTAATTTAAATGTAACTGGATTTACAACATTTGCTCCTAATGCATGGATTAAATCTGGAGATACCAAAAACAGATTATATTTTGAAACTAATAAACATACTTTCTATGGTACTGCAGAGAACCACGTATGGAGATCTCCAAATGATGCAGAAATAATGAATTTAAATGGTAGTAATGGAGCTTTGACTATAAATGGTGGTAATGGAGCTTTAAGTGCAGGAGGATTAAATATTGCAAAAGGAACTGGAACTCCTGATTGGACTAAAATTCAATTTGGAGATAGAACCGGATGGAGAATTAGGTATCAACAAAATGATACTAATCCAGTAATGGACATCTACGATACTGGTGATGTACATATTAAACAAATGCATATTACACCAATAGTATTTAATATAAAATGTCCATGGAGTAATGTTACTAATACCGGACCTTGGCTTCAAGCAAATGTAACAAATGAACTAAAGTCAAGAGTTACTGTAGGTATGAGTATGACTAAGACTGATCCAAAACAACAATGGTTTTTTAATGGACAATTTATTATGAATGTAGCAAATAATGAATGCTTAGCTATTAATGGTGATAGTAATAACAGTACTATTATTACTGTACCACCTACTCCTGGTAATATTGACAAATGTGTTACATTTGCGCGCGGTACACCAAGTGGGTGGAATGATCGATCGAGTCATTGGAACATGTATTTAGGACAAAAATTATTATGTATGAAGAATAATCAAGTTATAGTTGCAAAAGAAGATAAAACAACATATAGTTTTGATCAAAATTGTGGAGATAATGCAAGTTGGCAAATATATTAATTTATACAACTATTTAATAAAATAATTTTCCAGTTAATGGATTATAATCATAATAAACTTTAGCACCCGATCCAAAATGGATCAGTTTGAAATCTAAGATTCCTACCCATATGTAATAATCTATGTAATGAAATAGCAGTTAATAAAAATAATACTAAATTAATTAATACTATTCCTTGTATATTTATTTCATTAAATAAAAGGATTAATGCAACAGCAATTAATAAGAGTTACATTTGACGGTTTAATCATTTTATTATTATATAATAAAAATAATAAAATAACTAAATTAAATTTTATTTACTTTTAGATTAGCATATCTAATTGTTTTTCCTTTACGTTTTCCATCTTGTAAATTATTTTCAATTTCTTCATATTCTGTTAACTTATAAGCAGAATCAACTATAGGATTATCTCCATTAACGGCTAAGAATAAACATTTAGATGCTAAAAGAGTAATAAATTGATATGTACCTGAACTATCTTTAATTTCACATTGTTTTTTAATATCAGATAATTTCTTATCTTTAAAATATTCTTTAATATTTTCAATAGGAAATTTTACTAGTTCTATTGTCTCATAATAAACATTATCTAATTTAACTTTTTTTAATAGATCTTTATTTGTATTATAAATTTTTGCATTAACATATAGTAATTTACAAACAAAACAACCAAATAAGCCAACCTTTCTTTTACCAGATAAACGTCTACCCGGAAGTTCAAAAAATGACTTATTTTGTTTCATCATTTCTAAATTATTCTTTGATATTGATAATAATTTTTTACTTTCTTCATATAATTCTCTTGATGCTGTTTCTTCTAATGATTCATCTTTAATATCAATACCGCCACCAGGAATATCACAATAAAATTTTCCTTTATTAACTCCCGATGGAATTGGTTTAGATGATTTAAAAAATACAATACAATCTTTATTTAAATACTTATTAATAATCAAAACACCAGCACTATTGTATTTTTTATCATCAATAGTTAATATTTTTTCAGTATAATCAGGAGTTTTAATTTCACTTAATGGGGTCTTGTTTTTAATAGAACTTTCGGAGTTTATATTGTCCATATATAATATATAATATTATCAAAAATTATTTTTTTTGCAATTTTTTAGGTATTTATTAATTAATATATAATTAAAAAATTGTCAAAAAATAATTTTCATATTATATTATAATAATAATGTCTAAAATAAATATTGAAAATGGTGGTTATGTTGAGTTACTCGAAACTTTTGGTTCAGATTTAACTGTGGTTAATGCTGCTCGAGTATCTTTTGATAAAGAATCAACTGAATTAAATAATAAAGATAAATCACTAATTAAATACCTTGCTAAAAATAATCATGTTAGTCCTTTCTTTCATCCTCAATTACATTTCAGAATTAAAATGCCAATTTTTGTTGCAAGAGAATGGTTTCGTCATACTATTGGATTTGCTAGAAATGAAGTTAGTAGAAGATATGTTGATACTCCTCCTGAAATATGGCTTCCTGAAGAATTTAGAGAAAGAGATACCAATTTGAAACAAGGTTCTAAAAGTACTTCAGTTGAAAATAATGATGAAATGAAAGAATTATATAAAAAAGCAGTTAATCATTCTCTAGAAACTTATCAAGCATTATTAGATGCAAAAGTTGCACCAGAAATAGCAAGAAGTATTTTACCTCAATCAATGTATACTGAATTTATTGAAACAGGTTCATTAAGTGCATATGCAAGATTATGTAATTTAAGATTAGATCCACATGCTCAAAAAGAAATTCAAGATTTTGCAAAAGCATTATTTGTATTAATTCAAGAAAAATTTCCGGTATCGTGGGATGCGTTAATGTTCAAGATTTCTTCGTGAAACGAAGAAATCTTAATAAGTCAAAAGCTTTGCTATTGACTTGTTCAAGATCATAGCATAGCTATGATCTTAATAATATAATTTTTCAAAGAAAAATTATATTGTTTCAAGTTACTACGTAAAACGAAGAAAACTTATTAACTTAAATAAAGAATAATTTATTCTTTATTTAATGCAAAATAATGAAAAATTTTTTTCATTTGGTTTTGGAAATAACATGACTAATTCATATATATATAATCTAAAAAATAATGATTGGGAAGAAAATGCAGATATATTAAATATGTATTCATTAATGAATACATCACCTTTATCAATAATGTATGAAAATATTAAAATGAAAATAAAATATATAAAACTACCAAAAAATATATGTAAATACTTGGAATTAAATGAAAAAGATATTACATTAGATAAATTAAGTAATGCACTAGAATTAAAATCTAATAATTATAAATTAAAATTTAACAAAACATTTCCACCTTCTTCCTTAGTTTTTTGTAATGAAGGTAAAAATTTATTTCAATTAAAATCAAATATAATTAATAAAAATTGTTTGTTAGATTTAATTTTATATAATTATAACAATATTCCAAATTGTGATTTTTTTCATTATTACCAAGAACCAGTAAATATTAGTATATTAATATAAAGGGTTTTTTCTTTATTTTATAATAATGTGTGGAATATGGGCTTATATAAAATTAATGAAACATAATATTGATGTAAAAAATTTATTTCAAGATTTTTGGAACATTAAAATGAGAGGACCCGATAATTCTTATTTTGAAAATTATAAAAATGTTTGGATAGGATTTCATCGTTTAGCTATTATGGATACTTCTTTTGCAAGTAATCAACCTTTTGTTTTTCAAGAAAAAGAGAAAACAATTGTTTTCATTTGCAATGGAGAAATTTATAATTTTAGAGAATTAATTGAAAAATACAAACTACCTATTGTAACAGATAGTGATTGTATGACAATTCCTGAATTATATCGTAAATATAGTAATAATTTAGAAGAATTTTATAAATTATTTCAATCTGAAATTAAGGGTGAATTTGCATTTATATTATTTGAATTTGATAGATTAAAAAATCTATCCTTAGTAATTGCTGGACGTGATCAAATAGGTATTCGTCCATTATATTATCACGAGGTAAATAAACAATCAAATAGTATGATATTTTGTTCAGAAATTAAAGGGACAAATAGTTTTGAGGGAGAAATTAAAGAATTTCCACCTGGTAATCTAATTAAATTTACATTTGATGATTTTGGAAATTATAAAAATAGCAAAACTATTAATTTTACAACTGTTTATAATCAAATTATTAATATGAATTTAAATCAAAATGAATATTTATCAACAATTAAAGATGCTGTTATTAATTCAGTTAAACGAAGATTAGATGCAGATAGGCCATTAGCATTTTTATTATCTGGTGGAGTTGATTCTAGTTTAGTTGCTGGTATTTCTTCAAAACTATTAGGATATCCTATTAGAACATTCTGTTGTGGGATGAATGAAGGTACTGATTTAATATACGCTAGAAAAGTAGCTAAACATATTGGTTCTCATCATACTGAAGTATTTTTTACCCCCGAAGAAGGTTTAGAAGCAATTCGAGATGTAATTTGGACAACTGAAACATGGGATACAACAACTATTAGAGCATCAGTTGGACAATATATTGTTTCGAAATATATTGGTAATAATACTGATGCAAAAGTAGTATTAGTTGGAGAAGGACCTGATGAAATTTGTTCTTCATATTTATTTAATTGGTATGCACCTCAAGATAATTATTCAATTCATGATGCAGCAGTAAATTATGTTAAAAATATTCATTATTATGATAGTAGAAGAGGTGATAGATGTATTAGTAGATGGGGTCTAGAAGGAAGAGTTCCTTTATTAGATCCAGAATTTATTAATGCATATTGGGAAATTCCAAGTTATCAAAGACATCCTAAATATAAAGGAGTTGAAAAATGGTGGTTAAGAAAAGCATTTGAAGATTTAAATGTAATTCCTGATGAAGTTTTATGGAGAAAGAAGGAAGCATTTTCAGATGGTGTGAGTGGAAAAGAAAAATCATGGTTTCAAATTATTCAAGATTATGTAGAAGATAAAGTAACAGATGAAGAATTAAATAACAATAAATTTACTTATTGTACACCAAAAACAAAAGAAGCTTATTATTATAGAAAAATATTCTGTGAATTATTTGGTGAACATAGACAAACAGTTCTACCAAATTATTGGCAACCTAAATGGTCAGCTGACGGAACAGAAGTAACAGATTATGTTGATCCATCAGCAAGAACATTAAATATTTATTAAAAAAATTTAAATATATTTTTTATTAAGTAATTATATATACTATGGTAAAAGTGTATTATACACATGCTAATTATGACAGACCGTTTAAAGTCGAAGTTGACAGTACAACTGTAACTATTTATGAAAGAACAAAAGAAGAAATAAAAGAAGAGATAAAAAAATATTCTAAACTTTTTAAAAAATACAAAGTCGAAGAAGTACATATTGGAAAATCAAAAGCAGGAAAAGGTGCTGATCATACTAAAGCAGGAGAGAAACACTTTGTTGGAAATTCTATTATTTTAAAATTAAAAGATAAATATATATTTATTGGACATGAAATATATGAATTTACAATGCCTTATGATGAAATTGTAAAATATTATTCATTAATTGGTAACAATGATGTACCTTATCCTGTTATAGTAGGTAAAAATAATGTTTATTTTATGTTAGATAAAAAATATGTTAGTAGAGATAAATTTCCTTCAAAAATGAGTAGTTTAGAATGGCAAGACGCATATTCGTTATTTTATTTTAATAATGAATATGAGAGTGTAGTAAAAAAAATGAAAAATGTTAAAATGATACATAAAAAAATAATGTAGAGTTTATTAAAAAAATTTAAATATATTATTATAGAAAAATATTCTGTGAATTATTTGGTGAACATAGACAAACAGTTCTACCAAATTATTAGCAACCTAAATGGTCAGCTGACGGAACAGAAGTAACAGATTATGTTGATCCATCAGCAAGAACATTAAATATTTATTAAAAAATTAAGTAATTTTAATTACATTTACAATTTTAAAACTATTTGTAGATTCTTCGTAATCATCCATATTCAAAATAATCATATAATATGAACTAATACTATATTCTAGTTGAAAATTAGTAAAAATTTGTTCATTCTCAATATTAATTCCTTTTTTTAATGTAGCTTGTTTTAGAAAATTAGGCCCTTCCCATGAAATACTATAAATATAAGGAAGCCATCCAAATAAAATCATTAAGCAATTTGATTTATTTGTTTCAAATATTTCATCATTTAAAAATTTTATTCTAATTGGATTTTGTTCATCATTAGAATCAATATAATCTGTAATTATTTTAATTGCATCAATCATTGAATTAATATCATTAATAATGTCCATAATTATATTAATTTAGAAATATAGTATAATAGTTTCAATTTTTATTTTAGTCCTTTAGGACTAAAATAATAAATTAATAAATTTAAATTTTATTTAAGTTTGTTCAATTTTTATTAATAATAATAAGTTTACTTATTAATAAAGTTAAATCAAAGATTTTACATAAATTTAAATAAAGGAAAATTATCATTGTAATAAATATTTTTGGCTTTTAGTTCATAATATACATCACATGGTAATATATTAATATAAAATGAATTTTCATGTTTTAATATTGCTCCAATTTTATAATCAACACCATTATACCAAGAAATAAATTCAATATTACAATTCATAATATTTTTTAAAATATTAATTGCTTTTAGTTTACTTTTTTTTTTATATTTTTCATCATTATATTTAATTAATATTATATCATTATCAGAACAATCAATAACATTTGATAAATGAGTATGTAATGATAAAAATAATAATAATGAAGCATCAAAAACATCTGGCGGCACCATATAGAAATTTAATTGATTTTAAATTTAAATTTGTTCAATTTTTATTTAAAATCGAAGATTTTAAATAAGAAATTAATAATTAAAAATCAAAGATTTTTGATTGTTCAATTTTTATTTTAGTCCTTTAGGACTAAAATAATAAATTAATAAGTAATAGCTTTGCTATTACCTTGTTCAATTTTTATTTTAAATAGGTTGACAATATGGATTACCATTTTTTAAACTACGATAACATTTATTTAAATTACCAAAATTATCTACATAACTAATATTTTTATTAAATTCATTTTTAACAAATTTAATTTTAATAACATATAAATTCATATTTTCATTATTTTGAATCCACCATGGAATCATATTTGATGTTTTCATAATAATAGATATTGGATTTATAAAACTTGTAAAATCTTGTTTATTAAAAATTAATACTGGTCTTAATTTTCTTAATTTATCTATATGTTCATCTTTAAATTTACAAATCCAATAATATGGATCCATTAAATAATTTTTACGTTCATTAATTTCTTCATGATTACAACTTTCTAGTATATGTCCATTTAATATCATATTAATTACATTATTAGTAGGATCTTCTAATTTAATATAATTTAATAATTCATGTCTCATTATAGGTTTATTAAATAGGTCTACTAATCGTTGAGTATATTTATTATGTATATCTAACCAGGTATTTAATTTCTTTTTATAATCTTGTCTTTTTGTAAAATTTTTTTCTTTTAAAAGTAAAAATTCATTATATAAATTATTATATTTATCTATTTTTCTATCAGAATAAGTAACCTCTAACAACTCTAAACAAATAGAATTTTTAAGTATATCATCATTATCTGATTTAATAAAATTATCAATAATTTTATTTAATTCTTCTTTTAAAATATCTATATTCATTGACCCTTGAAAAGGAATTCCTTGAACAATACCATCATCCGAAATACCAATATAAAATTCTCCTTCGTTAATTAGTGATTCTTCATTAAGAAATGCTGAACTATATTTTGGTATATATACTTTCAAATATTTTTTGATTGATTCTAAAATCATATTATTGAAACACCAATAAGAAGATTGAACTAATTCTTCAGCTTTCTCAGAATCTATTTCTAGTCCACCGTGATTAAAGGTAAATTCTTTAAATTCAATTTCTACTGATTCATTACCAAATTTAATCCCATATTCCATATTAATTAAAATATTATTATAATGATATTTTAATTCAATTTTATGTTAATAATGTATATTTAAACTGTTAATGTATATTTAAAGCATTACATACATTTTTATGAAAACATACATATTTCTTTGACCGTTCATAATTATCATTTATTATTTCTAGAAAATCATTATATTCGCCAATATTTTGAATTTTCATATTTAATTCTTATGGAGTTAATTCATCTAAAATAATCCATCCTCTAGTATCAAACCATTTATCAATATTTGGAGCTCCATAATAAATTGGTATTGTTTTTGTTATCAAACAATCAATTAATTTTTCAGTAAACCCGTTATTCTTTCTTACATTTTCAAAAACCATCGAAAATTGATAAGATAAAAATAAATCTGTTTTTGCACTACATGATTTACCAATGAATTTATTATTGTTTATATTTGGTAAATTATTATTAATTTTTGATCGAAGCCAATCACACGGAATTGGACTATTAATATTAAGGTGATTCATATACATATTTCGACGAAGATGATGGTCTGGAGTAACTAATTTTGAATTACTTAAATTAGAAATAATTCTTCTTTTACATGATATATCTATATTTTCATATACATTTGATGGAATCCATGTTGAAGCGGGAATAAATAATACAGCATTTGAACATTGTGTAAGTGTTAATTCGTTTGTAGTTAACAATATATCATATTTTTTATGATTTTCTATAAATTGTTTTTCTAAATGACTAACTTCATCAGGTTCCCATTCTATTCCAATAAATTCATATCCAGGAATTCTCTCTATACTTAAATTATCAATTGCAAATTGAATATGACGTGTAGTTGGTCTTAAATAATCTATATTAAACCAAGTTTGTCCCGTAATTTGATGATAGGGCATTATAATATAATTAATTATACATTTAAATAAAATCTTCAATTATACAAATAAAAATTGTTAAAATATACGCATAATAAATATGTTTTAATGTAATGTCTGAAATACCATTCTTTATAGTTTTTACAAAAGTAAACAAACAAAAAATACAAACTGAAATTCTTAATGAAAGCGGGAAAAATATGACGGATATTAGACAAAGGATTGTTTATATGCTTCAAGAAAAATTTTCTGTTTTTAATCATTTACCAGAATCTTATAATGAATTTATCCAATTATGTTGGTTTGTAAATAATTCAGCTGATGCAGAACCATTTGATTATAAAATATTTGAAAATAATAAATGGGTAACTCCGTGGGCTGTTGAAGATTTATATAATGATGTTTATGATATTTTACATAAGATTGAATTGTTAAATGCTTATGTTAATAATGAAAATGGTGGCGAAGAGGAAGATGATGATAATATAGAAGTATAATTTGATTTATGAAAATCTATAAATATGAAATCTATTTATAAATATGAAATCTATTTATAAATACTTTATTATAAAAAAAATCTCTCTCTCAACAAAAAAAGTGTACTAAACTTAAGTTTACTACACTTTAAAATCATTTAAGAATATAAAATCTACTATAATATATATAAATAGTAAGTTTATGGACATTGTATGTATACATTGTAATAAATCGTATAAAAGTTATCAATCTAGATGTAATCACATCAGAAAATATCATAATATTGTAATAAGTCAAAAATCAGCATTTACATCAGCCAATTGTAATTCACAAATAAATGAATGTACCTACCAATGTAAATATTGTCAAAAAAAATATAAACATATTCAAAGTAGGTGGAAACATGAACAAAAATGTAATAATAATAAAATTGAAAAAATAGAAGAACAAAATAAGAAATTGGAAGAACAAAATAAAAAAATTAACGACGAAGTTAAAGAACTTAAAACAATAGTAAATAAATTATCAAAAACATCTGTAAATAATTTAACAGTTAATGGAAATATAAATACAGTAAATAATATTAATTCACTGGGCTACGAGAATATATTAAGTAAATTATCAGAAAAAGATAAAATTCATTTATTAACCGGATTCCGTCATGATGAATATCCAATAATAGAATTAGTGAGAAAAATTTATACTAATGATGATTTTAAAACTGAACGTAATACCTTATTAACTAATCTACAAAATAAATCTTGTTTAATTTATAAATCAGATAATAATAAGTTTGAAGCAACAAATAAAAATCAACATATTAATGATATTATTAAAAATAGAAGGGATGATATTGTTTCTATGTAT
>Ga0164295_10005235_pt1 | contig 10258 bp, 6 predicted proteins | sample GEODES006metaG_FD_111798 | JGI IMG/M metagenome (GOLD analysis project Ga0164295, IMG submission 111798) | Oligotrophic lake water microbial communities from Sparkling Lake, Wisconsin, USA - GEODES006 metaG | ecosystem: Environmental > Aquatic > Freshwater > Lake | place: USA: Sparkling Lake... | reverse complement strand
GACTGCAAATGCTCTAGAAATCAACAACTGAAGATCACTGCTTGGTGCAGAGTTTTGAGTTAGTGACCAAAGACCATTTGCTAACTTCTCGCGGTATGCAGCACGGTTTGAATCCTTTGCATAGGCTTCAACCGATGTTCCCAGCTGAGCTAACACAATGTTCACGATGGCATCATCGGTTTCACCAACAAGACCGTTAAGTGCGATTTCGATGAAGTCAGGTGATGAGATTTCAGCATCGCGATGCATATCCCAAATCGATGCCCAGCACAGCGCCCGAGCAAGTGCATCATCGAGCTTTCCTAGATGTGTCTTGAGCGTTGCAATTGAGCGATCATCAAAGCGCAACTTTGCATATGACAAGTCACGGTCATTGATAAGTAATAGATCTGCAACCTTTTCGCCCGCAAGCCCTGCCACAACAGTTGAAGCACCGGCAACATCTAGTTCAACACTCTTGCGCAGTTTAAGAACGTCGCCGGTGATGTCATACAGACCAACAGCCAGGCGGTGCGGACGCAGTTCAGTTGAATCCGCAGGAACCAAAGGTGTCTCTTGCTCAATCGTGATGCTCTTGTATACATCACCTTCAATTTCTAAAGCTGGACGTAAAGTATTAACACCAGCGGTTTGCAGCCACGTGTTGACCCAGCTATCAAGCTTCCGACCACTTGCTGCCTCTAGTTCAACCAATAGATCTTCCAGGGTTGTATTGCCCCATGCATGCTTGGCAAAGTACTTCTGCAGGCCAGCAATAAATTCAGGGCGACCAACGTGTGCAACTAGTTGGTGCAGAACTGATGCTCCCTTTGCATATGTGATTCCATCAAAGTTTGCGTTAACTGCTTCCATATCAACCATGTCAGCGATGATTGGGTGAGTAGAAACCAACTGGTCTTGGCGGTATGCCCAGTTTTTACGCGCAGAGTTGAATTCAGACCAAGCACCCTTAAAGCGAGTTGCTTCAGCTAGTGCTAAATATGAAGACCATTCAGCAAAAGATTCGTTGAGCCATAGATCGTCCCACCATGACATGGTGACCATGTCACCAAACCACATGTGCGCCATTTCGTGCAGGATGGTGTTTGCACGGGATAGATATGCCTTATCTGGCATGTGGCTGCGGAATACCAAAACATCTTCGCGGAAAGTAACTGCTCCAGCGTTTTCCATTGCGCCAAAGTTAAAGTCAACTACAGCGATCTGGTCGTACTTTTCAAATGGGTACGCCAAACCGAAAGTCTTTTCGAAGTATTCGAAACCTTGCTTAGTAATGAGGAAAATGTCTTCTGGATCCAGGTACTGCATCATCGACTTGCGGCAGTAAATTCCCATTGGGATCTCATTTTGACCCTTGTACACATCATGAACAGATGAGTAAGGACCAGCGATTAATGCATCCAAGTACGTTGCGATGCGGGGAGTAGTTGAGAACTTCCATTCAACTAAGTCACCCTTTGCAACCTTTGATTCAACTGGGTTATTAGAAACTGCTTCCCAGTGACCCGGAGTTGTAACAGTCAAAGTAAATGTTGCCTTAAGCGCCGGCTGATCAAAACAAGGGAACATATTGCGGATGTGCGCAGTCTCGCCTTGTGAGTACAAGTAAACCTCGCCGTCGGATGGATCAACAGAGCGCTGTAGACCTTCACCAGACTTTGAATATTCAGCTTCAATTTCAATGACCAGTAAATTTTCTGCTGCCAAGTTAGTTAAGAAAATGCTCTCGCCATCAAAGTTGCTTGTATCCACTGCAACACCATTAAGGGTTGCACTAATTACCGAGCGACCAACGGCATCAATAAAGGTTGCATAGCCAGGTTTGTTACACGTAAATGAAACCTCAGACTTTGAGTAAAAGGTTTCTTCACCCTTTGTGACATCCAGGGTTACGACATAACTATTTACATAAAGATGGTCCGCACGATCTTTAGCTTCGGCACGGCTCAAATTCAGACCTGGCACTTGGATCTCCCTTTAGATAATTCCGACCATCAGTCGAATTTTGTAGGTTCATATCCAACCATGACAGAGTTGCCCCATGGAACGCCCTTCGGTACGCAGCTACAGCATCCGAGGCTCCCGAATTACTGAAGCCCAGCGAACAGCCAAAGATGCACTACAAGAGGTTCATGGAATTGAGTTCAAGCAAGAACAGATAAATATTCCAGCAATTTTCCCAGTAAGTGAAAAAGTCATCTTGGAAATCGGCTTTGGCATGGGTGAGGCCACCGCAATCATCGCCAAGAATCACCCCAACAATGGATATATCGCAGTTGACGTTCACCCACCCGGAATTGGAAAGTTGCTAGCTCGCATTGTCGAAAATGATCTAACTAACTTAAAAGTTATTGAAGAAGATGTACATGTGGTTCTACAACACATGATTGCCAATGAATCCCTAGATGGCATTCACCTTTTCTTTCCAGATCCATGGCCAAAGAAGAAACACAATAAGCGCCGCATCGTTAATGAGGGATTCTTATCGCTTATCCATCCAAAGATTAAAAAGGGCGGATTCATTCACATCGCAACCGACTGGGTTCCATACGCGGTAAATATTCAAGCAGTCTTTGCGGGTTCAACTTTGTTTACTGGGGGAGTAATCGATAAACCTGAATGGCGCCCGGTAACTCGTTTTGAAGGCCAAGGAATCGATAAAGATCATGCCGTTAACGACATGATGTATGTAAAGGCTTAAAGCGAACCTTCATTTTCATACTTAGCGATCTTATTAATTCTGCGAACATGACGCTCATCATTTGAAAACGGTGTCTCGATAAAAGCATCAATGATCGCTTTGCAATCTTCGATTGAGTGCATGCGACCACCGATACCAACAACATTTGCATTGTTGTGATCGCGGCCTAGTTTTGCAGTTTCTACGCTCCACGCAAGAACTGCACGAACACCCTTAACCTTATTTGCAGCAATCTGCTCGCCATTTCCTGAGCCACCTAAAACAATTCCAAGTGAAGATGGATCGGCAACTGTTGCTATCGCTGCTGGAATACAAAAATCTGGGTAATCATCTACTGCGTCATATTCATGTGGACCGTGATCTTTAACCTCATGGCCCCTGCTCTGCAAGTACTCGACGAGCGCCGCCTTTAATTCCAAACCAGCGTGATCGCTACCAATATGAATGCGCATGTGAGCATCTTGCCACGGCAAAAGAAAAACCCGCCAAGTGATTGCTCACGTGGCGGGTTTTTCGTTAATGGCTTTTGAATTAGTGGCGTGGACCGTGACCCTTCTCGCCCTTAGGACCCTTCTCGCCCTTAGGACCCTTAACCTTTTCAACACCAGCAGTGATGTGCGCTGTCAGATTTGCCTTGAGAGTCGTTGCTTGTGCAGCTGTTAACTTTCCAGCCGTTACAGCAGCATCAATTTCCTTGGTCTCAAATGCAACAAGTGCTGCAACGAGTGCATCTTTCTTAGCACCCGCAATCGCTGCCAGAGTTTCTCCAGCAACAAGGCGCGACTTGATAGTTGCTGCATCAATTCCAAGAGTCGATGCAACTAAAGCTTCACGTGCAGCATGACGTGCTTCATGGTTGGCCTTGTGTGCAGCCTTGTTGGCTTGCATCGTTACCTTGAATTCATCAAACTTCTTTGACATTGCATCAGCCTGTGCTTGTGTGATTGTTCCCGCCTTCACAAGTTCAGCTAGAACTGTTGCCTTCGCTGCACCTTTGCCTCCACGATCATGTGCTGAAGCAACTCCGGCTGATCCTGCGGTGAGAGCTGCAATTGTGATTGCAACAGCTGCGATTCTTTTCTTTGTTGACATTTAATGTCCTCTCGTTAGTACTGCTTGTCCCTGACCCCTCGTCATCGACTACCCGTAATAAACAGGTTCATGCTGAGAATTTTAATCGCTGAGCCTGTGAAATCAAGCAGAGAAATCACAACATTTTTGTGGGGATACCCCCTCGCGCAAGGGTAAACCTTATTCGGAAACCCTTATTCGTTAAGGCTACTCACAGGTTCAGACTTGAGTCCCCAAACAGAATATTCGGTGAAATATGAAAAGCAACCGTTCCCTAGTAGCGATCACACTGGCTCTTTCGTTAGTGATGCTTCCGTCAGCTATCGCAGTTGAAAAAACCAGCAATAAAGCTGCAGGTCCATCCACTTCAACAGCAGTTAACACAATTCTTAGTGGCTCAGGTGTTCCATCAAAAACCTTAGGAATTAATGGTGATTTTTATATTGATACAAAAAACCTAAATCTGTATGGACCAAAAACTAAAGGTGTTTGGAAAGTTACAACATCGCTGAAGGCAAAAGAAGTTCCTGTAGTTGCAAACGTCATTGGCGAATCGGGTGCAATGGGGCAGACGGGTCCGAAAGGAGATAAAGGTGCAACTGGCGATAAAGGCGCAACTGGTGCAACCGGAGTGCAAGGAATTCAAGGAGTAACAGGTGCGATCGGTACAACGGGTGCAACTGGTTTAGCTGGCGCGATAGGTGCAGTTGGCGCAGCAGGAACTCCTGGAGCAGCAGGCGTTAAAGGCGATGCGGGCACGCAAGGTATTCAAGGGCTAAAGGGTGATGCCGGAACCCAAGGGATTCAAGGTAATAAAGGTGATGCGGGTGCGAAGGGAGACATTGGATCAACAGGTGCCCAGGGTGATGCGGGTGTTTCTCTCTCGAAGTTTGCAACAGTTCCTATTGCGACACTTGCAATTACAACCGCAGGAAATTCCACATCACACATTTTCTTTACAGCGACCACATCGGGAAACTACACATTTGAAGTTATCGTCGCCGGAGTTGCAAATTTCTCAGATACCTTTAACTTGAATGCCGAAATTGTGATTGGAAATTCTGCAATCGCGGATCAGTTTGCAATCGCGTCAGATACTGAGTCGTATGCAAACGGAATCTCAGGTCGGCAATACGGATTCACGGTGATCGGGGCGGCTGTAAATGTTTCAGCCGGTGCAATCTTTGCCCTACGAATAACGAATCAAATCGCAGTCTCGGGAGGAACTTCGATTAACTTCATGGGCAGGGCCCTTGTTAATAAGGTTGGATCTATCGGATAAACAATCTGGAGCGGGTGGTCATACCAAGGCGTCTCATATGATGTGTGCGCAGTTAGTTTGGTGAAGCCTTTTCAAGGCTGTATGCAAACTCTGCTGTTGTAAGGGTGTGACCATTGATTCGCTGACGGTTCCAGAAAATTGCTGAATCGTTCAAGATCTTTGTTCCGAGTCCTGAACCAAAGGTTGTCAGTTCATGTATCCCGTTGTCTTGAACAGTTAGCTCAACAACCCGTTCATTCTTGAACCCAAGTGAAATCTCAATGGCATTGGCTTTGCCGTGTTTAATCGCATTAAAAACAAGTTCTGGAATCGCATCGTTGATTGCAACTAGGCTCAAAGCATCCCGATGGATTAAAGTTAAATCCTCTTCTGAAATCTGATGGGTAACTGAAGCGATCAAGGCCCAATTCTCTTGAGTTTGGGCGAGCAATTTACGTAAATCAATATTCCCAGGCTGATGGCTACTTAATGTCACTACCGATCTTTGGATCTCAGTAAGTATCTGATTGACCTTTTCCGGGTTATGTACTTTTTCTTGGTTAACTTTTTCAAGCGCTAAGTATGCAGAGGCCAACTTTGCTTGGACAGCGCCATGCAAAGCGCGCGCCAGATTTCGCTGATTTTGATGTTGTGCTTCACGAATTCGTGCGACATTCCATTCAAGCTCTTCAGTGGCCTGTGCTAACTCCTTTGTAGCAAGTACAAGTTGTGCATCAGCACTTGAAATCATAGATACCAGTGAAGCGGTAATGGGATATGTAAGCGTAGCCAAAATCAAGAATCTATAGGGCTGATCATAGTTTTGGGTCATCGGTACTGTACATACACCCACCGCAAAACCTGTACACAAAGTAGCAAAAAGATATAAGCCGACGTTGACCGACTTATGGGCAAAAATAATGCTAAACAACCTTCCAATAAGGAAGCCAGCACAGTAAGCAAGAAAAAGTGGAAAAAATGCTTGCAAGATGGGAGTGTTCTGGATCACGACAGGAAGCGAAGTAACAATCAACAAAATCGGAATCAGCCGATATTTGATTTTTCCCGGATTCAAACCACTCTTAAAAGCTTTAATCCAGTTCACTTGTATTTTATCTTCACGAGACATTGGTGGAGACCAATTAATTGCTTGAACCTCTAACTGACGACTTAATGGTTGAACAACTGAGTCAATCATGGTTCGCAGTAAGAGCAATATTTCACTAACTGGCTTTCCCTGCATGCTCTGTACATACGTATGAAGTTGATTCTTGATTCCTTCAACAGCCTCAATACTCATCATTTCAATTCCGGCCAAAGCATCTGCTTTGACTTTTTCTAGGCGATCTAACTCATTCAGTAACTGGCCACTCTTTATCTGATGCATGCGTGAGTTTGCAGTGGTGACTATTCCTACCGAAAACGTGGAAACGGTAGTTAACAGCGAGATTTGCATACGCAAGCCAACATCATCGAAGGCCGAAATATCCCAGGCCGATAGCCAATGTTCGAAGAAAAACCCGCGAGTAAGACCCACTAAGGCAAGCGTTGCCAAAGTTAGCGATGGGACTAAACCTGGCTTAACGCGGTCTAGGAGAATCCGCTTCAAGAGATAAAGAGTTGCAAACACTCCGATATGCAATGTTGTAACAACGATAATTCTAAGTAGAGGATTTCCAGAGCCGCTATTAACTGGATCAGCAAAGTGAATTAGTACCGTCCAAAGATAGGTTCCAATAAACACCGGCTTGGTGAAAAGGTAAGCCGGAAGTAGTTGACGCCAGAAACGAGTCACGAATCAATTGTACGCTGTGAGATGCCTGCAATAAGGTAATACTGCCGTGCAGCTTCTACCCGTGGATTTATTGCACCCCTTGAATCAATATTTAACTCACGATAGATAGTTTCTATCCAACGTTCAACCGATTTCACGCTTAGATTCATACGCGATGCAATCTCAGTATTGTTATAGCCCTGTGCAACGAAATTCAATACTTTCATCGCTTGATTTCCCAGTTGCGCAACAGGGCTTGATAAAGGCTCATCCTGTCGAACCTCTGCATGTCGATCCGTTAGAACCTTTTCAATTGCTGTTAAAAGGTATGACACATCATTAACTAAGTGCTTTCGAAGGAAACCAACATTAGGTGGCAGATCCAAACTATCTGATGTGGCTGATTTTGCATCCGGGTGCTTCGTCAAAATCAAGATCGCAATATCTGGTCGAGTTTGATGCACCGCATGTGCCAAGTGCACACCCGTTGGTCCATCCCCTAAAGAAATATCCAGTAGCAAAATATCTGGATCAAAGCGATCAATTGCTTTTCGAGCTTTTGCAGCACTAGATGCGGTTTCAACGACGAAATTAGCAGCGCTGAGTGATTCTGCGAGCAGCGAGGCCATTAATGGCTCATCCTCAACCACCATGAGTCTTCTATTAAAACCTGACATAGGCGCAGATTACCCCTGCATTTCAAGGGGAAACCCTTACCGCGGGGAAACCCTCGTTTTCTGAGGGGTCAATTTTGCCTCAGTTATTGTGCGACAAAATTTCATGCGTATGTGATTTCTAGAAAGTTTCTCTATCGGAGACTTCTATTTTTCCCAAAAGCATGACACCTAAGTCCTGGGGGGCATCCAATGTTTGCAGTGGTTCAGAATCTGTTACTTAATCTTTCCAAGAGATTCAACAGATCGGTTCGGCCAGTATCTAAAGCAACAGCGTTGTTAACTGCGCTAGTTATGACGATAGGAGTGATGGTTGCGCCTCCTGCATCAGCAAACGGCTCATACGGTACTGGACTAAACGATATCAATATACTTGCACCGGGATCGAGTCAAGATCGAATCGGATATCTGAATAACAGAAATCTCTTTGAAGATAACGATTTTTTCGTTGGGGGCGCTTATCTTACATTGACCCCAGGCGCTTCATCGACACAAGGCAACAACCCAACTCGTTATGGCTATGCAACAGAAAATACATTGGTTGTGAAGAAGATTACGAGTGTCTACCGTATATCGTATGAGTGCCTTGCTTGGGGAAGCCTTTTCCCCAATACAACAGATCTTGATCCTAGCAACGCCACATCAAAGGTTCCATTTCTTTACGACCCAGCATTAGCTGGGAAATTGGTGGAGTATTGGGTGTGGAACCAGGCACTGAATCAGACATACGAACCTGGAATGGTTTGCGATGAAAGTGTTGGTCCTTGGGATGCCTCCGGAGCTTATGGTCCTTACAATCTTCCTCAGGCTGCATTCGTTGGGCAGATTTATTATGCAGGCTTGACATCTAACAATGAGAGTGTCAAGTGGAGCGACGATTATGTTATTCCAGTCTTGAACACAGTTGCTAGCGGCGGAGCAACCTTCTCTTGGGGAAATCCAAACTCTGAAGCTCTGACTGTTGTCACAATGGCTTCCGTGAATACTGAAGATGACTTGTATGACGATTCAATTGCGTGGACTAAATCGCGTGAATTTGGCGCGGTCGGACCGCTCGTGGATCTTCCAACAGTAGTTACGTGTTTTGCCGCCAAAGATCTTGATAAATACACATTTGGCGTGACTGGGAGAAAATTCGTTTTAAGTGGGCCTTCTTCTTATGCGTATGAGGCTGACTATGTGAGTGCAAATAAACCCCATGTTCAAATCAGCGTGTTTGATAATCTTTACAATTCCAGCGCCAGTTGCACAACACAGTATCAGAATGGGTTTGAAGTTCTTGGCTCACCACCAACCGACTCAATGTATCGTGATTCGTCAAACGAGCACTTTCCTTTACAACTTCCAGTTTTTCCCACAATCACTTCTACCTCACCAACTTCTGGATCCACAGCAGGTGGCACAGCAATCACCATCACAGGAACAAACTTTGCAGCAGGTGCCACAGTGACAGTTGGCGGCAATGCATGTACCAACGTTGTTAGGGTCTCTGCAACATCGATTACTTGCTCCACACCTACAGGAAGTTTAGGAGCTAAAGATGTTGTAGTTACTAATTCTGACTCCGGTACAACAACATCTACAGGTGCATTTACCTACACCGTTGCTGGCCCTACCGTCACTTCTGTCTCACCATCTTCTGGTCCAATCGCAGGTGGAACGGCAATCACAATTACAGGAACTGGTTTTGCAGCAGGTGCAGCAGTAACTGTTGGTGGCAATGCTTGTACATCGGTAACAGTTGTCTCTGCAACATCGATTACTTGCACCACGCCTGCCGGAACTGCAGGAGCTACGAATGTAGTAGTCACCAATTCGGACACTGGTACAACAACATCAAACCTTGGGTTTAACTACACCGCTCCTGGCGCATCTTCTCCCACTATCACCAATATCGGACCATCTTCTGGAGGAGCTGCATTTCCAATAGCAATTTATATAACTGGAACAAACTTTGCCGCAGGTATCACAGCATCAGTTGGTGGCGTTGCCTGCACCAACGTTTCCTTTCTTTCGTCAACCCAAATTCTCTGCGGCGTCGCTCCGGGATCTGCTGGAGCTAAAGATGTCGTAGTCACCAATAGCGATTCCGGAACAGCAAGAGCAGTACGTGGTTTTACCCATTTTGTCGCACCTACCGTCGGCTCTTTCTCACCAACTTCTGGATCCACAGCAGGTGGAACAGCAATTACCATCACAGGAACAGGCTTTTTAGCAGGTCCAACAGTGAAAGTTGGTGGCAATGCCTGTACATCGGTAACAGTTGTCTCTTCAATATCGATCACTTGCACCACGCCTGCGGGAACTACAGGAACTACGTATGTAGAAGTCATCAATAGCGATGGCGGTTCTGCCAATCGTTACGGTTTCACCTACACAGCTGGTGGCTCATCTATCTCTTCTCCAACAATCGGATCGATCTCTCCTAACTCAGGTTCAACAGCAGGTGGAACAGCAATCACCATTACCGGAACTAACTTTGCAGCAGGTGCAGCAGTAACTGTTGGTGGCAATGCCTGCACCAACGTTGTTGTTGTCTCTGCAACATCGATTACTTGTACTACCCCTGCCGGATCTGCAGGAGCTAAGAATGTTGTAGTCACCAATAGCGATACTGGTACAACAACATCTACAGGTGCATTCACCTACACCGCACCTGGCGGATCCATCTCTGCTCCAACAATCGGATCGATCTCTCCTAACTCAGGTTCAACAGCAGGTGGAACAGCAATCACCATTACCGGAACTAACTTTGCAGCAGGTGCAGCAGTAACTGT
>Ga0164295_10005233_pt1 | contig 10260 bp, 11 predicted proteins | sample GEODES006metaG_FD_111798 | JGI IMG/M metagenome (GOLD analysis project Ga0164295, IMG submission 111798) | Oligotrophic lake water microbial communities from Sparkling Lake, Wisconsin, USA - GEODES006 metaG | ecosystem: Environmental > Aquatic > Freshwater > Lake | place: USA: Sparkling Lake... | reverse complement strand
CTCTTGCGGACTACTTCGGCGTCGAATACGCCGACCGAAATCTCGCTGCCATACCTGCTGGTGTCTCCGATGAGGCGGCCGTCTACACAGCGGACATGTTGACGACCGGCTTTACAGCAGCAATCAACGCAGCAGTGCCCCCGGGTGGCACGGTAGTTGTCGTCGGACAAGGACCGGTCGGCCTGGCATCCACCATGGCGCTTCGCACTCTCGGAGCTGGACGTATCGTGACAATCGAGCCTGACGTACGACGGGCAGAGAAGTCACAAATAGCCGGTGCAGATCAGGTCGTAACCGACACTCAAGACCTCGAAGCAGTCTTGAGTGCTGGCGGTGGTCAATTCGACTCCGCGATTGACGCAGTCGGTGGGGCGACCACCATGGACACGTGCGTACGACTAGTGCGCTACGGCGGGACGATCTCCAATGTGGGCTTTCACACCGGCCGAGACATTCTAGAACTGCCGATGGGGCCGTTACGCAATGGCATGAGCGGACATACGATCCGATTCGCACTCACCCCCGGTGGCGGGGAATTCATCGGCCGAATTCTGCGACTCATTGATCACAAGCGGATAGATCCAACAATTTTGACTACGCATCGATTTGGATTCGAAGACTCGGTGGCTGCATACAAACTCATGGAGAACAAGTCAGACGGAGTGCTTAAGCCGATCGTGGAGTGGAATTGAATATCGCAGCAACTAGCTCAGCGCGATCTTCCGCAGTCTGATCAAGTATTGGTGCCGTAGACACTTTGAGATCAGCACGCTCTAGCAAGATCGCGGCGAACGCGTCGACCGGGTCAATAATCAAGGCCGTTGCCCAAGGCGAGATCCACTCGGCGATTCCGGCAAGATCCGGCGTCAATCCCATCGCTTGCATCAATACCGCACGAGCGTGTGCCCGATGAGTGTCACGGAGCCCCACCGGCAGCCGCCCCGAGACGATGGGGCTAATCACGACAGTGCGACCTCCTGCTTCCTTGCGCGCTATCAGGGCGTCCCGGACGCCAGGCACCCGCAGGGACGGTTCGATTGACGCTCCCGGACTTGAGGAACTGACCACCACAACACCAGCAGTCTCAATACTCGCTAACACGTCGCGAGCAGGGGTCGCCGTTGCAACCCCCGGCCACACCACTCCGGTCACGAGCGGCTGCGCCCGGTCACGCACGAGCCACTCTTGAAATGCGAGAGGGCCGTGGTCGGTTTCAATACAGGTGGGGTTCTGATCGCAGGTCACTGGGATGACTCGAGCCGAAATTCCTAGTTCGCCCACCATTTTGGCCGTGGCTTGCGAAAGGTCGAATCCACTCAAGAGGAGTGCATGTCGCGATTCGTGATGCTGTCGATCTCTTACACCCAGTCCAAACCAAGGCGGTTCGTTTTCACGCGGGCCAGGAAATACATCGTCGCGAACACCCCAACCGCGCTCTTCGTCGAATAGGCCTGCAAGGGCGTAGATGACGGCGTCGGTGTCAGGGCAGACGAGTAGACCCCCGACGCGCCAGTCGTCACCCACGTTAGTGATGAATGTTGTTTCGGAAGCCAAGTGGCCCAACGCCAAAGCCAGACGAGCCCCACCTAGACCGCCGCATAGCGCGGTGATCGAGTTATTGCTTATGGATTCCAAGCGCATTCACCCACAGACTTGAGATCGTACACAGCGCCAATTCCTCGTCAAATGGTTCGCCGAGGACAAACCATAAGTAGCCGAAATTATCAGTGAGACTCACTAGCGCATGCGCAGTCACGTGTGCATCAAGAGATCTCTCCACCAGCCCGCGCGCCTGCCAGCGTTCGATATTGACACGAATTCGCTCCACGAAACGACCACGAAGCTCACGGCGAAGCTCTCGAAGATCCGGATACAACGCAGCGGCCTGTTCGATGATGGTCATCATCACGGCATGTGCCTGATACGAGGCGAGGAACTGTCGATTAGCGGCATCAATGCGTTCGGTTGGGTCATCCCCACGGTACCGAGAAGTACCTTCTTCGTACATCTCGTTAACAACTGCCGCCGCAAGTTCGAAGAACAACTGCTCCTTGGAATCGAAGTATGTGTAAAAGCTGCCATAGGCAACTCCACTCTCTTTGGCGATATCCGTAATGCGCGTGTCCACATATGAGCCACTGTCACCAAAAGCTCGACGTGCTCCCGCCAAGAGGCGATCACGAGTGCGTCGACCCTTAGGAGACAAAGCCTGCGTCACTGTGGATAGCTGCGGACTTGTCACGTGGCTGCCCCTCTCGTGACTGAGGCTGCTTCTAGGCGAGAAGTCCAAGGCGGGCGTGCCGCGACACTAATGGTCTGTAGCCAGGTGAGGCTGGCGTAACCCTCGGCAATCGCCCGCACATCCGTCTCGGGGCCCGACTCTCTCTCCAAGGGTGCGTACGTGAAGGCCAGGTCCATACGCCCATCGTCATGGTGCCGAAGCGTCTCAACACCCGTTGCCCGAAATCCGGGAGTCGAATCGAGAATAGTCGTGCGCAAACCCTTGATCTGATCGAGCGGACGGCCCGGCACATTGAGGCTCGCAATTCCGTTGTGGCCACTGTCGGGAATGTGCTCGATCACTAGCGTGGCCATTGCGACACTCGCGGCCCAAATCTCTTCGTCTGCTCCAACAGCCGCACACATGGAAATAGCAAGTCCAGGAACGCCGAAATTGCCAGCTGTGAGAACGGCTCCAACTGTCCCAGAATGCAGAACAGTGACACCGAGATTCTGACCCGGATTGATACCGGAAACGATGAGGTCAATCGGTCCCGAGAAGGCTCCACGAACTAAAAGCAGCGCACATGTAGCTGGTGGTGCAGAGGCAGCAAATCCGCGAATTCCGGCAACCTGAGTCTCCACCACCTGAATACCACCTCGAATACGCAAATCACCTCCTGTAGAAGCACCGGCACCGCTCATCTCCTCTTGCGGCGCACACACGACCACTTCATGCCCAAGTCCCGCGAGAGCCGCTACCAGCCATGCAATGCCGGGGGCCGCAATTCCATCGTCATTCGTCACACCTATGCGCATCAGCTCGCACCTTCCACAACTAGATCCGGCTCGGGACCGAGGAAGAGCGCGAAGTAGTCCACCCATACGACTTCTGTGTGCTTTTCACCCATGTTCCATGACGGCTTGAGTGTGTAGCAACTTTCATAGAAGTCCTCGAAACGCTCGAAGCACAATTCGGTCACCCGCACCAGCCCGAGAACGGACGATTCCGGAGCAACAGTGGGTCGTCGATGCCAGGTGACGTAATGCACGAGGTTGGACAGTTGCTTCCCCTCGCGGGTGTGATGCCCGAGGTACCAGTCCTCGCCGTCCTCCCAAGAGACATCCTGGCGATAGGCGAAGAAGTATGTGTAGCGAAAAAGATCATTGCCTGTTGGCTCACGTCGGACCGGACCATGCCCATGCTTCCACGCAATTGGCAGATGTTGATAGGAAATGTGTTGCGGCGGAGTTTCCCGAAGTAGATCGAACTCAGGTTCGGCGTCACTCACGATGCCCCGCAGGAACGAAAATACTCCACCCAATTCACCTTCGAGGACCGGCAAAACGGACTCAGCGATGACATCGGGTGAATCAGTAAACACGTCCAGAACACCGGTATAGGCATTGAGCGAGTTCTTCACGTCTTCCGGTTGGGGCACAACACGAGCCGACCACCACTGCACCTGAAGGACTCCAGGTATGGCGGCAATACGTTCAATCTCCACTTGAGGTGGCATGCCGTCCACTGTCGTCGCGAGACACCTCAGCCGCTGAACATCGGTCACGGAACTGACGGCTTACCTTGGATGAGCACCCCATTGTGCACAAGGAATCCCCGAATCGAGTTGCCTGCAGCTATCTCATAGTGCTTCGAGAGTCCCAGCGTGGCTGCGAAATCATCTATAGCCGCATTCACTAAGCGACGACCTTTGATGCTGATCTCATACTGACCATCGTCTGTCTTCTCCAGCAGGCAGGTATCTAAAATTTCCTGCGGCATCTTGCCTTCGTGGTTACAAAAGTTGGCAAGCATACGCACCTGTGCGAGTTGCTCAGCTGGAGTCTCCGTCGAGAATCCAGCGCTGCGCAACCAGCGAACGACAGTCGGGTCGGTCATAAGTTCTTCTGCAGTAGTCATTGCGCTCCTCACTCAGGCAATCCGAGCATCCGCGCGAATCCGCGGATCTCCTTGTGTCGGTAGGGCAGCGGACTGGGCTCTTGAATCATCCGCGTCTCTCGAAGGTACTGGGTTACGGCCGGGTCCTCCTGTAGCGGTTCGAGTTGATCACCCTTGAAGGTAAAGAAGTTTTCCGACAAGGGTCGACGTGGCCGCTGGCCGCCGTCAGCCTTGTCCCCCAGTGGATAACCGACAAGCATGAGCCACGCTCGTCGCCAATGATCGGGGATGTTCATCATCTTGCGCACTTCGGTGTCTGTGAAGTTGTGCAGGCACGCGCCTAGACCTTCGTCATAAGCGGCGAGAAGCGAGTTGGCGATCGCCTGGCCGGCCTCAATTGCGCCCATCCAGTTCAGACGGAAATCATCACCAGTGATTTTCTCAATAACCGTCTTCTGGATGACTTCGTCGACGTAGGCATGCGACCAGCCGTGGCTGGCCGCCAGAATGCCATGGTCGATCTGCTCCTTCAGACGTTCCTTGGTTCCGTCGGCATATTTGAGGTTGATGAACCACATGATGTAAACGGGCGCAAGATCGAGATCTAGCGACGTCGTGGGATTACGCAATGAGTCGCGCATTTCCGGCGTTAAGTCGTCGCGGTTAACCACAACAGCCTTGACATAATCGGCATTCATCGATCGAGATGAACGATTTGCCGCCTCCAAGATCACCTGAATCTTTTCCGGCTCAACCTGCCGGTACGGGGCAAAGAACCGCATGGAGCGGCGAGTGCCGACAACTTCTTTGAATTCCATCGAGGCTCCCTTAGCCGTTACTGGCGTTCAAGCACGGTGACGACCACCGCTGCTGAGTCACTACCAATCCATCCCCCGCCGTTCTCTGCCAATGCCACTCGGGCACCTTCTACCTGACGTCCACCCGCACGTCCCCACAACTGCTCACTAAGCTCGACAATCTGTGCGCATCCGGAGGCGCCCACTGGATGTCCCTTGGCCAATAGCCCACCACTGGTGTTCACCGGCATGCGCCCACCAAGCCGCGTTGCCCCCGATCGCAGGAGCTCGGCGCCACCGCCTTCTTGGCAAAGCATGAGTTCCTCGTATAGAACGAGTTCGGCGGGCGCGGCCGCGTCGTGGCACTCCACAACGTTAAAATCATTCGGTCCATATCCTGAGATTTCGTACGCCTCCACAGCGGCGCGACGTGCCGCCATGTCATGAGGTGCGGTACCGACCGTGCCAAATCCGGACTTCATCACAGTTGCTGCGATGCGAACTCGGGGGCGGTCACTCGGTACACGCTCCGCAGACGTGAGAACAACAGCCGCAGACCCATCACCGATCGCCGAGCACATGAGCAATGTGAGCGGATCAATGATCATGCGCGCGCCCATGACCTCCTCAAGTGTCACGGAAGTCGTGAACTGGGCATGCGGATTGAACGAACCATGGAATCGGTTCTTGACAGATACTGCAGCAAAGTCCTCTGGGGTCGCTCCGGCCTTCGCCATGTAATCCCGCGCCGTGTTCGCGTAAAGATCCATAAAAAAGGACCTCTCTCCACCGGCTTCAGCACCCAGCCGCGCCTCGACCTCCGCAAGTTCCTCGAGATCACACGCCGTGGCGAGAGCCTCCTTGGCGCGATTCTTGTCCGGATGGGACATCTTTTCTGAGCCAACGGCCAGCGCCACGTCAACGGCCCCGGACGCAACCGCCTGATAAGCGAGATTGAAGGCAGTCGAGGCAGACGCGCAGGCATTCTCCACGTTGATAATGGGAACACCCAGCACTCCGACACCTCGAAGGGCCGATTGCCCGCGAACCATCTCCTGACCAGTCATCAGGCCGGCAATCGCATTGCCAAAGAACACGGTTTGGATGTCACTGGGGACAATCCCGGCATCCTTTATCGCCGTGCCTACTGAGTCCTCAGACAGATCTCGGAGGCTTCGGTCAGGCTGCCGCCCAAACTTGGACATGCCTACACCGGCTACATATACGTCACGCATTACCACTACCTCCGTACGACCGTGACGCCAGAGGCTTCACGGTCCCATGTGTTTTCCGTCCGACCACGCTGTTTGAGAACTCCGTATTGCACCCGCTGAGTGTCGGTTTTCGGCAGGTTGTCGATGAATTCGACATATCGTGGAACGGCAAAATGTGCGAGGTGCTCAGAGCACCACGCGATGATTTCCTCGGGGTGGATAGTCACTTCAGGCTGAGGAACAATCAGGACCATTACTTCATCTTCGCCGATTTCGGAAGGCACACCGAAAGCGGCTGACTCCGCAACACGTGGGTGCCGGTTAACGCAAGACTCCACCTCCCAGGAAGAGATGTTCTCTCCCCTTCGCCGCATCGACTCCTTCTTGCGTCCGCGGTAGTAATAGAAGCCATCCGAATCTGTTTCGGCCAGATCACCGCTGTGAAACCATCCACCTGCGTAAGCCTGTTCGGTGAGTTCTGGATTATTGTGATACCAGGTCAGTCGCCCTTGTTCGTGGGCGAAGACAAGCTCTCCGATCACCCCTGGCCCCACCTCTTGACCATCATCATCAAGGACCGAGAAAGTCATTCCGGGCATGGGCTTTCCCATGCTCCCCACACGCCCTTGCGTATTTATGAGATTTCCCGGTGAATCGACCATGCCAAACCACTCCACGAGCTTGACGTCGAAACGCTCCTCGAATTGGGTCCATCGATTATCGGAGGGCGCGCCCGCACTCAACACGACACGTACCGGGTTATTCGCGTCACTCGCTCGTACCGCCTGCTTGAGCAAAATCGGGATCATTCCACCGAGAGCATTGAACGATACCGCCTGGTAACGACTGCACTCATCCCAGAATCGCGATGCACTAAAGCGCTCACCTAGCGCGAGTTGCGCGTCCATCAGCATGGAGCCGATTGCCGAAACAACCATGGCATTTCCGTGATAAAGCGGGAGTGGCGTGTACATGGTCTCACCCGGCTGAACCCCCGACGCAGACAAGAGAATGTGCAGCGCGGATAGATCGTAGGCTGCCGACACAACTCCCTTGGGGGCTCCCGTAGTCCCGGATGTGTACGCGATGCCCACTCCACCAGATCTTTCCACCGGAGGGAGCATCTCATCAGCTGCCAAAAGGAGATCTTCGACGCGATGGCGCACTCGCAGGTCTGGATCTCCACCCAGCGTGATGAGGGTCTTGAGGTTCGCACATTCGCTGGTCGCCGCCAGCACCACATCGCGCAACTCTTCAGCGAAGATGGCGAACTTCGCATCAGAGTCGGACAGAATGTGCTGGAGTACAACTCCGCGTTGAGATGTGTTGACGGGGACGGACAATCCGCCAGCGAACAAAATGCCGAAGTGCGCCCAAAGAAACTCTGGACAGTTCGGTAGAAGAACCGCCACTCGATCGCCAGGCTCAAGACCACGCTCGCGCAGCCCCACCGCAAAGCGCTGTGCTGCCGAGAGAACGTCACTCCACGTATAGGTCTCATCACGCCAATGCAGCCACACCGCAGTCGGGTGCTCCTGCGCGCGCTGGCGAATCAACTGCTCGATGTTGCTACGTGTTGGCGCCATGAAACCTCCTTTCCTCTAGTCAGTATGCGCTTATGGCCTATTTCAGATTTCGGGGACGATCGGCTGGTTATTTTCGTCCCAGGAATCGAATGGAGGGGTCAACTGGGCATAGCCCGCACTCGCGCTCCAACCACCATCCACTGGGATGATCGTCCCCGTGAGATAAGACGACGCGTCACTGGCAAGAAATAGCAACGGACCAACAAGATCAACTGGGTCGCCTGCCCGACGCATGGGAGTACGGCTTCGCACCCATTCATCCATGCCGCTCTGTTCAAACATCCAACGCGTCGCCTCAGACATGAAGTAATTGGGCGCAAGAGCATTGACCCGCACTCCTCGGTCGGCCCACTCGCACCCCAAGTGTTTGGTGAGCATATTGACGCCCGCTTTTGCTGTGACATAACCAGGAGTTCGGTGCTCCGAACCTGCCATCCCCAGCATTGAGGAGATATTGATGATGCTTCCCCGACCGCGTCGAAGCATGCGTGGCGCAACCGCACGGCAGCCGTACCACGTGCCAATCAGGTCCGTCTCCAACTCCTCTTTTGGCTTCTCCGGCTCGAGAATCTCCGAATGAAGTCCACGCGGATCTCCGATGCCTGCGTTATTCACCATGATGTCGATGTGCCCGAATTCCGCCACACCAGCATCAATCACTGCCTCGACTTCGCCATATACGCGAATGTCGGCAGACACGGTGATGCATCGACGACCGTAGGACTCAATAAGCTCCTTCGTGGTCTGCAGTTTGTCGAGGGAACGAGCGGTTAACACAAGGTCTGCACCTGCGGAAGCAAGGGTCTCAGCGAACAAAACTCCCAGCCCATACGAGGCACCCGTAACAACGGCGACCTTGCCATCAAGGCGAAAACGATCAGTCACGTTCTTCAGAAACTCTTCAGCCATGATTCACCTCATACCAGCGGTAATTCTGCGGATCCCGCGGCGTCGCCGAGGGCAGGGGATGTGCTGAGCAGTAAATCTCGATCGAGTTGCGCACGCAGATAAACGAAGACCCGCGCCTCCCAGAGCCCTCGCGTCTCAGCAGGCAGGTGGTCAAGGGCGTTGATCACGTCAACTAGGCAGGATCGAAGAATCTCATTGCGATCCACCAGCAGCGGCACAGATGGGTACTGCTCGGCACGTATCACTGCAGAGGCTTTCTCCAAGGCTCCAGCGATATCTATTGACGGAAATACCGAGCCGCAATCTGAAAGCAGCTCGCGTAGTTCGGCATATTCGACCCAAAGACACTCCCCCTCGATACGGACACGTTGATGAAGGTGGCCAATGAGTTGCACGAGAATCGCAGCACGCGCCTTCGCGTGATCGTCGTCAAGCAGGGGGATCATTTGCTTCCGAAACGCATCGTCCAGCTTCTCGAGAAGTTCGAGGGTATTTGGTCTGATGGTCACGTCAAATCCCCATGACTTTCGCCTGCTCGTTCTCTAGCGGTGCTAGATATAGGTGTGAAATCGAGAAATTGATCTCATCGGACTTCTTGTCCACGATCGTCCGCGCGCCCGTGACGGCCATAATTCCGTGACGGAACTCTGCGTACATCTCCCAGAACCTCAGTGCATCGAGATCGACGTGAATTCCGGAGAATTCTTCATATAGGCGAATGAATTCATCACGTTCGAAGAAGCCGCAGATCTTGTCGCCAAGCATCCAGAGTTCTTTGAAGACCCAGCCGAGATCTTCCAACGGGTCTCCCAATTCGGCTAGTTCCCAATCGACAACAGCGGTGATCTGGTCGCCTTCAAAGAGGAAGTTGCCCGTTCGGTAGTCACCGTGGAGCAGAGAAATTCTCGGTGCAACAGGGAGATTATTGCGAAGCCAGCGCAAGGATTGCGCGAGGAATGGATGTGATTGCAGTTGCTGCTCCTGCAAGGTTTTTTCCCACCTCGCTACAGCCCGCTCAGCGGCTGTGTCGACCGACGGCGCATCGGGGAATGGAAGATCCATTACTGACCAGTCCATCGTGTGTAGCTCAGCAAGCTGCCGAATGAACTCTCGGCCGATCACCGCACGATGGTCTGCATAATCGTCGGCATATAAAACTGCAGGCGAAGAGGTGCCAGGCATCCGTTCCATGATCATGAAGGGCGTATCGAGTGGGCCTCCGTCAACATCGAGAAACCAGATCGTAGGGACGCGCATTCCGCCAGCATGAACAGCCCTGAGCACCATCGATTCCACCGCACGATCGGTGTAGACGATGCTGCCTGTTGGATCTCGGCGGAGGATGAGTTCGTGCGACTCCCGCGCTCCGTGTCGTTCGAAAGCAAGTGAGAAGCTGTAGCACTCGCGCGACCAACCTTCTGGAAGTCGGCGCAACTGCGTGACCAGGAGATCCGTGACCTCAGGCATGGCATTGCACAAATACGCCACGAGTTTCGCGTGGACATCGTCGATCGCAGTCGTCTGAGTCATCTCATCTCGCTCAATGCCCGCGTTCTGCGGCAAGGATGAGGTCCTTTTCAGCGGAGTCGATAATGCGTCCAGTGAGGTTCCCTGAACGACTGCTCATGAGCACT
>Ga0164295_10005232_pt1 | contig 10261 bp, 14 predicted proteins | sample GEODES006metaG_FD_111798 | JGI IMG/M metagenome (GOLD analysis project Ga0164295, IMG submission 111798) | Oligotrophic lake water microbial communities from Sparkling Lake, Wisconsin, USA - GEODES006 metaG | ecosystem: Environmental > Aquatic > Freshwater > Lake | place: USA: Sparkling Lake... | reverse complement strand
TGCGTTAGTTCTGTTATATCATGGGGGCCACAAGGACATGAAATTATAGCCACATACGCACAGCTTACAGGTGATATAGATACCATAAATAAATATACATCGCTTTTGGGTACATCACTTGCTAATGTTAGTAATTGGGCGGATGAAGTTAAAGAATACGATGACTATAAATGGAGCGCTGTATTACACTATGTAGATACACCTGACAATTTATGTACTTATGTACGTGATAGAGATTGTGTTGAGGAGCAGTGCGTAACAGGAGCGATAAGAAATTACACCCAACAGCTGGATGAGGCTGAGGGGGTTAAATTTACCATTCATTTTGTCGGTGATGTACATCAGCCATTACACGTAGGATTTACATCTGATAGAGGTGGTAATACCATTCAAGTAAAATGGTATAAACATTCTCATAATTTACACTATGTTTGGGATACAGGCATTATAACACACAGATTGCTGGATTTTAATAATAACATATTAGATTATACGAAATATTTAATAGAGAATATTAAAATAGACGACAATAATACAAATTATGATGATTGGGCGAGTGAAAGTGTAAAACTGGCTTGTTCAAATGCTTATACAGATGAAACTGTTCTTGGGGATGAGTATTATAACCAGAATCTGCCTGTAGTAGAAAAGCGATTAGCACTGGCTGGGTATAGATTACAGAATATTTTATAGATATCGTTTCAAAATATTTGTATACGGTATTTGTATCCTTTATCTTGAGATCTAAAATTAAATCTATGTAATTAATATAGAAATGACGGACAAAATTAAAGCAGTAGGCACAAAGGCTGAAGTATTTCATGGAACGGCAAAACACACAAGTGGAAATCTCCATAAGAAGGATCTTATGAAGCACAAGGGACGAATTGTATCTCGTAAGAAGCACGCCGCTGGAAAGAAGGCGATTAAGCGCCTTTTTGCCCTCGGCTACAAGCCCAAGAAGGGAACATTCAAGGCCATGCGTAAGTCAATGGTTGATGGACGCAAGAAGAAACGCGGTACACGCAAGCGTGGTGGTGCCGACATGGCCGACACGGCAGCTGGAGTACCCGCTCAAGTCTCTGGAACTGGACCTAAATAAATATTTACGGTAAACCAATTAATCTCTATTAAACTGACGAGATAACCACATAAATAATTCAGACATTTGTTTATTTGATAAACTATCGCCTTGATTATTTACGGCATCATACCAATATATACTTCCACCTGCTCCCGACTCCTCATGACGTGTCCAACATATACCCGCCCCCGCCACACGTAATTCCTGTAATACTTCCTTATGCTCCTTCTGTGTATAACTAGATTTATATATACTTTGAAGTACTTTAAAAACATATTCTGCGTAGGAAATTGTTAGTTCCTCAATTGATGCGAAAAAAATGGTATCATATGGACGGACATTTAATACATGCGATGATGATATATTTACAAACGTTGTGGATTTAGTCAGCTTTTGCCATAAACCATCAGGAACGGGGATATCCTCTGATACTACGAGTAGGGGCTTTGGTGCGTAAGTAATATAAGTAAGAATTAGCGTCCAATCGGACGTATCTTTTACTTGAAATGACGCATCATATTGGAGTGGAATAGACTGGCAGAGTGAAAAGGCGGCGCGTGTTAAAAGTATTTTCTTCTTAAAAGGCTCTCTTAGTTTTTGAATAGACTCCATTACTGGGGCATACTTTTCATTTGGAAACGGACCCTGACATAGTATTCGGCATCCATGTAGATTTTTACTAAACCCGTCTATTTGTATGGTTGACGTCTCCATTCTGTTAATTAATTATCAACTTGAAGATCTTTAGACTGTTCACGCATTATTTCTGGATGCTTTTTAACATATTCGTGTATATACATATCGTATTCTTCTGGTGTGATTTTATTTGTATTATATCTAAATAACAAGAATACGCGGTAAATTACATTTGCGATTTTTAGTATAAGCGACATTTATTTTAAGACTAGATAATTATCTATGCTTTAATAAATGAATCAATTTTACTCACTTATTAAAACAGCTGGTTTACTCTTTGTAGTTGATATTTTTTGGCTCGCAACAGGCGGTATTTATGGTCGTAAAATGATAGAACTCATTCAGGGTCAGCCAATTCAATTACGTTTTGTTAGTGCCATCATAGTATATTTATTTTTAGCTTATATGTTACTTCAAACAAAATCAGCTAATGAAGCGTTTCTATACGGTGTCTGTATTTATGGTGTATATGACTTTACTAATCATGCGGTGTTTCAACAATATGACTGGAAATTCGCAATTGCTGACACACTTTGGGGAGGTGTGCTCTTTGTTTTGACGCGTCATTTGCTGAAGTCTTGGCTTTAGTTACTAATAAATCTCAACAGATTTATACTCACAATTCTTCATATTATAGTCTGGAATTTTAAACTGCGCCAGAACTTCTCTTAAAAATGTTTCATGACTAACAACCGCAATATACTTTTCAGGTCTGGATAAAACATATTTAATAAACGCTTTTGCTCTTATCTGTAAATCATCTGGTGTATTATATAACATATCTGTATCACTAATAATTTCTGAGAAATCTACAGACGGGTATAACTCTTTTAAACGAGTGACATCTTGTCTATTATTGACAGGATGTCTATCATAACGCTCTCTGATATCCTCACTAGCTATAATAGGAATACAGTGCTGTTTAAATAGAATTGATGATGTATGTAATGTTCTTACTAGTGGAGATGTAAAAACTACTTCAAATAGAATAAAGTCCATACTAATTGCTAGTTTTTCTGCTTGAGAAATACCATTTAGTGTTAGATCAGCATCCCTGTACTTTTGAGATTCATATGCGGATTCTCCATACAGATTATATGCGACATTATGCTCTGCTTCTGCGTGCCGAATAAAGTAAATCAATTTGGTCATTCGGTATCCAATTTTACTATTTTAACGCGATACATCTTTAGATAGTCTGATAAAATTGATTGTTTTGGAAAATATAAGTAATGTAATGGACGCAATCGGCGAAGCTTTGAGTAAAAGTATATCTAATATTTATGAAGTACAAGCATTACAAGTATTTATTGAGACTGTTATTGTAATTATAGTTGCGTATTTATTATATAAATTGGTAGTAATACTAAAAATTTATATGTATAAAAGAAAAAGGTCTAGGAGTATATCTGATGGTAGTGAGAATATGGTTTAAACAGATTAATTTTTATTACTTCACAAAAGTACATTTTTTACTACAGAATACTTCGTCAAATGATAAGAATACCTTTATACTTTGAACAAATAATAGAAGTGAAACTGCCCACGCTAGTGGCCAAGGAAATTCATTCCTCACTATAAGAATACCTTCATTATCATATACTTTATCTTCCTCCTCTTCTTCCTCTTCCTCTTCATCCTCTTCATCCTCCTCTTCTTCTTTCTGGTCTTCTTCCTCTTCTTGTTCCTCTTCTTCCTCTTCTTGTTCCTCTTCTTCCTCCTCTTCCTCTTCTTCCTCTTCACATCCTTCACAGCCCTCTTCGCATCCTTCACACTCCTCTTCAGAACCATCACGCCCCTCTTTTACATCCTCCTCCTTTTCCTTTACTACAGTTTCAGAATCATCTGTTTTCTCTACAGTTTCATCTTCTTCCTCTACTTTTGGTAGCAGCTCCTTGGGTTCTTCACTTACAGCCTTCCTCTTTCGCCCTCTCTTCTGTTTCTTATCAGTATTTGCTACAGCCTTCTTTTGCGTAACGGTGGTTTCTGCTTGTTCGGAATCGGTGGTATTATCAGCCGCTTTATCTGCCATATTTGTTTTAATTTAATATATTAAATAATCTTTTAAGTTCTTCACGATAAAATTTGAGAATTAAATCTAGCGGTGTAAAAGGTTTGACAAATGAATATCACTATTTCAGGAAACCACAATAAAAGCCCTATTAATACTAAAAAATATACCATTCACAAGGTTCTTCGCCCCGAATACAAACTTCATATTGGCTCCGAGTGTAATGATGGGCGACCAATTACACAATCATGGCGCTATAAACAAGCTGTAAAACTAGGTATTCCAATTGTTAGAAAAACACCGCAAGTAGCTGCCTTAAAGGTGGGTGTTAGTAAAGAGATGTTTGTTGATAAATATGCTCCCAAGAGTGTATCAGATGTTATTGGTCACAAAGAACAAATCAAACAAATAACTGAATGGCTTCAAAGCTGGGACAATGGGTATCCAGATAAACGCGGCATTCTTATAACAGGACCACCAGGTATCGGTAAAACTACTTGTGCGCATTTAATCGTAGAGGCGTATGGCTACAAAGTAAAAGAGTATAATGCGTCAGATACGCGGTCCATATCGGCTCTGAAGGGTATGATCGCCCTCGGTATTCGGCGACTCATTAAAGAAGTTATTGTTATGGATGAAATTGATGGTTTATCCGATCGCGGCGGTGTTGGAGAGATTGCGGCTATACTTAAGAAAACTTCGGTACCAATTATTTGTATTGCCAATGATAAACCACCGAAGTTAAGGCCAATTATAAATAATTGCCTTGATATTAAGTTTAATCGGCCAGTTAAATCAACTATTGCCTCAGCGCTTCTTAAAATTGCTAAAAAGGAGGGGATTGATATCACATCTAGTGTGTTAGAGACCTTGTGTGAAAAAAATGGAAACGATATTCGTTCTATTCTTAATAATCTTGAATTCTATGGTTCTGATATACCTGATTCATCAAAAGACGCAAATCTACGTCTAAATCTATTCTCTGCCACGCAACGCCTTATTGGGAACAAAAAATTATCACTAGATGAGGCAGCGGATCTTGTATTTGTTGATTATGGCATGATTCCCCTAATGGTTCAAGAGGCATACATAGCATCAAGTAAGCATTCACTTGACAATGTAGTTGCTGCCTCAGAGTTTATTTCAACTGCTGATTTGATGGATAAGTATATTCATCAGAAGCAGGATTGGAATTTATTGCCGCATTATGTACAAAATGTGGCCGCTGCGGCAAAGTCGGTTTCAGGTCCCACACCGTTCCAAATCTTTCCTCAGTGGCTTGGCAAAAACTCAAAAAGGCTAAAACATAGGCGCTATATGGATGATTTATCCTCTAAAGTTAATTGCTCAAATGCTGACTTTCGGTTAGATTATGCGGATGCTATATACCAGATTCTTCTTGCTCCTTTAATGGACGGTGCTAAGACTGATAATGGCGCTAGTAATATCAAAAATACCATTAAAACAATGGATACTCTAAGACTGACCCGTGATGATCTCGTTGATAAACTACAAGAAGTACTTATAAATCCAATTGAAATCCCTACTAAAACTAAAACAGCTTTCACTAGGGAATACAATAAAACACATCCTGATATTAAAAGTACGCAGAAAAAAATTAAGAAGCTAAGTGTTGATGCGGTGGACGAAGAATTAGATGAATTAGAGGAAGAAGAGGATGAATCAGAAGAGAAGGAAGACAACTATATAGAAGCTATTTAGTCCATAATTCATCAGCTAGCCCATATTTCAGACACTTATCTGGATTTAACCATAAATCATGATTTAGTAATTCAACTAACTCCTTATCTGGTATATTACAATGTTCACGATACAAATCTTTTATTTTTTTAGTTATCTCTTTTAAATTCTTAAATTCATCTTCAATCTCACTCATTTTTCCCATACATCCTGAGGATAATTGATGTATCAGCATATATGAAGTAGGTGTAATATATCTCTTTTTACCAACAATACTTATTAATGTTCCAGCCGAAGCAGTGGCACCTTCAATAATTGTGTGAATTGGGACGCGACACGACTTAATAACATCTATGGCACTAAAAGCGGCAAAAATACTACCACCCATTGAATTAATGTGGAGATATATTGGTATTTCCGGTATATTCCATAGAAATGAGAATAAATAACACTCTTCCTCGGCCTCACGTATAAGACGTACTAGTTTACAGATTGTCTTTTTATTAACTTCCTTGTGAAAATATATATGATTGTTTGATCGGCTAATTAGGTCTACCTCGTTAGATTTTGATGCCTTATCGCTATTTGTCTTATCATCGTCACTTGATGTATCACTATTACTGTCTTTAATGGATATTAGTTTTGCCTTCTTTTTACCTTGATACATATCATCGGATTTACGTTTTAACAAATTCATCTATTATAACGTAATTATATATATCTTTAGATTCTACTGTTTTCTGTTATGATATTAGAGATGGCTAAGCCTTCAGGCTTAGAAATATTAGAAGAGATGCCAGTTAAAGATATAGCTGATAAAATTTATGAATACTGGAAATCAAATAGTTTTGTTAAATTTGTTGGAGATGTTGGATACATAATGAAACCAATTTTATTAGATGCTGGAGGATATCCTAATGAGAAATATAAAGATTTTTTATCTTATTTTGCCTTTAATTATGAACAGTATCCAAAGGCTTTTATTACAACACTTTTTATGACAGCTTTAGAGGAAAATTCTATAACTGGTATTATAAGAATTGTTGCGAATAAACATGATTTAGATTTAGTTCAACCTGTATCTAAGGAAAAGGTTTTTGAAGATTCTGGGTTATTAACAAAACTAAAAGAACTTAATACTATTATTCCAACAATTTTAAAGGATGGAAAAAGAGTATATGGAACACAGGCCAAAAATGCTGTTATAAGTAATACTATTATTGTTATGCTAAATGCGAAAAGACCTGATGCTATTTCTACTCCTACTCTTAAAAGAAAAAGAAAAAGAAATAATAATAATAATAATAATAAAACTAATAAAACTACTAATAGAAAATTAGCGTGGCAAGGCGGTACCAGAAAAAGAGGTAGAAAATCAAAAATCTTAAAAAAACGTCAATAAATTAAAGAACCTTTACAAATGCCTCAGTATTCATTAGATTTGAGCTAACTAACTCATTAGGTAGTGGTGCTACTTGAATAGTGGATTCTAGGTCTTTAGATTTCATAGTACCTTTAATGATAAAAAGGTCACGAGATTTTACTTTCGGTGTTCTAGTTTTTAACCAGTTTGGAAATACTTTTACATCTTTCCCTTGATTCTTTATTAGTTCCGCATCTCCAGATGCTGTAAAGGTATACTTTACATCAAAATCACGTTTAGATTTAGGCCAAGTATCACCTAATTGTCTTTCATAGACAACAATCGGTTTATTAATATTCTTTTCAAGAATTTTGGCAGTTAACAGAGTATATCCAAAAAGACTTGTTGAATGAACTGGAACCCATCGTTTAACACCTGTTTCAGTTTGTTTAACAACCCATCTATTCTTATCTTTTCCAAATTCAATTGTTCCCTCGGGATGTAGTGTCGCAGAAGTGCTCGGTGACTTACGATCTTTTACTTTACGAGTCTGTGTTAAAGGCATATTCTAGTATATCTGGACATTTTAGAGAGATAATATAAACACATTAGAGAAAATGTAACTAAATATCGCTTTTGTAAGCCCACTGTGTCAGTCCTTGCCTTTGTCTAGGACGACACGACAAATCACCTGGTTTACAATTCGCCTTAATCTGGCCCAAATGTCGTCTGAAAGCCCGCCACCTTTTTATCTGGACTTCGTCCATTTCTGGTTCTCGCCGACCCATCCAATATCGGCAATACCACTGAAACCATCCACGAATATCATTGTTTTTCTCTTTACTTGATAGAATTGGATATTGCTTGGCGACATTGCCCTCTGGATTTGGAATCCATCCATAATCCTCCCATTCGTCAATATTTAGACGTGATTTGATTTTGAATAAATTTATTTCTGGATTAGCATGCTCAGGACTAAGTTTACCCTTTTTAATAGCTTTTACAAACCACTCTTTGGGAAATTCTAATAGACAGTCGTTCAGATACTTTCCTTCAAATACACCTGCGGCAAGCATTTCAGCAGGTGTGAGCTCGGGTTTGAAGTCTTCTGCCATATTTTTGCCCGGATTCTCAGCTAAAACATATGAATACCCCTGCTCCATTTTGTTATACACTGTAATTTTTACACCCTTCTTATAATCCTTTAATGCATTACCCTTTGATTCTAATATTTTAAGCATGTCATCTACTGTTTTTATAGATAGTACTCTTTTATCTTTGAAGTACATGACGACAACCTACTATTATGTGACTAATTTGTAAAAAATTTGACTATCGTTTTTTAGAAATAAGTTAATAGCTAGAAAATGAATGTCTATGTTCCTCCTAAACCCGCTCCTCCTCCGCCCGATTTTGAGGAATTCTATGAATCTCTCTCTCCTCAGGAGAAGCAACTTCATGAACTTGCGATTCAAAAGCTACAATCATCCTACTTTATACAATGGACCCATATGTATACTAAGTGGAAGAAAGCAAAAGATACTAGAACTGCTACTATAAAACCAGCTCCGCCAATCAGTACATGTACGCCATGTGCGAATCTTCAATCTGCTACATATTACAGTTAAAATGATTGCTTAGCGAATTATTCTAACCATCCACACTTCTCCAAAGATAAATCATAATCAAGCCCCTTTTCAAGAAAATTTCTCTCATTTGATCGCATTTTCATAAGCGGAGTCTGATATTTTTTATCAATACATGCCAATGATAATGCCTTATCTGGTTCCCAATCTGTATCATTTAGGTATTTAAATGGACCTTTTTCAGACTCTCTTAAAATAAGTGTATCTTGTGGATATTTATCAACTTCAATTACTTTTAGTGCTGCAATATATGCTGCCAAATAATGCGGATCTCTAAATTTTGAGAAATTAGCACCCATCTTTTTTCTGGAGTCCAGATAACTTTGAATATCTTTAAACTTGGCGATCTCTAGAAATTCTTGCTTCCATCGCTGTATAAATTTACTACCCTTATTTGCGGCAAGAAACCAATTCTCTATTATTGGAACTGTCTTATCAATATTAAATGAACTCATATGATACCCAGCAAACTCCCCATATTTGGGAAATAACCATTCATCAAATGGCTGTTTCACTAATATAGATGCGTCCATCCATATTCCTCCGTGCTCCTCTAAAACATATAATCTTACTAAATCTGCGAATCTCTGTGGTGAATCATTATAATGAGGATGCGTCCTTATTTCATCTGGAATTGTTACATAACCTTTAACATTCTTCTTTGTCAAAAGGACTATTTCGTAATCTGGGTTAAATTTCTTCCAAGATTCCATACAAAGTTTTACAACTCTTGGTAGCCCTTTTGATGGATTATCGGGATTCTCCCAATATGTCCATATCTTTCTTGGTACCAAATTATAGTTTTGTTTTTGCCTAAATAATAGGGCAAATACTGATAATATAAATCCGACAATAATAAATAATATTGTATTACCTTGTATCATTTTCTTATAATAAGAAATAATTAATTTATTCAAAATTACACCTGGGAAAAAATTGATGCGGATTGCTATGTTATAAATTATGGCAGGTATTATTAAAGTTATCATGAACTTCCAAGCATATACTCTTAAAAACTACCCTGAGTGGGCATGTATTCAGATTAAGACGGCTGAATCTGAAGTACGTACTCCTGTTCATCTCTGCTTTGTTATTGATACATCTGCCTCTATGAAAGAGGATAATAAACTGGAAAATGTTAAAAGGTCTATTCATTTCCTTTTGGACTTTCTCGGCCCCGATGATATTATCTCTATTGTTACTTTCAGTGAAGTTGCGAAAGTAATTCTTAACAAAGTCGCTGTGACTGCTGCAGAAAAAGAGAATATTCGCGCACGCATTTCAATTATGTGCGTTGAGTCTAATACAAATCTTAGTGCGGGGATTGTTCAATCCCGTGAATGTCTACTTAATGATGCTGGTAAATACAAGCAAGGTATTCTCCTTCTCACGGATGGAAATGCCAATCTTGGTCTAACTCGGCCCGCTGATATTCTTGAAATTGTTACCAATACTATTGCTAAATTCACGGGGACATCAATCTCGTGTGTAGGATATGGCACTGATCATAATGTGGAGCTTCTTCAAAGCATTAGCACTGAGGGCGGTGGGTCCTATTATGTAGTGAATAATCTTGAAGATGTGGCATGTGTCTTTGGCGATGTTCTCGGCGGCCTTATGAGTTGCTCAGCACAACAAATGCGTGTTATTCTGCCTCTTGGCACTGAAGTTAAGAGCCGTTATGCCAGAAATGTTGTAAATAGCACTGTTAATATTGTAATTGGGGACATGCCTGCTGGAATGGAGGCAGTATTCCTTGC
>Ga0164295_10005231_pt1 | contig 10261 bp, 9 predicted proteins | sample GEODES006metaG_FD_111798 | JGI IMG/M metagenome (GOLD analysis project Ga0164295, IMG submission 111798) | Oligotrophic lake water microbial communities from Sparkling Lake, Wisconsin, USA - GEODES006 metaG | ecosystem: Environmental > Aquatic > Freshwater > Lake | place: USA: Sparkling Lake... | reverse complement strand
GGGATGACGCGTGAAATTATTAGACAGATGAGTATTTAGTATTTAATAAACAATACGTATGGAATAAAATACAAGGTAAAAATTAGGTTGATGATATTTGTATTGAAACTAAAGGTGGCAAAATGTGACGCGAATAAAGAAGAAAAAATCATAATCATACTATCACCGATAATGGCTTTCTGTTTTATTTCAGTGGCATAATCCTTGAAAACATCCAGCATTGCGTTTATTCCGCGAGGTACCCATGTAAAGAATTTATAAAAGAGAATATCATGTGTGATTTGAAGAAAAAGAGCTAATAAAATAAAGAGTATGAGAGAAAACTGGGAAAAGAAAAAAGGGTACAAGAAACGCGTTAAAATAATGACTAAAAATACGATAGACACATCGGCTAAAACCGCTGACAATTGGAATTTTTGATACCAAAATGTGAGGGTTTTTGAACGAAGAAAACTGTGTAAAGTGAAAAAAATGGTTAATGTTTCCACAAATAAAATACCGTTTAAAATTGGTAAATAATCGGAAACATTGTTGAAATTTGATATATCATTAAAAAGTTTCATTTGTTATATATATTTGTTGTGATTTTTATTTTTTGGATCGATTTTTTATTTTTTCTTAAAGAAACTCGTGACAACCGCGTTTCCTTCTTTTTGATTATTGGATTCGCGTAGAAACTCGTCAAACAAGAGCGCTTTGACTTCCTTGTTTTTCAAAGACTCTATTTTATCATCTAATTTCTCCGGATCAACCGTCTTTTTTAATTTTTTGATTTCCATATTTAACTTATCGACTTTTCCTTTTTTACCGTCCATGATCCACATCTTTTCAAGAACCAGCGCAAACACTTGTTGGACGGGTTTCATGATTTGGTTCGTAATATAAAACGAATAATCTATTTTTATCTTGTTGTCGCGGATAAAACTAGGTGTTTCTATTTTTTCGCCTTGTAATGCTTTCTTGTCCGCATTGTGGATATATACAAAAGGAATCCGATCGCCCGGTCCAGGTTTATTCCCCGGATCTCGCGCTGTAATCCGATCCGCCAACACTTTGTGCGCGATTTGTTGAGGATTTTTGTAACCACTGCGCAACGATTTGGTGATGATTAATTTTTCAATCGGGTATTTCTCCTCGACAATATTTTTCAAACAATGTCGCAGAAACTCTTTTGCCTTGACAATATCTTTTTCCTTCATCAAAATATCAATGATCCCGCCATAAATATCCTTTACTATAGGCGCATTATCTCGGCGTTTCAAGACAATACCCATTTCCTTGCGCTTACCTTTGTCCGGGTCGTGTTCATAGAGCATTCCGACATATCTCTTTTTGGACAACAAACAAAATGGCATGAATGTTTTTTCATATTCTAAATCATGAGGACCTTTCAAAAACTTTGACGCCAAATGACCAGCCTCTTGGGCTAACTCAATCGTTATTTCTAACGCGTCTTTGCCACGAATGGGTTTTCCATCGGGCGTTTGTAGATTGAACGTAAAGAATACTGAATCCGTGTTATGAACAATCATATTTCCAATTCCTGCTGCGAAATGATGATTTTCAGTTGTCAAATCATATACATATCCTTCATATGGGATTTCTTTCATTGAAATAACCTGACAAGAGTGTAATAATGAAAGTTCGACCGTAGTAATACATATCTCATCTTGAAAATATGATATGGCAAAATTTATATGACAACTATTCAAATAATTCGTATAGAACGCCGCATCAATCATAGAGTTAAATAGTTTTGTTTTTGTAATATTTGCCGGCTTTTCTTTTTGCTCCACTTTTTCTAAAAGTGGACAATGTAGTAATTCGGTGCCAACTTTTATATCTTTTGGAGATATTTCTTCACCCGAATTCAATATTAATGAATGGTCATCTGTAACATCTACCATTCCAGTATGTGTTAATATTCGCACCATTTTTTTATGAGGTGCTAATTTATGCCGAATCACCCTTTGTAATTTGGTCCATCCTTTTTCCGTCCATGTTTGAATATCGTATAATTCGCAAACTTCTTTTTCTTGTTTTCCAGGTTCTAAACATTGTATCCATGTATTTTTTCCATATTTGTTTGCTAATTCTTCAATCGTGCAAATATCAAATATTTCATTTGTCTTTATATACACAGGCGTGTAATTCGCAACACTGTCGCCGTATATATATTCCGCTTTGGTAAGCACGGGTCCATATTTTTCGGTTTGACAAATAGAATTACCATAGCATTCTTCTATGATTTTTTTGGCATACGTCAATAATAAACGACCAGTTGCAGTCGTCGACGCAGCCACATCTTTCTCATAAAAGGTACTCGTTTTCGCACCACATTGTCCATAAAGAGAATTCGCAGTTACTTTGTAACCAAGTTGTCTTTTATCCAAGACATTTTTCATAAATTCATCTGTTTGTTGTGGAATCAGTTTTCGTGTTGATTTTCTTGCCGCCAATAATTCATCCAAAATAGACGGCATAATGGCTCGCGTTCCATTTGGAAACTGGGCGAATCGGCACATTTTATAACCGCATTTGATTTTTTCCGCAGCAGAGGTCGCCGATTTTCTTTCATACTTGTATGTATCATAGGTGATATTTACATATTCGTATTCCGCAAGGTTGTCATATATGAAATTTCCATCCGCATCTTGTTCGCCAGTGGTTTCAATCAACTCACCATCTAAATCATATTCTTTGGTCCATACTTTACTGTCATGAGACAAGTTTTCACTCATCATGGACGACGGATACAGCGACGCATAATCCACACACGCCACTGGATTGTCTAAATACAAGTCACATTTGGGATCCAACACAATCGCACCTTCGTATCCTTCGTCACTTTCGGTTTTTTCCATCACTGGCATGAGCGTCTCTTTTTCCCTACATTTTTTCGCCACATAACTCGTCAGCTTGATGCCTTGACCACGCAAGATAAGGAAACTGATGGGAACACTACAAATTTTCGACATTTCAATATAACCGGTCATGACATCTACTTTGTTCATCAAATAATGGACCAAGTTACAATCCTGAATACAGTATTTCGCAATAATAGCGCGTTCATTATGGTCTCCATTGGTCATTCGAAATATATCCTTTGGAGTGACGTCATCCTTGGCTAAACACCATCGCACCTTTTTTGTCATGTCAGGATTGATAGCACCACGTATTTCAAATTTCCCACTTGTCTTATCTACATGAGTCACAACGAATTTTTCACCGTCTTTATAGTAATCAACCGAATGACCAATTTCTTCAAAATGAATATAACTACCGACTAATAATCCGGTCAAATTCGAGCTTTGTATAAGCGTTGTTTCATTATCACCAGTGGTCTCATATTTTTTCACATAATCGCCAATAAAATGACCGGCAACATAATCTAATTTATACGATGTCAAATTTTCTTCACGACGAAAGAAATTATACATATCCACTTGAATTCGTCCATTCATCTTGATATATTTCAAATCATGCTGACCACTTGCGATTTGAATACTACTTTCTTCAATTTTATATCGCCCCTCTTCCAAAGTGGCACATAATTCATCCGAGTTTCTCGATAATCTCAAGAATTCGTCAGCACAATAATTTTCCTCGGCGCGTCTCACCATGAACTCATAATCAAAACCAAATATATTATAACCGATAATAATATCCGGATTTTCCTTTTGTATTAGATTTTTCCACGCTAAAAGCAGGTCTTTTTCTGTTTTATACGTTTCAATCACAGCATTGTCTACATTGGCACAAGTATTTACTACGGCACAATGATTCAAGTAGGGTTCTTGGTCACCGTATTTTAAAAACGTTGATCCAATAAAAGTAACACGGTCGCCTTGTAATTTGGGAAAGAATGAATTCAAAGAAATATTTAATTCGGTTAATTTGGTTTCACGAGCGTATTTTTTATTGGATAATATATCAATGACGGTGTCTTTTTTATCGACTTTTTCTTTTTTACTGTAATACGAATGATAGCCATATCCAGCATCGTCTTCTTCTTCATTCATTTTCTCAAATATTTCTTCTATTTTCATTTGATTTTCAAGATCCACCTCACCCTCATTTTCAACCAATTTACGTACAGGTGACACCAACCATTTTTCTATAAGCGTCTCAAGGATTTCTTGGTTTTTCGGAGGAGTTTTTGGATACACCAGATCAATTTCAATCATATTTTTGTATCCAAATGCGGATAATAATATATTTCGTAGCACGTCTTTACATTTGTCTTTGGTTTCTAAAATCGCAGGATTTGTTTCAAAATATTCAATCATATTGGTAGTCAATTTTTTATACGATTTTATCGGCACTGGAAAATCGCCGTGACTACTACTGGCTTCAATATCAAAACTACATATCTTGTAAGGAACACGGTCCTCACAAATATTTAAAGGAATAATATGACTATAACTAATACGGAATTCATAAGTACACGATGTTTTTTTGTCGTTATTGATTTGAATGGTTTTCTTGTTTGGTAAGGCAATCCAACCAGATGGACTAATATCCATGATGTGAAAGAAACGCAATAATGGTGGAATATTTGCCTCATACAATTGGGTTTTGGTCTTGCCATATAACCATCCCCCGACAATGAGTTTGCGGTCTTTTCCATACCATAAATTTTTTACCTTGTTATAAGCCGGCATATTGTCAAATTTGAAACAAATAAATTTATGTTGTTTTCCACCATCAAAACCGTATAATTTTTTTTTCTTGACGAATTTACAATCGCAAATGGAATTTTCGTAATATTTACCGATTCTCTTTTTGATTTCGTCTAGAAAGTTTGTTTTGATTTGAGTGGTCCAAAAATCATCAACTTTTACATAAAAGAATGGTTTAAAATCCTCAACAATAATGGAGGACGTTTCGCCCTTTTTATTAATACCAAACATTTGAATCAAGAATGCTTGAGAATCAATACGGGATTTATACTCTGGTTCTTCATCACTACCAGAGGATGATGTTGCTGATTTTAAAATATTAATGTTAAAGTCAAATAAGCGAAAGGATTTATCCATTTTGTTTTGTCTATTTATGATACTATAAAGACTTGTGTTTATTTCATTTCAATTTTAAAATTCTTTTTTAGTTTTTAATTATTATATTATATTCAAAATTATAATAAAATATGAAACCTTTGAAAATTTAAAATATTAATTTATTAATTTATTTAAAAATAAATATGTTTTTTCCTATAAAACTATTAATATTTTCAATTAAAGTTTCATTATAAATTTCATTTGGAAAAGCAATTGAATTTCTACAATCATGACGACAACCTGGTAATATTTCATCAATTAAAAAAACAGTATAAAAATTATTTTTTAAATATGATAATATAATATTATAATCATCAATTTCTAAATGTTGCTCAAAAGATATGATTGGTCTACAATCATCTATTAATTTATTAGCTCCTTGTATTACGTTATATTCCATTCCTTCTACATCTAAATGAATATATCCAATATTTTCAATTATTTTTTCCTGATAAAGATAATCTAATGAAACAGCATTTACTTTATTTTTTCCATTTAATCCAGTGTTTTCATATACAAATGAACAATGATCTATATCGTCATTTGTACTTAATATTTCATTTATATTGCTTATTGCGTGTTGTATTGTTTTTACATTTTTTATTTCATTTAGATCACATACTTTATTTATAAAATCACAGTTACGGGGAGAAGGGTCAATCGCATATACAATACCATCTATATTCTTTGCCCATGGAATACTATTATCACCAACCCAGGCTCCTAAATCTATTATATTGTTTTTGATTATATTTTTTTTTATCAAAAATGTATTAATTTTTCTAAATAAAACTTCATGATTATCACGGACTTCAAATGTTGATGATAATAAATCGTTATCAGGTAATATAATATTGACGAAATTATCATTTGTAAAAATAACGGTCTTCATATAATAAATATTTATAACATATAACAATAAATATTATTTAAATACTTTAACTCATACAATATTTTATTTATTAAATGATAATATTTACTCCATTTTAAAGAACAATTATTTTATTTTTTTAATTATTCTATGTTCATATCCATATGATTGAAGTAAATTTAATTCAATGTAATTACCTGTAGAAATATATAAATCTATATATTTACCTATACTTGGATCATTTGAATCATCTATTATAACAATTCCATTTATTTTTACAAGCATATCAGTATTTTTCATATCGTGATATATACAATGCTCACTATGACCACCATCAACATGAACTACATCATATTGACCAATTAATTCTTTGTGATTATTTATCCATTCTGGCATAATAATAGTTGAATCTCCCTCAACATATTCAAAGTTTACATGTGAAAATTTTGATTTAATGTATTCAAAAGTAGGTTTAGTATATTTATGAAGACCTATATCAAAAATAGTAAAATTTAACGGTGTCTTTTCTCTTCCTAATAACATTAACATTGTTGAATGACCAGCATTAAAACCAATTTCACAAATATTTGTAACTGCTTGTTTTCCACACCAAAATAAATTTAGTTGTTTTGAATATAATTCGGGAAATACATCTAATGTAGTATGATAATAAAAACAGTTTCCTTCCAAAGAAACATTACTATCAATAACGATATTTTTTAAATCTTCTAAATACATTTTTTTTTCATCATTTTTACTTTCGTAATCAGCTTTTATAAAATCCATTATAATAAATATTTATTTTATAAAATAATAATTCAAACGAAAAATGGTCTTTTATAGGGTTATAAACGTGTAATTTATTTATGTTTTCTTTTTTGTGTTTTCCTTCGGGTACTCTTTTTACGTCCATATTTACAATGTTGTCGTTGAGAAAACCCGCGCGGTCTTTTACAATTAATACTTCTTTTGTATTTTAATGACCATTTACCACCCTTTTGTTTTTTAACACCTTTTTTTTTAGAAATTTTGTCTTGAATCCATTCAACAAAAGAATCTGTGGATCGGTCTTTTATTCCACTTTGTGAATTCCAGTCTTCAAATTCTTCCACCCGGTCCTTGGTAACATGTCTTAAAGAAGGAAATCCACCAGGCTCGCTACCCATATTGTCTAATAAAGGAAACAAATCTTTATTAATACGCACCGTTACTACATCGTCACCATGTTTTAAATGGTCGTTCAATTTGTCAGATTTAGATATATTATCCCATTGTGGTATAGTAGAATGACATGGACCACAACCATCCATATACGTAAATAAAAATACGTTTTTATCATTATTAATAAGATTATTGATTTCATCAATGATTTGTTTTTTTTCATTATTGTTATTATCTTCAATTATTAGGGATTTCATTATTATTATATATATATATTATTATAATATTATTATTCAACAAGAAAAATTATTTTTATAAATAATATATATGTTGGTTATTATTTTTATAATTATAGTATTTTTAGCAGGAATATATTTTTGTATGAAATATAGTCCTGATAGAATATTTCAAGAAGGTTTTGAAAGTAACGCAATCAAAAATCCTAGATGTCCGAATATATTAATACAAAATGGTTCAAAAATATATCTATATAATTCAAAATTAGCAAAAATACCAGGAGTGAATCCGCTTCAGTTTGACAATTTAGAAGATTATACTGAATTCATGGAATGGCAACGTAGTCAGGGTATAAGGTGTCCAATTTTATTTTTACAAAAAACATACGATACTCAAGGACAATCCGTATATAAAGTTCGTCCAGGTGTTACTGAGCCTCAAGGTGGATTACCACCAGCAATTGTAAATAATCAGTCTGCACGTAGGGATCCAAATCCAACCAAATTAATAGATGCTGGTCGAAATGATCCACCTTATAATACAAACTCCATGCCTTCCTATGATCAATCTAGTTTTTATGTTGGAGCAACAACCCCTTTAGACAAAATGGATGAGACTCAAGACGGATTATTGTATAGTCCAAATGCGATGGATCCTAATTGGGGTGGCGCAAAATTTACGCAAGCATTGGTTGATCGTGGTTATTATGCTGATAACGAGGTAGCAATTCGTGTTTAAACCCTAACCCAACATAACCCATAAAACCAAAAAAATATTATGTGAAAACACATGTCTTGACATAATATTTACACCTATACAGAATCCACAAATTTCATGATTCCATTTAAAGATGTTTTAGAGGCGCTTAATTTATTAATATTGTCTAATAGCGCAATATTTGCTTTTTTAGATTCTTCACTATCGTCTGCTTTTAGTTTCAATAAACTATCCAACATTAAATAACTAACGTACTCGTCAGCGTTAATAACTAGATTTTCATAGTTTTTCCTGTATTTTTTTATTAAAAAGGTATCTTGCATTTTAATCGTTTGTTCTCCAATTGCGTTGGCAACGTTTCCAGAAGATCCAGCAATACCGGCATTCGTACCGGGTTCACCGCTTTCAGTTGTTTTACCTCTGGTATCTGTCATTTTTACAAAACCTTCTAATAAGTTATTTTGAATTTTTAAGGCACCTGTAGCAAAGTAATAAAATAAAGTCAATACTACTAAAAACCCAATTATTTTTAACCAATGATCACCACTCCCGCTCATTTATATATATCTATATATTTAACATAATAATTTTAACATAATAAAAATTTCTTAATATTTTGAATAACATTTTTGTTTATTTTTCTGGTTTGATTTTTGGAATTTATATAGGATACCTCATTTAAACAATCACTATTTTCGTTTAATTTATTCAATAAATTTGGCAAGGTTTGAAATTCTTTTAAAATCGCAATTGCGCTTACAGAGCTGATTCCAGGTATTTGACACAACATGATTTCACCTATATTTTGCGGGGTAACATTTTCTTTCTTAACCTTTTTAATAACAGCACAGTAATCTTTTTCATTTGCTTCGTTTGTTTCATTCGCATCATTCACATTAGTTTCGTTATTATCAACAACAACAACACTTTGTTCGGCAGTAACTGAAGTTTCAAGAATAACTACATCTGTATGTTCAGTACTCAACTCTGATATTGGTTTCGAAACTGGTTTGGGTAACGTCTCGACTTTATTTTTGTAATAGGGTTTTTTGTTTTCTACATCACATTTTTTCATTTTATATGCCATATTACAAATTACTAAAGATGTCTCGTCAATACTAAATGTCCTTAATACAGAAAAACCCTTATAATGGTTCAATGAAAACATAGCTGAATACAATGAAATCTTGTCAATACGATCTTTAAATAAAAATTTACTATTTAAATCACCCTCAATCAAATATATAATATTGTGGTTACTAAATGGTGATCCATTTAAACGATACGATTGTTCTTCGTATCTACCGTCTTTTATGCTGGATGATAAATCCCGAATACTTTTTCTCTCTATAATCAATCTTTCAACATTGTTTTCATGACAAATAATTACATCACCCAATGGCAAGTTTTCAGTTACAACCGTGATATTTTTATAGGATGGACTAATTTCTAAATAGTATTTGATTAATTTAAACATTTCTTGTTCTCGGATATCAACCTTAATGATCATTCTTTGCGTAATAATATAATTACTAATTTAGTTATTAAATTATTTTTTTACTAAATGTATTATTTTTCCTAAATAAAACTATTCCGTAATACCCCAGATAAAAATGAAATTACATTATACCACGTCTGGCATATACTTGGTATCTGGTACCTTGTACTGGACGTCTGGTAGTTAATAGTGTCATTGTTAATAAGGATGGTATTCTTTGTGGAGCACGTTTTAAGTAGTTGCCCATGTTACCACGTTGCCAAGTAGTACCAAAGGTGACAATGCCTGCCTTTTTGTTACCACCTAATGAACCACCACTTTGTTCGGTTCTTGATGCGATAGTGTTAGTATATGGGTTTGATTGAACGAACATTCCAACTGGCATATTTATATATACCTTAAATATTATATTTTTTCAAAGAATGGAATATTATATAAAAAATAATAAATTATGATAAATTATTTGATATTTTCATTTACCATTTTCAGAGTGATGAGAGAAACCCAACTTTCCTAAAAGTAAATTAAACATATATGAAAACAATATAAAGCTATGGTAATAATACATATATAGTTTATTCACCTAGTTACAGCATAATGAATCAAGACGAGAAAAATATAATACGCGACGATGATATTGTTAAAGGAGAAGATGGTTTAATATTTAACCCATACAATCCTGCGAATGTGGAGATTACATTGAGCGAAGTTCAATCT
>Ga0164295_10005230_pt1 | contig 10261 bp, 5 predicted proteins | sample GEODES006metaG_FD_111798 | JGI IMG/M metagenome (GOLD analysis project Ga0164295, IMG submission 111798) | Oligotrophic lake water microbial communities from Sparkling Lake, Wisconsin, USA - GEODES006 metaG | ecosystem: Environmental > Aquatic > Freshwater > Lake | place: USA: Sparkling Lake... | reverse complement strand
CGCGGAGGAGGCGGCGGCGCTCAAGACGGCGCTCGCGGCGGCGGAGGCCTCGGGCGCCTCGCTCGAGGTTTCGTCAAAGGGCAAGGGTGCGGCCTCGGCTGCGAACGCGACCCCATCTCCCATTGCGCCCGCCAAGCCCGCCATGAAGCAGGTAGGCATGATGGCCTTCTTCAAGCCCAAAGCCGCTGCCGCTGCCGTAGAGACTCCCCTCGAGCTCCCCAAGGCCGACGAACCCATGGCTCCGAAGGACGAGGACGAGGCCATGGCAGCGCCCGCTTCCAAGAAAGCGACGCGCGACGAGGGAGCGGCCGACGAGAGCAACGTACTCGCCGCTTCGAAGCGTTCCAAAGCGAGCGGCGGCAAGCCAGCCACGCCCCTGAGCGAGGAGGAGCAGCTATGGAACGCGTGGGCAGAGAGCCTGCGCAAGCTCGGTAGCACGCGCTTCTACTTTGAGAGCGTCACGCGCGCCGAGCGCTGGACGGCCACGTACGCTAATGGCCTCTGATGACCTCTGATGACCTCTGATAACCTCTGATGACCGCTGATGGCCTCTGGTGGCCGCTGATGGCCGCTGATGGCCGCTGATGGGCGTTGATGGCCTCTGCTTGCCTCTGATGACCGCCGAGGGCTCACCTGCTCAGGTACAAGAGCGCGCACGGCACCCTGCAGCTGGTGCTCACTCCGACGGAGGCTGAGTGGAAGCTCTACGCGACCCAACCCGCGCAGCGCGGCCACCTTCGCACCTTACTCGGCCTGCCCGTCGCACGGATGAGCATCAACCCGACGGACGCGGCCATCCGCCGCGCGGCGCGCACCGGCGGCGTCGCGGCGCAACTGCTCGCGGGTCAGTGGGAACTATGTTTGCCTACGATCCGTACCGTGCCCATCGTCGTCGGCGCCCTCGGCACTCCGATTGACTCGTACCAGGCGACGATCGGTCTGACCGGTCCCTGGGACGGCCACTCACGCTATCGCACGTGGTCCATCTCGCTCGGCGCGGGCGCACGGGCGGCCCTCGACGGTGACGTGTCGGGCGAGTATGAGCTCCTCGAGCAGTGTGGAGGCGCGATGGGCTCGCTGCATAAGCGCGTCAAGGGCGGAGACGGTAAGGAGTGCTACTTCTTCCTCGACCCGTCGCGCACGGGCAAGGAGGACGAGGACCACTTCGTCTTCGCGCCCTCGTTTGAACGGCTGCCCTATCGCGAGACGCGCGAGGTGTACGCCGAGCTACCTTCGGATTGGCGCCCGTGGGCCACACCGACGCCCGGTCCACAGGACCAGCTCCGCGATGCGAATTCGGCCACCGGCGGCAAGGCTCTCGGCTCGTCCAAGAAGAACGTGGTCGTGCTGGATCGCCAGCATGGGAAGCCCCGACCCTCCGAGGAGGCGGTGGACACCACGGTGCGCGCTTGCTGATTGCCTCCCTCATCAGCCCACCACGGTGCGCGTGAGTGCCTCCCTCATCAGCTTGATTGCCTCCCTCATCAGGTGCGCGGGCTGTGGAAGGCAGCGCCCGCCCTCACGCTCACGCCCATCCGCTTTGCGGACGCGACGATGGCCGCGCCCACCGAGCCCCTCGTGCTCGATGTGCCCAACACGGCGCCAGCGGAGGGGCCAGCGGCGGAGGGGCCGGCGGAGGGACCGGCGGAGGGACCGGCGGCGGTGCCGCTCCTGCGCTGCTCTGTGCCGCTGCTCCGCGCCGAGGTTTCCGAATGGACCTTCGGCCAGTGGGGCCTGATCCCGCTGACGAAATCCAAGATGACCTTTGGCTCGATTGCGTGGATCACGGAGCGCCTCACACTCCCGCCCGCGTGCCGTGAATGGGCGAAGCTCTCACACCCGTCGGCGCTGTCGGCGTGGGCCAACGGCCGCTCGCCATGCGAGGCCTGCGCGCCCACGATGCCGCAGCTTCAGTGGGTCCCCATGTCGCGCTCCAAGATCGTCGCCGTCGAGGATCCGGTGCAAGCTGGGGCGTACGAGCAGCGGCTCAAGAGGCGTCCGCCGGCGTTCGTCGTCGAGCGGCGTGCCGACTCGATTGGCGCCGTCGCGGGCGGCGAGAGCGCGATGATCGACGTGGCGGACGCCCACGACAAGGCCATCGGCTCGATCCGGATCAGCGCCAACCCAATGGCGCTCGCGCTGCGCGCGCTGGCGCTCATTCCCCCCTCGCGCCTCGCCACGCGCACAACGCTCGAGTGGCGTCTGGTAGAGCACTCGGACCAGCCAATCGCCCTACCGCTGCTTCGGCTCTCGTCCAATAAGCGCGACCCGCCCGCCGCGCAGCCGGAGCACTTTGGGCCGTTTGCGGGGCGCCCGAAGAATCTGCCCGTGCTGCAGCTCCGGATCGAGCAGCAGCGCTCGCTTTCCTGGATGCTCGCGCGCGAGGCCGAGGACGTGCCGCCCTTCGTGGAGACGGAGGTGGCCGAGTCGACGCTTCCCGCGCTGCGCTGGCGCCTCGAGGCCCGTGCGAGCATGCCGCGCGTCGTGCGTGGCGGCGTGCTGGCCGATGAGGTCGGCTACGGCAAGACGGTGATCACCATCGCGCTCATCGACGCCACGCCGCGAGTGCCGCGCACGCCGCCGCCACCGCTGCGCGCAGACGGTTTCATTCCGCTCAAGGCGACGCTTGTGCTCGCGCCGTCCCACCTGCTCAAGCAGTGGCCTAAGGAGGTGCATAAGTTCTCGGGCGGCGCGCTCAAGTGCGTCACGATCGCCACGATGGCGGACATCAACAAGCTGTCCATCCGCGACCTTCAGGCGGTCGACGTGGTCGTGGCTTCGATCACGCTCCTGCGGAACGACCTGTACTTTGCGCGCCTTGCCAACCTCGCCGGGGCCGATGCGCTGCCACATTCGAAGACCAACATGCGCCACTTTGGAGCCGCGTACGCCAGCGCGACTGAGCGGCTGCAGGAGCAGGCCGCGCGTCTGGCGGCCGGCGCACAGGGGGTCGCTGAGGCACGCCAGGCCGTCAAAGGCGGGCAGGCGCGGCGCAAGGCGGCACGCGAGTGCGGGCGCGGGGGGGGCGCCGCGAAGCTCGGCAACATGCAGAAGCGGCTGGCCTCGGGCTTGCAGCTCGAGGGCGTCGGGCTGGCGGTCGGGCTCAAGGGCAAGAAGGCCACGTATGCAGCCGAGAAGAAGGCGGCCAAGGCGGGCGGTGCGGGCGCCAAGAAGGCCAAGGTTGAGGAGGACGAGGAGCTCGAGGTTGAGGAGGAAGACGAGGAGGAGGAGGAGGAGGAGGAGGTGGACGAGGACGAGGACGAGGACGAGGACGAGGACGAGGAGGAAGACGAGGACGACGAGGACAACGAGGACGACGAGGACGACGAGGACGAGGACGGTGGCGCCGGCAAGAAGCGCAAGAAGGCGCCGCCCAAGAAGAAGGCAGCTGCCCCCAAGCTCACCAAGACTATCGAGGAGGCAGAGGAGGCCGATCCCTGGGGCCTCTTCCAAGGCAAAGCTGACAAGGACTACACGTCGCTCAAGGCGGCGCCCCTCGAGCTCTTCTATTGGAATCGGCTCGTGGTGGATGAGTACACGTACAACAAGGAGCGCGATGTGATCGCCATCGTGAACGGGCTCCAGGCGAGTGCACGCTGGGTCCTCTCGGGCACGCCTGACATCTCGGGCTTCGCGGCGGTCAATGAGACGGCGCAGTGGCTCGGGCTGCGCCTCGGATCGGCGGACGCGACCGACCTGACCAAGTCTGAAAGGTTGTCGCTCACATCCTTCGAGCGCTTCCAATACTTTCGCGACGTGCACACGCCCGCGTGGTACGCGGAGCGGCATGCGACCGCCCAACAGTTCCTCGACCTCTTCGTGCGCCAGAATATCGCCGAGATTGACGAGATCCCATGGCGCGAGCAGGCGGTGCGCATCGCGCTGCCTGCGGCGGAGCGCGCGCTCTACGTCGAGCTCCAGAACCACCTCGAGGCGCTCGACATGAAGAACAACCACAAGACGATCAAGGCCAAGTGCAAGTCCGAGAATGACCGCGAGTCACGCCTCGCGCAGGTGCTCTCGGGCTCGTCGTGCCCCGAGGAGGCTCTGCTCAAGCGGTGCGCGCACTTCGACATGGAGGGCAAGGCCAAGACGGCCACCGCCGCGTGCGACGCGATCATCGCGATGCGCAAGGAGCAGCTCGATGCATGCACCGCCGAGCTCGTCAAGCAGGTGACCTTCGCGCGCAATTGCATCGCGAAATTCGAGAGCGAGTTCCCGACCAAGGGCATGAGCGACAAGCACAAGGAATACGCTCTTCGGTGCTCGCCCGGTCTCTCGTTCAAGCTCTGGCAGAGCACCGAGATCCTCGACTGCGGTGACGAGGAGGCGAATGAGCTCCTCGGGCCTCTCGTCAAGCAGGGCCTCGCACCCGCGGTCGACAAGAAGGTGCGATGAAGACGAAGACTCGATCTGGAGTGGCTGATGGTCTCGGATGGCCTTCAGTGTGCGCCTTAGATGGCTTCGGATGGCATCTGATTGCTTCCCCCCCCCTTCCTCTCCCCAGGTGAAGATCTCCGAGAAGGAGAAGAATCTCAAGGACAAGATGGCGTGGACGCGCGACCAGGTGCACCTGCTCCGACGACTCACCAAGGAGGTCACCGGACGAGTGCGCTCTCTCCGCTTCTTTGAGAATGTGCGCAAGCTCCAGATGGATCCCACCGACGCCGTGGGCAAGTTTGGGGGCAAGGGCAAGGCGCACGGGCTGCTCTCGTGCTGTGGCCACGTGGGCGAGTATGACGCCATGTTCCGTGCGGCGGCCGAGCAGATGTGCATCAAGCCCGGGTGCAAGGCGCCCGCGCATCCCTCGTGCGTCATCTCCGTCGCGGAGCTCGGCAACGAGGTGAGCTCTGCAAAGGGTGCCTCGGCGCAGGCAGGCTCGACCTCGTATGGAGTGAAGCTTGCGTCTATCGTACGGCTGGTCAAGAGCCTGCCGTCCGAGGAACGAGTGCTCATCTTCGTTCAATTCCCAGACCTTCTCCTCAAGGTGGCCGACTGCCTCTGAGTGCCTCTGAGTGCCTCTGAGTGCCTCTGATTGCCAGACCTTCTCCTCAAGGTGGCCGACTCGCCCTTGAGTGCTCACGAGTGCTCTCGAGTGCCCTTGAGTACCTCCAAGTGCTTCTGAGCGCCTCTGAGTGTGCCTCTGATTGCCTCTGATTGCATCTGAGTGCATCTGAGTGCCTCTGATTTCCTCTGATTGCGCTCCCCCTCATCAGGTGGCCGACGCACTCAAGGAGCAAAAGGTGGCCGCCGTGATGCTTGTGGGTACGCCGCTACAGCGCTCGAGCATCATTGACAACTTCCAGCAGCTTGAGCTCAAGGCGGGAGAGCCGCGCGTGCTGCTGCTCAACCTGCGCGACGAGTCGGCAGCGGGTGCCAACTTGACGGCCGCCTCGCACGCGATCTTCGTTCATCCGTTGCTCGTGGGCTCGCAGCAAGAGTACACGTCCTGCGACACGCAGGCAGTCGGGCGCGTTCGCCGATACGGCCAGAGCCGCACGGTGCAGCTCTACCGCTTCCTCGTCGCAAATTCGATCGATGAGGACATCTTTCGTGACCGGCGTGCGGCCGACGCAGAGGTGCTACTTGCCAGCGCAGCCAGCGGCGACAAGGTGAGACCCATCGAGTGATGCGGCTTGGGAGGCGCCCCTTGATGAGTGCGCAGGGGTCACACCCCGTTTACGTTTTATCTTTCTTCGAGACGGCGTCTACCGGTACTAATGACGAAACTTTGCTATTTGGTGGTGGGGAGACGGCAGGCGAGGGGGCGGAAGAGCCACCAGGCAGCACCAGGGTGCCTGTGAGGAGACAGGGCGTCGCTCGAATCAGGAGCAGCTGGGTCTCGAACGCCGTGGTGAGCGAGTGCGCCGTGGTGAGCGTCGACGCGGATGAGAATGACCGCGAGGGGCGATCTCGAGCCGCGACGGATGCAGGCGGCGATGGCAGGTTGGCAGCGACGAGCGGGGAACGGTCAGGCGGAATGCAGACCATGAGCGGGAGGGGTTGATTGAATGTGCTGTGGGCATGATGCACTTGATGCGAGCGTCGAGGATGGCCTTGTCGCTTGTGGCGTATTCGCTTCGTCTATCGTTATCGGAAAATCGGCCGGGGCGGCGCGTCGTGTGGTGAAGAATGATCCGTGGGCCGCGCGAGGCGCGTAACCGTACGGTAAGCGTAAAGCGTCAGGGAAAGCGACCGGTACGCCTAACGTCAACGTGGAACGCGACGACCGATTATATTTAGGGAACGCGGAGAGTTTAACGGCGCAGCGAAGGACGAATTCGTCAGGCGCCGCTGCTCTCGGGCACGCTCGCCATCATCTCGTGCACCTTGGTCGGCCCGCCGAGAACGTTCACCAGCTCCGTGGGCACGCTGGACGAAATCGACACCTTGTCCACTGTGCGCTGTGACAAGAAGGGCGTCGCAATCTTCCAGATCGCGCCGAAGAGGGAGGAGGCGTTGATGACGAAGCACTTGCACAGGTTCTCAGGAAAGTGCGCCTCGCCCATCGAAAGCACGGGCCCGATGACATGCCTCGTCTCCTTCGCATCCCACAGGAGGCTCCACATATTCGTGTCCTTCATGTCGTAGACGTCGTACGTTCCCTTGCAAGGCTCACCACGCTCTCGGGTGCTCTCGCCCTGCAGCTGCAGCGCACACTCGAGCCAGAGGGCCACCAATCGGCGCAGCTCGCCTTCATTCGACGCAGCAACGAGCTCGCGCATGTTCATACTTCGCATCCGCGCATACTGAATGATGGTGCCATCGGGAGCCGTGCCGGCAAAGGCCACTGGCAGGTGTCCACGCAGCGGGTGCGACTCAAAGGCCTTCTCCAAGTCGGCCCTGCACGCATACTCATCGAGGCGCTGCTCCCTCCGAAAGGCCAGCGTGCTCTCAATGCGCGCAGCTGCTTTGGCAGCGTTGCCGTCAATGGCGCGCAGGAAGCAGCGGAGGCAGCGATCCACCGATCCAAAGGCATAAATAAGGCACGGAAGGCCGGCAGGTTTCGTGCAAGCAAGGAGGCTCTTCAGCTCGCCCAGCTTGTCCTCATCGGCCATGTGTTTGCCCAGGGCGACGCGATGACTTCACATTCACAGCAATGATTGTATCTCTTCTCTCAGTACAGTACTTCTTTGTTTGAATCATGGAGATCCTATTTCGTAGAATGAGTGATTATAACACCACGATTTAGATACCAGACAGAAAGGTCTGAGCACCTGGAGAGATCTTCTCGGGGGACGACGGCAACGTAAAAGACTCGTCGCCCACCTGAGAATGGAGATCGTCGCTCGTATTAGCTGACTCGACACTGCCTCGGCGGGTGCTTCTGGCGGCAACCGTTGTCGCCAAACGCTCCCGCCGCTGACTCGGCGTAATGGCGTGACCACTGCGTGAGCGCTCCTTGCGCTCCTTCGCCGCCACACGCGCGGCACGCTGCGCCGCGGCCGCCGCGAGCTGCAGGGAAGCCAACTCGGCGGCGAGGCGCTGTTGCGACTCCAGAAGTGCTGTCAGCGCGGCGGACGACGCAACGTTTGGTTGGGTCTGCTGGAGGCCAGTGCCAGAGCCGCCGTCTTTCGAGCCGCCGTCTTTCGAGCCGCCGTCTTTCGAGCCGCCGTCTTTCGTCCTGCCGTCTTTGACTCGGCCCTTATTCCTCTCCTGCACCGACTCCTCTCCTGCATCCTCTCCTGCATCCTCTCCTGCACCGCCCTCCATTGCGTCGCTATCCTTGGGGTTCTCTCCTGGCGCGCCCTGCTGCTCATCATGTGGTGGTTGGCGCGTACTCTGCTCGTCACCCCGAGATCCATGAGATCCGTCCATCTCGGCTTTGGAAGGCGATTCCGGCCCTGCCGCCCTGTCCTTGTCACCCGCTTTCTTTCCACCCTTTTTATTCGCATCCTTCTTGACTCGAGCCAGCAGCTTTCGTGCCGCGATGGCCTCAGCGCGCGCGGCCTCCATTGAGTCCAGCCATTGCTGTGCCTGGGATAACATCTCCTCTGGCATTCCCAGAGAGAATGCGTCGTTCAAGGCCATTTGAACAAGAGCTCGATCGGTGCCTCTCTTCATGGACGCCGCAAGCCTCATCTCTACAGCATGTGCCAGGCCTTGAAGCAGCTCGGGAAACGCTTCGGACAAGGCGAATGTAGCATCAGGGCCCAGGCCCACGCCCTGTCGACGAAGCGCTGCGAGTACTGCGACGGCGACACGATCATCGTGACCAGTCATGAGGCAGCGCAGAACGTCTGCCGCGCAATGCGCGCCCTCGGATGTTGGGCCCACGCTCAGCAAGTCCACAAGCCGCGCAATGACGCCTTGCTGCTCCGAGATGTAGGTGCGGTTGGTGCTGTTGTCTCGCGACAGGTTTGCAAGGCCACGTGCAGCCCAAATGAGGCCCTGAGACTTGACGTCTGCCGAGAGGAATCCGATCAGTGAGCGAGTGCCACCAGCCTCGTGAATTGCGTCTTGGTTGGTAGGGTTGCCGACGCAGATTTGGGCAAGCGTTGCTGCAGCATCGATCGCGACAGGATGCGCATGCCTCGCGGTCAGAAGCAAGATCAACCAACGGATGCCCCCAGCTTCTCGTATCGCGTCGCTGTTGGCCAAATTTTCGAAGGTCACCTGCCGCAGAGCCTGGATGGCCGCGGCTGTTACATCATTGTCCGGCCCACCCGGCAGCAAACTCACGAGCAGCGAAATGCCGGCGCCCTCACGAACAGCGTCCTGGCACTTCCGGTTTGGCCAGCGCGCGATGTTGGTGGCCGCGATGATGATACGCTTGTGATCACGGCGCTCCTGCTCAGGATCTACTTTCACCTCCCCTGCTCCCCCGCTACTTCGGCTTGTGGTGCGGCCCGTCTTGCGACCCGTCTTGCGACCAGTTTTGCGCCCTTCCTTGCCCCCCATCTCGCCGTGCCCTGCAAGGGTCTTTCGAGACTCGTCTGCGAGCGCGAAGAGCGGTGCAAAGCCGCCGGTCTCCAGGACCACGGCACAATTTTGTTGGTTGTCCTGGCAGACGTGGCTTAGGGCCACGGCCGCGGCTTGGTCGTTATTGGTATCGCTGAGCATCGAGACGAGGGGCTGGATGCCACCGGCAACGCGTATTTGTTCTCTCTGCTCATCGCCCATAAAGGCCATGGACTGAAGGCCCTTGACAAAGCCGTGAACGGCGGCCGTAGCCTCCTCAAAGGCCACGAGTTCGTCCTGCGCTTCCTGCGCTTCCCTGGCAATCTTCTCATCCTGTTGCCGCTTCGCATCTTCCTCCTGCTTGCGAAGCGCCGCCTCCCGCAGCTCTACTTGGCGCTTCATTGCCTCGATCACCTCCTCCTGCGCACGTCTGGCCGCATCCTTTGCAGCGAGAGCGGTCTTTTCGCGCTGCTTCTGCCGCTTCTGCTCCTCGAGGGTTCGGTCGATCATGTTCTTCAACTTTGCTTTCCTCCGTGCGCCACCTGGCGCAGCCGCCTCCTCCTTCTCACGCTCCTCCTTCAGCCTCGCGGCCTCCTCCTTTGCCAAACGACGCGCTTCCGCCTCCTGCGCCCGTCGCTCACGTTGTTGCCGTTCCAACTCTTGCTCTTTTGCTAGCTTCTCGAGCCTGCGCCTGCCTCGTTCTCGCCACAGGATGATGCCCTTCTTCAAGACGCTGCGGGCCCACAATTCCCTCCGAATGCTCCGCACCTCCTGCTTTGCAACACGTCGGCGTTGGACGGCTTGGATGCGGGTGGCGGCCTGGATCTTCCGTTTTTCCTCGCGGAGCGCAACAACGGCGGCGGCCTTGGCGTCCTTGGCCAGCTGCGCTGACTGCCTCTTCGCTCTCAGGTCACCCTTCATTGCGGCCTGCTTTGCGAGCTTTGCCGATGTGGCGTGCTTCGCCTTCTCTGCCTTCTCGTCCAGAAGCTTGAGATCGTCCTGCGTCAGCTCGGGCGTTGTCGTTGAGGCCTCAGCTGCCTTGTCGGCCGGCTCGGAGGCGCTGCCGTCGGCCGATGCATTGGCGACTGTGAGTGCCTCCGCCGGCGCCTCGGCGGGTCCCTTCTCACCCTTCTCACCCTTCTCACCCTTCTCACCCCCCTTATCTTTCGCTCCGTTCTCTGCTTTCTCATGTACTTTCTCTTCTTCTTTCTCTTCGCCGTCCTCTGGCTTGTTCACGGGATCAGGATTGTCGGGGTCGGGGAACACCTCAAACGTCCAGGATGGGCCGATGACAGGAGTCCCACTCTCGGGAAGTCGAAACATCGAAGCAAGCGCTCCTGGACTCAACACGAACATAGAT
>Ga0164295_10005229_pt1 | contig 10264 bp, 8 predicted proteins | sample GEODES006metaG_FD_111798 | JGI IMG/M metagenome (GOLD analysis project Ga0164295, IMG submission 111798) | Oligotrophic lake water microbial communities from Sparkling Lake, Wisconsin, USA - GEODES006 metaG | ecosystem: Environmental > Aquatic > Freshwater > Lake | place: USA: Sparkling Lake... | reverse complement strand
TTCACAATCTCTCGCTCATCATATTTATCCATTAGAGTCAGCAATCCCCCGGCCAAATCATCCACATACAACCACTCCCGGCGAGGCGATCCCGTACCCCAAAGCACCACCTCTTTTTCCCGTTTGACCTTGGCACGATGAAACTTGGTGATCATTCCGGGTAAGGCATGGGAACTTTCCGGATCAAAATTATCCTCCGGGCCGTACAGGTTCGTCGGCATAGCTGAAATGGCGCTTTTCCCATACTGATCCCGATATGCCTGAGCCAAGCGCACCCCTGCAATTTTAGCCAGGGCATAGGCATCGTTCGTGGATTCCAAAGGCCCGCTCAGAAGGGAATCCTCCTGGATCGGTTGTGGAGCGTGTTTAGGATAGATGCAGGAACTCCCAAGAAAGAGAAATTTTTTACATCCATTCCGAAAGGCGGATTCCATCAGATTGTTTTGAATCCGTGTGTTTTCGATCAGGAATTCAACGGGTCGGCGTGAATTCTCCAGGATGCCCCCCACCCGGGCCGCTGCATCAATCACCTGTTCCGGTTTTTCAGCGGCAAACCACTTCTCCACGGCTGACGGATCGGTCAGATCCAGTTCCTGACGTGTACGGGTGAGGACTTGATCCTGATCTCGATTTTGGAGGGACCGAACCACCGCCGACCCGACCATCCCACGGTGTCCGGCGACGAAGATTTTCATTTTTTAATCGCGGATCCGTTGACCCGCACGCTCTTCAGCCAAAAGCCGGATATCTGCATCCACCATAATCTCCGCCAGCTGTTTGAATTTCACTTTCGGTTCCCAACCAAGCTTCTTCTTGGCTTTGCTGGCGTCTCCGATTAACAGATCAACCTCGGCCGGACGAAGATAACGTTCGTCAAAGGCTACATGCTTCTTGGGATCCAGCCCCGCCCGGGCAAAAGACACATCGAGAAACTCCTGCACCGTGTGGGTCTCCCCCGTAGCCACCACATAATCCTCTGCTTTCTCCTGTTGCAACATCCTCCACATCGCCTCCACATATTCAGGAGCGTATCCCCAATCCCTCTTCGCCTCCAAATTCCCCAAAAACAGCTTCTCCTGGAGCCCTGCCTTGATGCGCGCCACAGCCCTTGTGATTTTGCGGGTGACAAAAGTTTCACCCCGTCTGGGGCTCTCATGATTAAACAAAATCCCACTCGTGGCGTGAAGACCATAGCTCTCCCGATAGTTCACTGTGATCCAGTGGCTGTACATCTTGGCAGCGGCATAGGGGCTCCGGGGATAAAACGGGGTGGTCTCCTTCTGGGGAACCTCCTGGACCAGCCCGTACATCTCGGAACTGGAAGCTTGATAAAATCGGGCCTTGGGCACCACGTGCCGCATCGCATCCAAGAGCCTTACCGTCCCGATTGCCGTCACATCGCCAGTGAATTCGGGGATGTCAAAGCTGACACGGACATGACTCTGGGCCGCTAGGTTATAAATCTCTTCCGGTTGTGTCTCACCCAGAATCTTGATGAGGGAGCTGGGGTCGCTCAAATCTCCGTAGTGAAGAAAAAGCTTGGTCCCCTTCTCATGGCGATCCTTGTAGATCGGATCAATCCTCTCGGTGTTAAAACTGGAGGAACGGCGGATGATTCCGTGAACCTCATATCCCTTGGAAAGCAGCAACTCGGCCAGATAGGAGCCATCCTGACCGGTGATTCCTGTGATCAGCGCTTTCTTTCCCATATGATCAACCCTTCCCAATGAGCGGAAGTGCCCGGGTATCCACTTTTTTGGCCAATCGAAGATCCAACTCGCTAATTCCACCCACATCATGTGTGGTTAGCTCAATCCTGACCGTAGTATATTGCTGAAAAAGTTCGGGGTGATGATTCGCTTTTTCCGCCTCCAGGTTGACTCCAGTCACAAACATCGATGCGGCAATGAAATCGGGAAATTTGTATTCCTTCCGGATCTTACCGGAAGATTGGGACCACCCCTCTAGGGTGGAAAGAACCACTTCAACTTGATGTCCTGTTAACTTCACCGCCATTCCAAAATCCTGCCGTAAAATCTTACCGCACCCAAGTCCGAATCAGCTTCCCCCTACACCTTTCACGCGCAACCGGGGGGTGATAGAGTCTGAAAATGTTCCGATCCGGCCCTCCCCGCCGAATTCAGCCATCCCTCCAGCCTGCCCCGACTCCACCCATCCTTCCCAAACCCCAGAAACAATTCCCACCCCCCCTTCCTCAAGCTTGGAAGTTAGGGGTCGTCTGGGGTGGAGCCTCAATCTTTCTTCTCTCCCTTTCGATCCTCTCCTTCATTCTTATTTTTCAAAATTCCTTCTACTCAAAAAATGATGATGAAATTCGATCTTCCCAAGTTCTTCAGGCGGATTATGCCCGCTGGAGTTCCTCCCTACGAGGGTTGACCCAAGCCACTTCCGAAAACAATCTTGCCCCCACTTCCGTCCTTCCCCAACCCATCCCGCCCGACGAATCTACCCTCGGTTGGTGGAATCGGTGGCAGAATCTTCCTCCAGAAGGCCTGGCTCGTGCTGTTCTCTCCCGCCGCTTGCCTCCTCAGATCGAACTCACCCAGGTCACCCCCCGAAGATTGATCATCTCGGAGGATGGTGTTTCCGTGGACTACTCGATCACCCTGCGGGCGAAAGAGGATATTCTTCTTGCACCCGTCATACCCGTGGGCATCCCGAGACACCTTTCGACCACCCACCATCGCCTGCTTCCCAAGGTTGTCTACGCATATGACCTTCCCCCGGGGAAAGTCTTTGATCTTGCTGGAGCAAAAAACATTTTCCCGGAGGGTAGCACCCTCGAGGGAGGATGGACGCTCCGACAAGCCGAACATGTCTTCGGGAACTGGAAAGCCCGGCAGGCCGATCTACTTCCCTTCACCCGAGTCCCCGCATTGGAATCCATCTTCGTTCGGGAGGCGACCAACCCGCCACCTGCACTTCTGCGCTCTCGCGGGGAATTGGAAAACGGGGAGGCAAAACGCCGGGCGGCGGCCCAAAGTTTGGAAGATCGTCTCACAGCCATCCGCGAAGATGTGAAGCAATATCGCTCTCAAATGATGGCTTCGGCTCCCGCTATCGTGAAAAGCAAGGGCTTCGGCCCGGGAAGCGGTGTGCCTACGAGTGCCGGAATCGGAGCCGTGGGCGGAGCCGCCACCGGGGCAGGCCTCGGCTCGATCGCCGGAGGCGATGGCGCCGCCATCGGAGCCGGTGCCGGTGCCCTGGCCGGGATGCTCATCGGGGCCATTGTGGCCAATGCGGAACAGGAAAAACGGGTCGAACAGGAGAAAGCCGCCCGGCGAAGCGCCATTGCGGCCATTGAACGGGAAATCACGGAATATGAAAGAAAGTTGATCCGTGAATTGGAAAACGAGCTGACCCAGGAAGGGGTGCGACAGGAATCCACCTTGGCTCGACCCACCTCAACAAACTAACTTCATCCATGGCCAAGACGGCAAAAAAAGAAGCCCTCTATCGTCGACTGATTCTTGCCGCGATCTGCCTTGGTGCCGCCCTTTTCCTCGGCCTACTGGAGTTGATTCAATTTAAGCCACTTCTCGAGGCCGAGCTTTACACCCGGGATCTTAGAATTCGTTTTGGCCAACCCGCCCCCCTCTCCCCGGAAATCGTTTTTCTGGCGATCGATAAGGCCACCTACAAGGATATTCTTTCGGAAGAGGAAATTGCCGCTGATCCCGCCTTGGCCGAAATGTCCACTGGCTCCTGGCCGTGGCGTCGTTCGGTTTGGGCGAGCGTGATGCAGCGTGTGACCGATGCCGGTGCTAAGGTCGTGGGGTTGGACTTGATGTTCCCCACCCCGAAAGAAGGGGATCAAGAACTTGTCCAATTCATGGAACAAAAAGGAGATCATGCCGTTTTGGGCGGAACATTCGAAGAGGTCAGTAATGCCGGACGTACTTCTGTACAAATGACTCTGCCGGCTGCATTGGCTTCCTTGGGAGCCAATGAAATCAGTAAGGAAAACCCCGCAGGACGAGTCGGGTTCGTTAATCTCTGGCCCGAAAAGGACGGAATCGTCCGGACAGCCGACTATTATCGGCAGTTCCAAAATATCCCTGCAGTTTCCCTTGCGGGGCGAATGCTCGAGAAAGCCGGATACAAAGATCGAATTCCCACCGGAGGATCAGGCCTCCTCCGTTTTGCCGGTCCCCCGAACTTCAATTATAAGGCGATTCCTGTCTACCAACTTTTCGTTCCCTCGACATGGGAGAAAGTCTTCAAAAACGGTGAAATGCTCAAAGAAAAGATCGTCCTCGTTGGCCCCTACGGGAATTGGTCCAAAGATGTAATCCGTACTCCTTACCCCAATCCCATGCCCGGACCGGAACTCCATCTCGCAGCCTTGGGGGCCGCACTTTCGGGAAATTTCCTACACCTCCCACCTGTCTGGCTCGATCCACTTCTCATTGTAGGAGGAGCCGGATTAGCCCTCCTCCTGATCCTCTCGACCAAGCAACCCATCGCCAGACTGTTTCTCTTGGGAGCACTGGCCTTGGCCTATGCCTTTCTGACTTTTTCTGTGCAAGACAAACTTAGCCTCATTCTTCCCGTGGTCGGTCCATCTCTCACCCTGCTTTTTGGCGGAGTCGGCTGCCTGAGTTATGAATTTGTACTCGAACAGCGTGAAAAGCGGCGCGTCAGCGGGATGTTCTCGACCATGGTGAGCCCGGAAGTGCTCTCCTACATGCAGGCGGATCCAGATCGCTTTCGCCTCACCGGAGAGAAAAAAATGGTTTCAATCTTTTTTTCGGATCTTGCCGGCTTCACCACCATCTCCGAATCGGTCTCAGCGGAGGATTTGGCCAAGATTCTGAATCGTTATCTCACTCCCATGAGTGATCTGGTCACGAAATATGGCGGTTATATCGACAAATATGCAGGAGACGCCATCATGGCCGACTTCGGCGTCCCCGTCTGGACTGATCCGGATCCTAACTCCCATGCATGGAAAGCCTGCTGGTCGGCTCTCGAACAACAGGAGCGCCTGCAGACCCTTAAAGAGGAGTTAAAAGCCGAATACGGATGCGAAATCGATGCCCGGATGGGAATCAACACAGGGGAGGTTGCCGCCGGAAACATGGGATCGGACAAGAAGTTTCAATATACCGTGATGGGCGATGCGGTGAACCAGGCTGCTCGATTCGAACCCGCTAATAAGCCGTTCGACACCCATATCATGATCGGTGGAAGAACCTATGAACTGGCTAAAGAAAAAATCGAGGCGCGTTTCCTTGCCAATATGATCGTGAAAGGCAAAACCGAACCCGTCCCCTGTTACGAACTTCTCGCCAAAAAAGGGGAATTACCAGAGACAAAACGGCGGGTCGTCGAGATTTTTGAAGAGGGCTGGAAATTGCATGCCTCCAAAAAGTTCAAGGAGGCGATCGCTAGGTTCCAAGAAGCCCTGACCCTCGATCCCCACGATGGCCCCTCAAAGACCTATCAGAAAATCTGCGAAGGATTCCTAAAAGCTCCTCCTCCCGATGGGTGGGCAGGAGAATATATTCAGACCTCCAAATAGGCCTGGATCACTTGGGGAACGGACATGAGCCAAAGGATTACCCATCTTTTTTTCGATTTGGGAAATATTCTTGTGGGCCTTCGATCCGGCGAAAAACTGAAGGCCTTGGCGAATCGCTCCGGGGAGCCCATCGAGGTTTTTTGCGAAAAGATATGGTCCCACCAAAGGGCGCATGATTACGAACGGGGTCGCCATACCTGCGATGAATACTTTTCGCTTTTGGCCGAGGATCTCGATCTTACCCATGCCCGGGAGGAACTTCGGAATGCCTTTTGCGATATTTTCTATCCCCTGCCAGAGCGGGTGGCGATAGTCCGACGCTTGGCGGAACATTATCCCCTTACCCTCATTTCCAATACCTGTGCCGCCCATATTCACCACCTTGAATCAAACTTTGATTTTTTTCCTCTTTTCCATCAACGCATCTATTCCCACGAAGTCGGAGCCCGCAAGCCGCATCCCGATATTTACGCTAAAGCACTTGCGACGACTGGTGCAAAGCCTGAAAAATCTCTCTTTATCGATGATCTTGCCGAAAACCTCGAAATCCCAGCAAAGGCCGGCTGGCACACCATCCACCTGCCTCCAGGTTCGGATCTGGCTGCTGCCCTTCATCCTTTCAACCTGACCGGTATTTAGACCCCCCATTTTTGTTTAAATGGGGTGAACTAGTCATTCTCACGCCCTTTTTTCGTTTTTCACAACCTTGTGGATAAGTTTCCCATAATCGGGTCCGTTTGGTTTGTGACCCCCTCTTATTCTACCCAAAGTTTTCTTCATCCCGATGATCTCTGCCTCCATCGCCCTAGAAAGAAATTGGGTAAAACTCTTTGTGATTTTTGTCATTTTACCTTTTAACCTCCCTGCCCAAAGATTAACGCTTCCTTCTGATTCCACCTCTCCAACCATTTCTTCGACAACTTCCGTACAGTCTTTGGATCCAACAAGTTCCAATCAGGCCCAGATTCTTAAAACTTACCCGGATGGAACAAAAAAAATCGTCCCGATTTCAGCCCTAAATTTCCGGGACGAGGGCGACGCCTTTGGGGGGCCTCCCCAGCTTTCAGTGTACTCGAGTCCCACTGAACCCGAGAAATCCCGCTCTCCCGAAAGACTTTCCGTTGCCCCGATCGGCACCATTGATACACCAACTTCACTCCCCGCATCCGTCCCACCCTCCCCGGGTTCGTCCACGGTTTCTTCTACGCCTACTTCGTCGGGAGACCCGATGGGAGGAGATGCTGTACCTGTCGATCCTCTATCAGGAGCTGCCACGCCGAACGCCCCGCCGCTGGAAACCATTTCAGGAAAACCCGCTCCCATTTCTGATGCGACCGCAACGGCTGAACTCGGGACGTACGATGATTTCTTTATGAACGCGGCCATTGGTGGAGCCATTCAAGGTCAGCTGACGGCACGTCGAGTTTACAACGGTTCAAATATGCAGGCCTACAATTACACCTACACCAACGGTCCTTTGAGAGGGGCGAGTGTATCCTCTGAAAATTTCACTTTTAACCCGGGATTCCGATTTGATGTGGAATTCGGGTATAACATTTATGACTGGCTGGGAGTCAGCGCGCAGACAGGCATTATTTATAATGGTATCAATCAATACAACGTTACCACCTCAACCGCAAATGCTACGGGGAGTTTGCCTGCCGGATCCTATCATTTTTCCGCAGATGGCGATCTTGTTCAGGTCCCGGTCCAACTGGATGCAATTCTGCGATGGCCAGGAGCCACGGCCTTCAAACCCTTTATCGGGGGTGGCATCGGAGCTATTTGGCAACAGTTGGATGTAAACAATTACTATGCCGGCGCAACCGATGTTCAGGCCAACTACTGCAGAAGTGCTTTTCAATTCGGGTTTAACGGTCAAGTGGGGGCCAACTATACTGTGTCCCCCGGGGTTGATTTTTACGGGGCCTTTAAACTTCTAGGGGTCTTCGCGCCTCGAATCGGCAACTACGATTTCGAAAACAGCTACAACTTCGCTCTCGAAGTCGGCATTCAGTCCCGCTTCTAGTTCTCTTCTCCCCGCAAATCACCTGCCCGCAACCCGTGGCAGATTCCCCGTTTTGTCTTTTCGATAAAATCACAGAATTCCTTCACTTCAGGAGATTGGATGTCCTTTCCCATACGGATCGCCTCTAGCGCCTGAACCCGGTTCTTGCCCCCAAAGAAAAAATCCTCGTAGACCCTCTCTAAGGCCTTTCTTGATTCGACTCCGATCCCTGCCCGTCGGATTCCCACCAAATTCAAGCCACAGACCGCATTGGTCGCTACAGCCATACAATAAGGCGGAAGGTCCATGCCAATCCTAGTCTGTCCGCGAACCATCGCCGACTTTCCGATCCTCACAAACTGGTGCACCACCACCGCACCCCCCAAAAAAGCCTTTTCTTCTACCTCCACATGCCCCGCCAACATAACCCCGTTCACCAGAACCACACCATCGGCCATACGACAATTGTGCGCCACATGAGCCCCAACCATCAGGAAACATCCGTTCCCGATCACAGTGCTTGTTCCCTCCTTGGTACCCCGGTGCACCGTCACGTATTCCCGGAAAATATTCCCGTCCCCCACCTCGACTCCCGTCTTCGCTCCTGCATAGGAAATATCCTGCGGCTCCCCTCCAATCACCGCTCCCACCCCAATCCTGTTTTTCATCCCCATCTTCACCCGCCCATCCAAAACAGCCCTCGGCCCGACCACACACCCTGGTCCCAGTTCCACCTCCGCCCCCACGATTGCACCCGGTCCCACAATACACCCCTCCCCCAACTTAGCCCCCTTCTCCACGATCGCCGTCGGATGAATCTGAGTTCCGTTCACAAATAGCCTGCCTCCTTGAAGCTATAGTACCCTGCCCGCCCTTCCCGGGCTACGCCGATAATCACATGATCCTGAAATTGCACGCCGACGGTTTTTGCCCCATCCCTGAGCCTCCGCGTAAAATCCAAGTCGGCAGAACTTGGCGCCGGATCTCCCGAAGGGTGATTATGCACCACCACCAAGGCATACACCGATTCTGCCCCTAGGGCCTCCCGTAAAATCTCCTGGGGCTGCACCGCCGTTTCATTCACGGACCCACGACTGACCTGAACCTTCCTCAAGAGACGCAATTTCGTGTTTAACAACAATACCCAGACCTCCTCCCGGTCCTTTCTTCTTAATTCCGGCCCCATCAACTCTTCCACTCGTGCTGGTGTATCCATCAACCCCCCTGCAATTTCAGCAACCCCCACCCTCCGACCCAATTCGATGGCCGCCGCAACCCGACATGCCTTCGCCATACCCAACCCTTTGAATTCTTTTTGGAGGGTTTGTGGCATAATACGGGCCAGTCCGCCCATTCCTTCTCTCGAAGCCAGGATTTCGGCCGCTAACTCAACCGCCGATTTGCCCGGCAATCCCGTCCCCAAGAGGATCCCCAACAATTCCGATGCCCCCAAGGCTTCCGGCCCCTGGTTCATCAACCTTTCCCGAGGTCTCTCCTCCTGTGGTAATTCCCTGATTTTTCCCATCCTCAGGAAGCATAAACGGAGCCACCTTCCCCCTCAAGAAGGGAGGAATATGGGCCACCAGCTCAACATCATTCCCATCATATTTTTTCTCCAAAACACGTCCTGCACGGGACAATAACGCCAGCAAAGCTCCCTCACTTTGGGGAATGCGGACCCGAACCTGCATGCTCCATGCGCTCAACATCGAGGCCAATTCAGAGAAAAAGGCGGGCATCCCTTGGCCTGTCTTGGCTGAAATCACCACACCATGCGCCACCTGCCTCGCCTCCCATTCCATGGTTGTCCAATTTTCCAACCGGTCGGCTTTGTTCCAAACCGTCAGAGTATGCTTCTCTCCGGCACCGATCCTCTTGAGCACCTCATCCACAGCTTTCCTTTGTTCCTCCCTTTGCGGATGGCTCGCATCGACCACATGAATCAATACATCGGCAAACGCGACTTCTTCGAGAGTCGACTGGAAAGATTCGACCAGGTGTGTTGGCAGTTTTTTTAAAAAACCCACCGTATCGCCCAGCAATACCCTCACCCCGTTCGGCATGCGGAACTGCCGGATCGTCGGATCCAACGTCGCAAAAAGACGATCTTCCGCCACCACCTCCGCATGCGTCAGCCGATTCATTAGAGTCGACTTCCCTGCGTTCGTATACCCCACCAACGCCGCCACAGGCCAATGCTGCCGCATTCTCCCCTCCCGCTGAATCGTCCGGTGCTTGCGCACCTCGGCCAGATCCCTCTCCAAGCGAGTTATCCGTTCCTGAACTCTCCGACGATCCACCTCCAACTGGGTTTCTCCGGGACCCCGCATCCCGATTCCTCCGGACTGCCGCGAAAGGTGGGTCCACATTCGAGTCAACCTCGGCAACAGATACACCAATTGGGCCAGTTCGATCTGTAGCTTTCCTTCCTTCGACTTCGCCCGTTGCGCAAAAATATCCAAAATCAGCTGGGTTCGATCTAGGACCTTACAGGAAAAGATCCCTTCCAGATTTCTGGCCTGGGCCGGACTCAGTTCATCATCAAAAATGATTGTATCCGCTTTTTTTTCTTTCGCCGTTCGAGCCAGTTCCGCCGCTTTTCCGCTTCCGATGTACGTCGGGGCCACCGGATGATCTAGCTTCTGGGTCGCCCGATCTGCCACTTCCCCGCCCGCACTGTGCACCAGCAAGGCCAATTCATCCAAGGACTC